>Ga0209310_1001536_pt1 | contig 16940 bp, 20 predicted proteins | sample AD_UKC030_MetaG_FD_184415 | JGI IMG/M metagenome (GOLD analysis project Ga0209310, IMG submission 184415) | Active sludge microbial communities of municipal wastewater-treating anaerobic digesters from USA - AD_UKC030_MetaG (SPAdes) (version 2) | ecosystem: Engineered > Bioreactor > Anaerobic >... | reverse complement strand
CGTTGCCGAATTGCAGCGAGTGATTGCATTATGACCGATTCTTTGCCGCTTGTCAAGTGCTAACACAAAAAAAGTTGGGGCGGGCAGCAAAGCTGCTGCGCACGCCCCCGTGTAATGCGCTAGAACGCGCTCAGGTAGAACATGCGAGCGTTATCCTTGCCCGTGTCCCGGTAGGTTACACCCAGCTCATGCAAAATGAGGTGTGCGAGCTTTGACCTGTAACCGTCGGGGTCGGTCTTCAGGTCAGTGAGCAGGCGCCGCCACGCACGGCTTGACATGCACAGGTCAGTCGAGCGAACCTCAGCGCCATACAGCAAGCCGCCGGGCTCAACGGTCGGGCGCAGCTTGGCCAGCGCTTCGGGGTCGGCGATTAAAGGTGCTTCACCCGGAATGTTGCGCGCGGCGAGCTCGTTTGCGATGGCCTTCTGCAATGCGTGCAGTGCCTTAGTGGTCATATCTTCAGGCTGAAAGGTCAGCATGTTTTCTCCGATTGGTTGATGGAGTAGTGATTCTATCAGGTTTGGGCGGCTTTGTCAAGGTGTTGTCAAGGTGTTGTCGATTCGCCGCCGGGTTTCGCCGCCGGTTTCGCCGCGGTTTCGCCGGTCTAAGTGATTGATTTTATTGGGTTTCATCGGTTTCGCCGGTTTCGCCGGCCCCCCACATATATGGGGATGGGGTGTATAGTATATAAAAGTTATATACTAACTATATTCTATCCCTAACATAGCGAGGCTGTTAGAGCTGACACACTGTATATTTATGCAGGTGTTTCAGTACTTTCATGCGGACGCCCCCGTAAATTTAACCGCGCGCCCCCGTCATCGCTTGACGCTATACATGGGGGGGCGGCGAAACCGGCGAAACAGATGAAACCCAGTAAAATCAACCACTTAGACCGGCGAAACCGGCGGCGAAACCGGTGGCGAAACCGGAAGTTCTCCGGCCCGGTGTCAAGGTGTGACGCAAAAACGTGTCAAGGCGTGACGCAAAAAGGCGTCAAGGTGTGACGGCGAAACGGCGTAAGCGCTTGACGGCGTGGAGGCGTAGCGCGGCTTCCGCGTCAAGGTGTGACGGCGAAACGGCGTAAGCGCTTGACGGCGTGGAGGCGTAGCGCGGCTTCCGCGTCAAGGCGTGACGGGTTTAGGCGACCCAGAGGCGTGGCGCGGCACCGATTCGCGCCCATAATGCAGCCCAGTGCGCTGCCCCCGCGCTTCACCTTGCCAGCGTGTCAGCGAGTAACGCCCGCGCGTTTTACCGCGTGCCCGGTTGCACGCCATTATCGCGCGCCCGTGTTATCGCGTGACGCGGGATCATGTGTGCGCGGTTCGCGGGATCGCGGGATCGCGGGTTCGGGTGGGGGTACGCCCGCCTGTGAGCCTTGTCGCACTTCAAATGGGGTCGCTCCAAGAGAGATTGCTGAAAATTGAAACCCGTCACCAGCTAACCGCCGAACCACCGACACACAGCCCCGCCTCTCCACAAAAAAATAGAAAATCAAAAATTTGACAACCGACCCGGCGCCACGCATAATCACCACCATCAAGAACAGGAGAACCCACTATCATGAGCTATAACCCAACCCCCTGCCAGAAGAAGCACCAGAAGTATGCTGGAAATGCACTGGTGATAGTCGGCGCGGTTACCGCAATCCTCTCGGTCGCGGTCAGCCCGATCAACACGACCAGCCTGTTGGTAGGCGGCATCCTCGCCGCCCTTGGTCAAGTCATGGTGGCCTTCGCGGAATGAGCGCTATCGGGTTCAACTATGTCCCGCGCAAGCAGTTCATGGACTACCACAACCGGAAGCAACGCTATTCGGTTTTGGTGTGCCACCGGAGGGCGGGGAAACGGCTCCACATCGACACCGAGGTTCCGATGGCCGATGGGAGTTGGACGACCATGGGTGCCCTCAAAGACGGCGACATCATTCTTGATGCAGATGGTTGGCCGACGACGGTCACCAAGGCCCACCCGGTCACCAACCAGACCGACGCGTACAGGGTGTGCTTCGATGATGGTTCGTTCGTGATTGCCGATGCTGAGCATTTGTGGGTGACCCAGACGAAGCTGGATCGGGCGCACAAGAATCAAATGCGGCGGCGTGGCCATGCTGATCCACAGCAGCGTCCCGGCACGGTGAAGACGACCAAGGAAATTGCTGACACGTTGTTGTACCAAGGGGAGAGCAACCACACCATCAAGCTGGCTCAACCGGTTATGACGCCGCCGGCTGATCTTCCGATCCCACCCTACATCATGGGGTTGTGGTTGGGTGATGGTAGCTCTTTGCGCTTTGAGCTGACCAACATGGACGAAGAGCCTCTGCGTGCTTGGGGGGAATATGCCGCGGACAACGGATTCGAGTGCGTGGAAATGCCGAGCTTGAGCCGGGCGCGCACCTTGCAACTGCGTCAAGGGTCGGCGGCCTATCACCCGAATGTGTTGTTGCGCAATCTGGGTCTCGGCCAAGCTGGAATCAAGTTCATCCCGGAAGCCTATCTGCGAGGTTCGGTTGATCAGCGCATGGAGTTGTTCCGCGGCCTGATGGATTCGGATGGCACGATCGACGCTCAAGGCAAGATGGAGATCACGTTCAAGCAGCGGGAGATGATCGACGGGTTTCACCAACTCGCATGCAGCCTCGGGGTGAAGCTCGGGCGGCCGAATGAGAAGTGGGTTCAGCTTGATGGCTGGGATGCGCCGCGGCGTTACTGGCGCCTGAACTTCACCACGGAGTTCAACCCCTTCACAATCGAGCGGCATCGTGCTCGCTGGGAGCCTCGCCACCCGACCCGGAACGAATCGGGTAAGCGGTTCATCGTTGCGTGCGAGAAGATCGAGAGCGTACCTATGCGGTGCATCACCGTGGATTCACCGGATCACCTCTACCTCGTCACCCGGGATTACATCCCCACCCACAACACCGTAGCGCTGCTCAATGACATGATCGTGCGTGCCCTCACACCCCGGGCCGACGGGTTGCGCCAACAGTTTGCCTTCATGGCGCCGACACAGACGCAGGCCCGGGCGGTGGCGTGGGCGTACCTGAAGGAATCGACGGCGTGCTTCGCCAAGTGCGGCGGATTCAAGGCTTTGGAACAGCACCTTTCCGTGACATTGCCCGATCCGAATGACACCAACAAGCCGGGCAGCACCATCATGCTGGTTGGAGCTGAGAATGCGGAACGGTTGCGGGGGCTTTACTTGGATGGAGCAACCATCGACGAGGCCGCCGACGTGGCGGATTACGTGGTGACGACGATCATCCGTCCCGCCTTGGCCGATCGCCAAGGTTGGCTGACGATATGCGGCACACTGAAGAGTGTCGATGATTACCTGAACCGGACCCTTGAGCTTGCCAGCAAAGCACCTTTGCTCTACTACAGCATGGTGCTGAAGGCTTCGGAGTCGGGCATCCTCCCCATGGAGGAACTGCGCGATCTGAAGATGAGCATGAGCGAGGAAGCCTATGAGGTCGAGATGGAGTGCAACGTCAATGCTGCTGTCAGCGGGCGGATTCTGCTCACCTACCTGAACCCGGCACAGGTGACGCGGGTGCCTTATGACCCGGCCGGGGCACCGCCGGTGACGGCATGGGACTTGGGGGTTTCGGACAGCACCGCGATCTGGGTGATGCAGATGTGCGGGCGGGAGCCTCATATTCTTGACTTCTATCAGGAGAGCGGCCAGAGCCTCGAGCATTTCGTGCAGTGGCTGAGCAAGCTGCCCTACGCCGGGAAGCTGGGGGCGCACTTGTTACCGCATGACTCGAAGGTGCGCGAACTGGGAAGCGGGAAGAGCCGGATCGAGATTCTGCGGGGGATGGGGTTGCGGAACCTGAAGGTGGTGCCGAAGCTACCCAAGGATCAGCAGATCGAGGCGGCGCGACTACTCTTGCCGAAGTGCTGGTTCAACGAAGACACGACCGCGGACGGGCGGAAGGCTTTGCGGAACTACAGCTTTGCCTTCGACCAGAAGCGCAAGGTGTTCAGCTTGGCGCCACTGCATGACCATTCTAGCAACGCCGCCGACGCACTACAGGTTCTCGCCGTGGGGATGAAGAAGGCGATGGCGGTCGGGGGTGTCGCGGGGGTGGTTGATGACGATGATCCCGCGGGCTTCGGGGCACAGTTTGATGACGACACGCCGGTGTCGCAGGCGTGGGAACCGGATGCGGAAGTGTTTTGACACAGCGGGCCGGTTGAGATAGCATCGCGGCAACATTGATTCGGGGAACACCATGGCTAGGGTCCGCCTTCTACGGCAACAGCTCGAAGACTACAACAAGCAGGCGGTCGCCTCCGGGAAGGAGTACGACCAGCGCTACGCTGACTACCAGACCCAGTTCAACGCCTACGGGGAAGCCACCAACCAGTACAACGCGGGGGTGGAGGCGTTCAATGCCGCAGGCGCCCGGGCAGGTGACATCTTCCAGAACGAGCAGGGAACGCTGAGCCAGTACGACAACAACGGCAACCCGCTGCCGTTCATGGACAATCAGGCCCCCATGGGGGATGAGTCCGGGGGCAGCACCACTTTCAGCAAACCCTACAAGAACGATCAGGGGTTGTGGGTGTATGACACCACATACACCGCCTCCAACGGCAGGACCGAGGATGGCCAAGTTGTTCCGGGTCAGACCTACACCCAAACCAACCCTATCGCTGTGAAGGCGTACCACCCGGGGGTGGCGCCAACGGCACCGGCCGAACCTGCCCCGCCGACGGATGTTCGCCCGCCCAACTTCACGCAGAGTGACCTTGCTGAACTGCGCAACCCGAGCCAAGATGCGGCCGGGCTGCAGATGATGATGAACAAAGGCTTGATCGGAAAGAGCGAACTGGCCGACAATGAGCGGTCCAAGGGTTCGGCTTTCGCTGATCCGAACGATCCGAACAACCTTAAAGACTCCGGGATTCTCGCCCGCGTACTAGGAGGCCAACTGTAATGGCGCTGCAAGAACTGATGGAAGAAGGACCGGAGCACGAGGCCCTTGAGGTATTGGACGAGATGGACCCGGAAGAACTCGAGGCGCTGGAAGAGGCTGCCATTGCGGCCAAGATTGCCGAGGAAGAGCGCCGCGAACAGCTGGGCCGCATCCTCACCAAGCACCGCGACGATGCAGTCACCTTCCGCCAGAACTCCGGCATCGAGGAACAGTGGGCCGAAGACCAAGCCTACTACGAGGGTCAGGACGAAACCAGCAAGACGCTCTACTACAAGGGCACGAGCGCAAGCTCGCCGCTGATCGCCAAGCCGAAGAACCGCTACCGCTCCAAGGTCTTCCTCAACATCACGCGCCCCTACGTCGAGACCGCCGCTTCCAAGGTGATCGAGGTACTGAGCCCCAGCGATGAGCCGATGTGGTCGCTCGAACCCACCAGCATCCCGGAAATGCCGGAGAAGCCGAGCCCCTTGGTGCAGGCTGCCCAGCTTGCCCAGATGGCGCCGCCGCCCCCGGGTCAGGTTGATCCGAATGCGCAGCCGCCTGTCGATAAGAACGAAGAGATCATCAAGGCCGCCAAGCGCGCGGCCGCCGGCGCGCAGCTGTGGATCACCGACAAGCTCGAGCAGTGCGACTTCGCCGGCCAGCTGCGTCTGGTGGTCGATGAGTCGGCCCGGCTCGGCACCGGCATTCTCCGCGGCCCTGTGCCGCAGGTGACCCGCAGCGTCAAGGTCACCGTGGAGCCGGAGAGCGGCGCCGAGAAGATCGAGGTGCTGGAGCAGATCGACCCGCAATCCAAGAAGATCAGCGTGTGGGATGCCTTCCCCGATCCGGCGTGCGGCGACAACATCCACAATGGCCAGTTCTTCATTGAGCACGACACCATGGTCGAGCGGCAGGTGCGCGACCTGATTGGCCAGCCCGGCTACATCGAAGAGGCCCTGCTGTCGGTGATCGAGGAAGGCCCGCGCACCAGCGCCAGCGCCATCATGTCCGAGCCCCCGCACACCAGCCACGACAAGGCGGCCGCGCGCTTCCACGTCTGGTACTACTATGGCTTCCTGAAGCGCGAAGATGTGCTGGCCATGAAGTGCGGCTGTGAGCCGGGTGACGAGATCGCGAACATCGGCGTGCCGGTGATCGTCACCATGATCAACGACACGCCGGTCAAGGCCCACCTCAACCCGTCGGCTGCTGGCCGCTTCCCCTACGACTTCATGTGTTGGCAGAAGGTCGCCGGCTCGCCGTTCGGCATCGGTATCGCCCGCCAGATTCGCAGCTGCCAAGCGATCCTGAACTCGCACGTCCGCGCCATGATGGAGAATGCTGGCTTGAGCTCGGGCCCGCAGATCATCCTCGCCCGGGGCGCCATCGTGCCCGCGGACGGGAACTGGGAGATCACCCCGCGCAAGGTCTGGCTGCTCAAGGCCGACTCCGATGTGCAGGATGTCTCGCAGGCGTTCAACTCCGTGGTGATCCCGAGCGTGCAGGCCGAACTGCTGCAGGCGATCGAGTTCGCCCTGAAGATGGCCGAGAACGTCACCGGCCTGCCGATCCTGCTGCAAGGCCAACAGGGTCCGAGCGGCGTGCCGGAGACCGTCGGCGGCATGCAGATTCTCGTGGCCAACGCCTCGAGCCTGCTGCGCCGCATGGCGCGCATCTTCGACGACTGCATGATCAAGCCGCACATCACCGCCTACTACGATTGGATGATGGAGTACGGTGACGATCCCAGCATCAAGGGTGACTTCCGCATCGTGGCCCACGGGTCCAGCGCACTGGTGGCGCGCGACCAGCGCAACATCTTCATCACGCAGGTGGCGCCGCAGCTGATGGCCAACCCGAGCTTCGGCATCGACCCGACCAAGCTGTTCAAGGAGATTGCCCGCATCGCCGGTATCCACGCCCCGGAAACCCTGATGTTCTCGCCGGAAGAGATGGCGGCGCTGCAGCAAGCTCAGGCGCAGGTTCCCGATCCCAAACTGCAGGTGGCGCAGATCAACAGCGAGACCCGGCTGCAGGTGGCGGCCATGCAGAACGAGACCGATCAGGTCAGAATCCAGAACGATCGGGACAGGGACCAGATTTACGTCGAGTCCGAGGCTATGCGCACCACCGTCACAGCACAGACCAAGATGGCCGAACTGCAACTTCGCAAGGAGTTGTTGATTATGGAGCTTGCCCAGCGAGACAAGTTGAGCCTCGACACCATCAAAGCTCAGCTTGCCATGGCCGCCGGGTCAAACGATCTAGCACGAGAACTGGCCACCTTGCCGACCGTGGATGATGTTGCCGAAAGTGTGAAAACTCTCGGCAACGGGGTGAGTGACGCACCCCCGGCAATCGAGCCTGTTGGTCGGGCTCCGGCTGGTTACGGCAACTCGTTGTAAGTTGACAAAACCTCTCCTGTTTGATAGTATGTGAAGTCAAACAGGAGAGCCACTTTGGTTGCGAAAAAGAACAACCCTCAATTCATTCTCGACGCTCGCGCGATTCACGGGAACAAGTTCGAGTACCTTGCCCCGTATCAGACCGCGATCAAGAAGATCGACATCTTCTGCAACACCTGCTTCCATACTTTCAAGCAAACTCCAAACGCGCACCTCGACGGTCAAGGTTGCCCGGTGTGCGGGGCTAGAAACCTGTTGGCTTCCCGCTTGGTTGAGCGTGATAAAGCCGCCGCGCTGTTCATCGAGCGGGCGACCAAGGTACATGGGGATCGGTACGATTACTCTGAAACCAAGTACGGGAAGAACTGCGACACTCGCATCCCGGTCATTTGCCGAACCCACGGTGAGTTTCTGGTTTCACCGTCGAATCACCTCAAGGGTAAGGGTTGCCCCTCTTGTGCGAAGACCGGGTTTGACCCAGCCAAGGTGAGCTACCTGTACTTGTTGGCCGCTGTCACCCGGGAGCACGGTGAGGTGGTCAAGGTTGGGATCACCAATGTGCCGAAGGTTCGCTTAGCTCAGAACAAAAAGAATGATCGCATCCCATGGAAGATGATCCGCCTTGTCAGGTATCCAGACGGATACCTCCCGAGGGCTTTCGAGAAAATCCTTTTGGACTATCTCGGAACTACCTTCAAAGGGAAGGAGCGATTCGTTTGCCCCCACGCTGAAGCCGTGGTATGGTTTGATGCCATAACAGTTTCGAGCCGACAACAACCATGATCCCGATCCCAGACGATTTCGAGGTTCAAGACCTCAACACCATCCCGATCAAGAAAGAAGAGGCTCGCCATCAAGCTGCTTTGGTGGCGGCGCTACGCCGGCGGTGGAATCTCCTACCGGACGAGTATCGCCCTCTGATTTTTCACATCCCCATGGGTGGCTCACGAGACCCCCGTGAAGCGAGCAATTTGAAGATACAAGGGGCTATGGCCGGCGTACCTGACCTTTGCATCGTGCTGCCTTGTGGGGAGTGTTGCTGGATAGAAATGAAAGCTGAAGACGGTTCGCTGAGCGGTACGCAGGTTGCTCTGCACCGGCATTTCTCCGCACTGGGCCATGAGGTGTTGGTTTGCTATAGTGTGTTCGACGCCTTAGCTCAGCTGCGGAAGAGGTTTCACTGATTACTGTGAGGAAAAACCATGGATGACCTTCTCGACCTCGTTTTTGATGACATCACGCAGAGCCATCGCGAGCACCTGCTGAGCGAAAGCTACGCCCAACACGAAGCGCTGGGCGAGTTCTACGCCGACGCCCGTGACGCGCTGGATAGTTTCGTCGAAGCCGCCATTGCGCTGGACCTGCCGCTCCCGGAAGACCGCGAGCCCGACATGCTGGCCCGCCTCGAAGCGAGCTACGTCACGCTGGCCGAGGGTCGCGAAGCCGCATGCGGGGGTGACGCCACGCTCGAGAACCTGCATGACGAGCTGGCCGCCGTGTATCTGAAGGCGATCTACAAGTTGAAGCGCTTGGCATGAGGATCGACCCCTACAGCAACACGTGGTTGGTGATCGAGGCGCACTTGAACCAGCGCATGACCGACATTCGGGCCCGCCTCGAAGGTGACCTTGGGAAAAAGGAAACCGCGAAGCTGCGCGCGGCGTTGCGCGAATGCAAAACTCTGCTAGAATTAGCAGGTGACAGAACCCCGCTCGTGGAATCCGACATCGAGATTCCGGGCTAAACAGGAGAAACCAATGGATGAAGAGAACATCATCACTACGCCGGACACCCCGGAAGCCGCTGCGGCGGAAGACGCCGCTTTTGCTGCGTCTTTTGCCGAGAGTCGCGGGGAGGATGCGCCACAAGCGGAAACCCCTGCAGCTGTGGCGGCTGAGCCTGAAGCTGCGCCGGAAGGCGAGGCAGAGGCTGCGGGTGAAGCAGGTGCTGCTCAACCTGAAACGCCTGCAGAACAGCCTAAGCTATTCGCTGGTCTGACCGAAGACCAGATCGCCGCGGCACTGGCGCGCAGCGGCAGTCTGCAGACCACCGTCGATAAGATGGCTGGCCGCATCGGGCAACTGATGCAGCAGATCGAGGGGTTGCGCACCAACCCGCCGACCACCCAGCAAGCCCAGAAGGCGTTGGACCTGAAGCTCGAGAAGCTGAGCGGTGCGTTCCCGGAACTAGCCAACCTGTTGCGCGAAGACCTACAAGGTCTCGCCGGTGGCGGCACCCCGGCAGCAGACCTGCCCGCGGCGGCCCCGGCCGGCATCACGCAGGAGCAGTTCGACGCTGCGCTGGCGGAACGCCTGAAAGCCACGCAAGCCGAGATGAACGAAAAGCTCGAGGTCAAGGTTCTCACGATCCTGCACCCGGACTGGAATCAGGTGATCCGCACCAACGAGTTTGCGCTGTGGCGCGACAACGTGCTCGGCGCCGAGCAGGGTCGAGCCCTGATGACCTCCGAGGATTCGGCGTTCATCAGCGAGAAGCTGACGGAGTTCAAGAACTGGCGTGCCGCGGCTGCTGCACCTACGCCCACGCCCACACCGAAACCGGCAGCACGCACCTCCCGGTTGAGCAATGCCGTCCTCCCGGTCGGCGGCGCAGCACCAGCGCAATCCCCGGTCACCGAGGAAGACGCTTTTCTCTCAGCATTCAAAAAGGAAAGGATGCACGCATGAAACACGTTCTCGCAATTCTCTTCGCCGCGTTGTTCGCCACCGTCGCTGTCGCTCAAGACAAGAAGGTCGAACTCACCCCGGAGCAGAAGCTCAAGGGTGCGTTGGTTCTGGCCAACGCCGGCACCGCGCTGCTCGTTGGCCCGATCGCCCTGCCCGCTGCCCTGCTGACTGGCAAGGTGGAGGGGTTGTGCAATGTGCTGGGTGGCACCTATACTCCGAACAGCGACGGCAAGGACCAATGCCCCGGCGGCGTCTGGCTGCGCATCATCCCCTATCTCGGAAAGGACTGACCCATGAAGCACCTACTCGCAATCCTGTTCGCCCTGTTCGCCACGTCGGCCTTTGCGGTCGGCATCGGTAACGACAACCCGCCGTCTGGCGGCGGCGTGACCATCAACACGAACCTCAACGACGTGTCCAACCGCATCAGCAACGATGTGCGGCAGAACGCCTACAACTTCGCCGCTGGCGGGGTTGGCTATGGCGGGAACGCGCTATCCACGGCGACCACGGGTTCGAGTGGCGCAACTGCGAATGCTGGCGGCTCCACCGCCGGCGTCAATTTTGCGATCACCACGCCGCGCAACACGCCGGACGTCTTCAGCGGCAACGTCTATCCGACGACCAACTGTGCCCACAGCACGCAGGTTGGGGGTTCTGGTGTTGGGTTCGGCTTCACCGTTGGGACCAGCTATCTCGATGAAGAGTGTTCCCTACGAGAGACTTCACGATCCTTTGCCGGCATGGGTTTGAAAGAGGACGCACTTCATGTGTTGTGCTCTTCCAAGTTCTCGGTGGCGGCCCCTTCGTGCAAGGCTATCGCCGCCCCGGCCAAAGCTGAATAGCCAGATTGCTTCACTCGCCGATAGGCAGCCCCGGCCACGAGCCGGGGTATTTTTTTCTGTACCCCTTGACAAAACGGTTTCGTTGTGGAAAAGTGCGCCCATACGCCCATAGCGACGTAACCGATACCTGACCTTGATGGCCAGAAGATCAACCAAACCCTGAAGTCCAAATCCATCAAGGAGCTACAAATGCCCGGTCCGCAAACAATGACCACGCAAGCTGCACGGATTGGCAAGTGGAAAGGTGAAATCCTTGCCCGCGCCATCCCCTGCGAAGTGCTGCAACTCGCTGGTGCCCAGAAGTCCATGCCGAAGAACGTGTCCGACACGGTTATCTACCGTCGTTGGGTGCCGTATGACGCCACCACCGCCAACCCCAACATCCTGATCCAGTCGGGCGGCGCCACCGTCGAAACCGATGGGTCCAACCGTGTCGATACCATGGTCGCTGCGAACCTGCTCGCGGAAGGCACCACGCCGACCCCGGACAGCATCGTCGCTCAGGACATCACTGCGGTCCTCAAGCAGTACGGCTGCCTGTACAGCTTCACCGACAAGGTTGCCGACCTGTACGAAGACGACATCTCCGACGCTCTGAAGACGCAAGTCGCCGAGCGCATGGCTCTCATCCGTGAGCTGGAGCTGTACTCGAAGGTCCGCGCTTCGACCAATCGCTTCTACGGCGGCACCGGCACCACGCTGGCCACCGTCGATGGCAAGCTGACCGCCAAGCTGCTGCGCAAGATCGCACGCTCGCTGGCTGCCAACCACACGAAGAAGATCACGGGCATCCTCGCCCCGACCCCGAACATCGGCACCAAGCCGGTGGAAGCGGCCTTCCTCGTGTTCTGCCACAGCGACATCGAAGCTGACCTGCGTGACACCACCGCCTTCCCGGGTTACACCCCGGTCGCTGCCTACGGTTCCCGCAAGCCGATGCACGAAAACGAACTGGGCTCGTTCGAGCAGTTCCGCTTCATCGCTTCGCCCGAGCTGGTCCCGTTCCAGAACGGCGGCGCCGCGGTCGGCACCACTGGCTGCATCTCGACTGGCGGCACCGCCATCGACGTGTATCCGGTGATCGTCGTCGGTCAGGAATCCTACGGCACGGTCGCCCTGCGCGGCTCCAAGTCGTTCGACCTGTCCGTGATCCCGGTCGGCAACAAGGACTCCGCTGACCCGTTGGGTCAGCGCGGCTACATCGGCGCGAAGTTCTACGCCGTGTCGGTGCTCCTGAACCAGCAGTGGATGGCAACCGCTCTCGTCGGCGCCGGCAACCTCGCCTAACCCAACGCGATCGTGGTAGCATAGAGGGGTGGGTCACAAGCCCACCCCCTTTTCGCAAGGAGCAACACCGTGGCAAAAATCTTCATCACTGAACTGAAGGACATGGCGCCAAGTGATTCCGGCGCTGGTTTGCAGATTGCACGCATGCCGCCGATCGCTGAGCAGGCTGTCACAATAACCGGTACTTCGGCCCAATCTGCGGCCCTGAACGCACAGACAAAGTTCGTGCGCATTACATCTGACGGTGTGGCACAAATTGCTTTTGGCGCAAACCCGACAGCAACCACCAATAGCTTGCGCATGGGCGCCGGCACCGTGGAATACTTCGGCGTGGTTGGTGGTTCGAAGATAGCCGCAATCCTCGGAGCATAATTGATGTTCGGCCTCGGTCTTGGTAAGCTCGGTTCCGTGATCGGCCAAGCCGTTGCTGCCGCGTTCAGTCCCGCCAACCTCTTCGCCTCCGGCGAGCAAGGCGCATGGTACGACCCGTCCGACCTCTCCACGATGTTCCAAGGCGCAGTAAGCACCACGCCGGTCACGGCGCCGGGGCAGCCGGTTGGGTTGATTCTGGACAAGAGCAAGGCTCCAACCAGTAGAACAGCCCTTCCGGTAATGACATGCAGCGCAACTGTTTCGCAAGCCGGGAATGTGCTTACCTTTGCCTCATCCCCCGCTGGGGATCAAGCTTCCGGGAATCCGCCAATAAACGGCAATTATTTCTATAGAATGAGCTTTACGATTGTTGGAACCGGGTCTGTAGTTATTTATGTGGGGGCCTCTCCGGTCACATTCAGCGCAGGAACTCACACGCTTAAGTCTTGGAATGCCAACGCCGCCAGCTACTTCATTTTCCGTGCAAATGCTGGCGGATTCAATGGGACGGTTACTTTTACTGAGCTGCTAGAGTATGCCGGCAACCACGCATCGCAAGACACCACCGCCAAGAAGCCGCTGCTACAGAATGACGGGGTGAATAACTACCTCTACTTTGACGGCGTGGATGACAGCCTGAGTACGGCGGCAATTGACTTCACGGCAATTAATAAAATTGGAATATTTGCTGGAATCAATAATACAGGAGCAGGTTGGAAAGTCGCCCTTATGTTTTCACCCGGGGGATTTGACGCCGGATCATTTGGATTGCAAGCTCCAACAAACGACCAAAATGGATCAACTGTTATTTATCCATCAGGTGAGGCAGCATTTAAAATTCAAGGTTGGACAGACACAACAAACGGTAGCAACTACGTACTGACCGCAAACACTGACAACGCAACGGCGACACGTAATATTGTCAACAGAATAAATGCAGTTGAAAATTCAGCTCTTAATACAGGCGTTCTATCAGGAAATTTTGGGACATTTCCTATTAACATTGCATCTAATGGAATCGGAGGTGAAAATTTTGCAGGTCGCATCTACTCCCTGATCATCCTCGGTCGCCTCGCCACGACGCAGGAAATCACCGACACGGAAACGTGGATCAATAGTAAGATTGGAGCCTTTTAATGAGCAACTTTAGTGCAAGCATTCCAGTCGCTCAAATGGCAGCGGCAAACACATCACTGGAGGAAGACGGCTTTGGCCCTCACAACTTTTCAGTACCGGCATACGCTGGCCCGTCACCTTCCTTTGGCCTACTTCATTCATGGAGTGATCCAGTCTTCAAGGCGGCGGTTGCTGCGATTCCGGGCGTCGTTATCCAGCATGACGCAGGCGACCCGATCACCACCACCAACGAGGTCGCTGCCGCCTCCGGTGCCGAGTGGTCAGCACAAGCCCAACCCCTGACTGGCAGCGTCACGCCGGGGCTGTACAAGGATGCCGAGAATGTGTTGTGGTGGGTTATCCAGCCCTACAACACGGCGGTCTATCCCGACCCGGAGATCATCCCCGCGCTGATCCGTCGCGCCAAGGTGCCGGGCGAGGTGCTTCCGTGGGTGCAGCCGCTCGATCAGTATGATGCCTACAAGCTTGAGAACGCATTTACTGGACAGCCGGACCAATGCACCCACAACGGCGAAACGTGGTTTGTCACGGACGCCGATGGCGCAGGAAACAACGTCTGGGAACCGGGCGTATTTGGTTGGACTGTCAAACCCGGAAGCCAACCCCCCTTTTCACAAGGAGTAGAGCCATGATCGGCGCTGGTGAAGTTTTCCCCGTACTCGAAGCTCTCGAGGTCGCACGTTTTCAACTCAATCCCGATGGTGAAGTTCTCGGCTTTGCCGGTCTCGGCGCCGCATTGCAGCCGACGATCGTGGTCAGCCCGAACGCCCCGGTCAATGACGATGGACGCCCGGACGGGAGTATCTGGATTCAGACAGTGCCGTAACTGGTAGTATTTGCTTGCAGATAACTTGTTTGTTTGATATGATGGTGGCTCTTTTAACAGAGGGTCACCATGAGAAACCGTAGAACAAACGAAGAATGTATTGCTTCTGCAAGGAAATATAAAAGCTCGTCCGCTTGGAGGGCTGGTGACTTCAACGCCTACACCGCGGCATGGAGAAGGGGTATTTTAGATCAGTGTTTTTCACATATGACAGATGTGAAGTTGCGCGCTGGATCAACCCTCCCGATTCACAGTTTGGAATCTTGCAAGGCCGACGCAGCCCGCTTTAAGCGGCGCAGCGATTGGACGCGTGAAAGTAGTGCTGCTGCGCAGGCTGCCAAAAAGCACGGGTGGTTTGACGAATGCGTCGCTCACATGAGTGATGAGCATTATCACCAATGGACCAAGGAGGAATGCGCCGCTGAAGCTGCCAAGTACAGCTACGCCAATGCATTCAAGCACGGGTCTTTTCGGGCGTACCGCTCGGCTCATCAGAACGGTTGGTATGAGGAAATCACCGCTCATTTCGCGGCTCGCTATCCAAAGGGCACGGTTGCTTTGGCTCGGTTCATTGAGCGTGCCAAGGAAATTCATGGCGAGAAGTACGATTATTCCCGGGTGGTGTATTCCAACAAGGAAACCAAGGTCGAGATCATTTGCCCTGAGCACGGCCCCTTCATGCAGTCTCCGGGAAAGCATCTACACGGTAAGTGCGGTTGCCCGGCATGCGGCAAGGTTCAGCCCACTGACAACGATACCATCTACATTTGGCGGGCAGTCGGCCAATACTTTAACGGCAACCCTGTGTTCAAGATCGGCATCACCAGTCAGCGTTGTGGTGACGATCGAATCCGGAAGGTGGCGAAGAAGTGGGGTTTCGATTTCGAGGTTGTCTGTTGCACCTATGTGAATGGGCGGGCAACCGATCTGGAAGGAAAGCTGCACGAGATGGGGGATGACCCGCAGCTCCTCGGGATTGATGGTTGTACTGAATTTAGAGCGCTGGACGGTGATCAGCTTGCCAGCGCTTTGGTGATGATCAATGAGGTTGCACAATTTTGAGGCTTGGGGTATCGTGCTGAAAATTATTCGCTGGAGCCCGTAATGCCTGCCACCCTGTCCATCAAAACCGCCGGTGCCTACGGTCCCGGTGCAAGCGCGGGGGCCAAGATCAAGGTCGCCGGAGCCTACGTTGATGCCGTCGGCCTCAAGGTGAAAGCCGGGGGTGTCTATCAGGGCGGCGCCTCCCCGGGCACCGTGCCCGAGAACACCGCCCCGCCGACCATCGCCGGCACGCTGGCGACTGGTGAAGAACTCACCGTCACCCCGGGCACTTGGACCGGTAACCCGACACCTACCTTGCTGCACCGCTGGGAAGCTGACGGCATCCCGCTTCCGGGTGCTCTTGGTCTGACCTACACCTTGACCGTCAATGAGGCGGGCAAGGATGTGGTTTGCGTCGAGATCGGTGTCAATTCCAACGGTGCCACATCGGTTGATTCCAATGCGCTCAGCGTTCCGGTCGTGCTCGGGCCGGAGCTTCTGCTCGATCCGAGTTTCGATCAGGGAACCGACGAGTGGAATACGACCGGGTGGGCTGTTGGTGGCGGGGTTGCTGAGGTTCAATCACCGCCGAGCTCGGGCACCGAGGTCTATAGCATCTCGAATGCGGTTGTCGCCGGCAAGCGCTACCAGTTCAGCATGGTGGTGTCGGCAATCAACGGTGCGAACCTTCGCTTCAACTATGGGCCGGGCGATGTCTTCAACACGGTCGGCACCCACACCCAGTTGATCGACGCAGATACCAATGGTCCCGGCGGCATCGTTTGCCTGAACAGCGGCAACGTCACCGCCACCGTCACATCCATGTCGGTCAAGGAAGTTCTGTAATGGCGGCCACCCTGTCCGTGAAGGTTGGCGGCGCCTACGGGCCTGCCTCCATTCTGGTCAAGCAGAACGGCAGCTATGAGGCTGCCCCGTCACCTGCGGTCAAGGTGAAAGCCAACCGTGAGTACGTGGTGCCCGGGGCGCCGCCAGTTCAACCGACCGCTTTCTCGAGCGGCTTCTCCATAGGGTTCAAGTAACCATGGCACGGAAATCTTACAACGAACTGCGGACCGAGATTGCCGCCCTGTTCCCGGACAACACGACCAACCTGATCGAACCCGCAGATGTGCGGGCAATCTTGCTGGACATCCTCGAAGCCACTCAGCCGGCCTATGGTGTGGTGACCCGCCTCGTGTCCTCCGGCAGCGTGTTGGTGGGCATCACGCCAGCCGTCAAGGCGACGTGGCAGGCCGCCAGCGATAGTGACCCGGGCCAGACCACCTCCGTGTTTGCCGACGGCACCATTGCACGTTTGGAGCGCGGGACCACCGAAATCACCTTCAACGGCGACATGGAGGCCCCAACAGGCCGCTACGTCACCTTCACGCTGTTCAAAAATGGCGTG
>Ga0209310_1001534_pt1 | contig 16974 bp, 18 predicted proteins | sample AD_UKC030_MetaG_FD_184415 | JGI IMG/M metagenome (GOLD analysis project Ga0209310, IMG submission 184415) | Active sludge microbial communities of municipal wastewater-treating anaerobic digesters from USA - AD_UKC030_MetaG (SPAdes) (version 2) | ecosystem: Engineered > Bioreactor > Anaerobic >... | reverse complement strand
GCAGCGCGTCGACCGGCTCGCCGCGCAGGCGCACCGGCATCACGAGCCTGCTTTGTGCCAGGCGATCTATTTCGCTCTGGAAAAAGCGTTCGATGGCGTCGCCCTCGGCCAGGAGCGTCTTGTAGCCGGCGGCATCGACATTCGGCGCGCGGTGGACGAGCTCGTCCCAGGCCGCGAAATCGAAGGGCAGCAGGCGCAGCGCCCGCCCGAACGCCCGTGTCCCCGGTAGCGCAAAGCGCCACAGGTCCATATCCTCGATGTGACGCAGGAGCAATGGCATGGGCTGGAGCGGGAGGAAATATTCCCAGGCCAGGCGGGCGCCGGATTTATCGAGATCGAAAATCACGGTCAGCGGCAGGGCGGGGTGGCTGAAGCTTTCCCGCCCATCGTCCGCTTTCGTCAGCCGGCTGGCCCACGGCTGGCGCGCCGAGGCGTGATGGTCGATCTGGGTGACCGAACTGGCGAGGCCGGCGATTGCTTCGAGCAAGTCGGGCGGAAACGAGAAGTCGAGAATGTAGACATCGTGCCCGGCGATTTCGGCCAATTCCCACGGTTCACCGTGATGCATGGCGCGGTAGCCGGCGGCGCTGCCGAAGCGCAGCCAGGCGGCGTAGGCCGCGCCGAAGCCGTCCGGGCAGTCGGCGTGATAGAGGACGGTGACCGGGCTGGCGGGCAACGGGTTCAGTAATGCGGCGGAAGTTCGTCGCGCAGGCTGCGCTGCTCGGCCGGGGCGGCGGCTTGCACCTGTTCGCGCAAGGCCCTGATCTGGTTGACCAACTGATCGATCTGCTGCTGCTGGCGGAAAACAGTGCGGTTCAGTTCGTCGACCAGGTCTTCGGCATAGGTGATCTTGATTTCAAGTTCGGTGATACGCGATTCCATTCGGCTGCCTTCGCTCACTTTTCATTGCGCCAGTCGCGCAGTGTTTCCTTGCGCGGAGGCGGAGGGGTCTTGCCGGCGCCGCGGTTGCTGATCAGGGGCAGGGCGACGCCAATCACGAACACCAGGCAAATGCCCAGCACGATCCATCCCTCGTTCATCGCGCGCCTCCGGAAAACGCGGCATCTTACTGCGATTCATGCACGCCGTCGCGTGAGCTTTGGTATCTTTCGGCCATTGACCCTGAGACACCGAAGATCATGGAAATATCCGCTCAAGCCCGGGAGCAGGCCCGCGACCTCCTGAATTTCATCGACGCCAGCCCCAGCCCCTGGCATGCCGTGCAGACCGTGGCAGACCGCCTGCAGCGCAGCGGCTTCGTCGCCTTGCGCGAAGACGAGCGCTGGCAACTGGCGCCCGGCGGGCGTTATTACGTGATTCGCGGCGGCGCGTCGATCATCGCCTTCGTGGTCGGCGCTGATGATCTGGCCGCAAGCGGCTTCCGGCTGGTCGGCGCGCATACCGATTCGCCCGGCCTGCGCGTCAAGCCAAGGGCGTTGCAGGGCGGGGACGGCCTGCTCCGGCTCGGCGTCGAGGTTTATGGCGGACCGATTCTGGCGACTTTTGCCGACCGTGACCTGAGCCTTGCCGGCCGGGTCGCCGTCCGCAACGGCGCGAGCATCGAAATGCGTCTGGTGCGCTTCGCCGAGCCGCTGCTGCGCTTGCCCAACCTGGCGATTCACATGAATCGCGAGGTGAACGATAACGGCCTCAAGTTCAACAAGCAGACCGAACTGCCGCTGGTGCTCGATCTTGCCGGAGACGGCCGGGTCGAAGACGGGCGTTTTCATGCCTTGCTCGCCACCCAACTCGCGGTGGCGCCGGCCGACATCCTGAGCTGGGAGCTTTGCGTCTGCGATACGCAGCCGGGCACCTTCTGGGGAGCGGGACAGGCATTCGTCGCCGACAGTCAGCTCGACAATCTGGCCTCGTGCCATGCCGGCCTGAGTGCCCTTCTCGGCGTGGAAAGCACTGCGACGACCAATGTCTGCGCCTTTTTCGACCATGAAGAAGTGGGCAGCGAGAGCGCGACCGGCGCCGGCGGCAGTTTCATCGCCGACGTCCTGCGCCGGATCGCCGCCAGTGCCGGACTCGACGACGAGGCCTACCGCTGTGGGCTGGCGTGCAGCTTCTTCATCAGCGCCGACATGGCGCATGCCTGGAACCCCAATTTCCCGGCGGCCTACGAGCCGGCGCATCGGGTCGCGGTCAACGGCGGTCCGGTGATCAAAACCAATGCCAACCAGCGCTACAGCACCGGGGCCGATAGTGCGGCACGTTTCATGATGCTGTGCGAGAAGGCCGGGGTGCCTTGCCAGCAGTACGCGCATCGCAGCGATCTCGGCTGCGGCAGTACCATCGGCCCGATTGTCGCGGCCGGGCTCGGGGTGGCGAGCGTCGATGTCGGTTCGCCGATGTGGGCCATGCACAGCATTCGCGAGAGCGCCGGCGTGCTCGACCACGGCTACATGATCGCCGCCCTGACCGCGGCGTTTTCGGATTGACCGCCGCGGGTGGCAGGAACGGCAGCGTTTCCCGGAATATCTGTTGACTTGCCCCCGGACATCCTTATAATGCGCGTCTCTTCAGGCGGTTAGCTCAGTTGGTTAGAGCGCCACGTTGACATCGTGGAGGTCGTTGGTTCGATTCCAATACCGCCTACCAAATTCCTGGCGGAGCTGAAATGATCACTTTCCGAACTTGCACCGCAGTTCAGAAACCCTAATCGAGTCAGCCTTCGTTCGACCAGAAAAGTGCGGCTCGCCCCGCGCTTTTTTTTTGCCTTGAGGCCTGTCATGCCTGATATCAAACTGCCCGACGGTTCAATTCGTTCCTTCGCGAATCCGGTGACGATTGCCGAGGTCGCCGCCAGCATCGGCGCCGGTCTCGCCCGCGCGGCGCTGGCCGGCAAGGTCGATGGTACGCTGGTCGACACCTCGTATCTGATCGAGCGGAACGCCGATCTGGCAATCATCACCGAACGTGACGCCGAAGGACTGGATCTCATCCGTCATTCGACGGCGCATTTGCTGGCCTACGCGGTCAAGGAGCTGTTTCCGGAAGCGCAGGTCACCATCGGCCCGATCATCGAAAACGGCTTCTATTACGATTTCGCCTACAAGCGTCCGTTTACCCCGGAAGACCTGGCAGCCATCGAAAAGCGCATGGCCGAACTGGCCAAGAAGGACATCCCGGTCAGCCGCGAGGTCTGGAACCGTGACGATGCGGTCAAGTTCTTCCTCGATCAAGGCGAGAAATACAAGGCCGAACTGATCGCCGCGATTCCGGCCGACCAGCAGGTTTCGCTCTACCGCGAAGGCGATTTCATCGACCTTTGTCGTGGCCCACACGTGCCGACGACGGCCAAGTTGAAGGTCTTCAAACTCATGAAGGTGGCCGGTGCCTACTGGCGCGGCGATCACCGCAACGAACAGTTGCAGCGCATCTACGGCACGGCCTGGGCTAAGAAGGAAGATCTCGACGCCTACCTGCACATGCTCGAAGAAGCGGAAAAGCGCGACCATCGCCGCCTGGGCAAGCAGTTCGACCTGTTCCACATGCAGGACGAGGCGCCGGGCCTGGTTTTCTGGCACCCCAAGGGCTGGGCGGTGTGGCAGGAAATCGAGCAGTACATGCGCGCCGTTTATCGCAACAACGGCTACCAGGAAGTGCGCTGCCCGCAGATTCTCGACAAGACCCTGTGGGAAAAGTCGGGCCACTGGGAGCACTACAAGGACAACATGTTCACCACGGCATCGGAAAACCGCGACTACGCGGTCAAGCCGATGAACTGCCCGGGGCATGTTCAGGTCTTCAACGCCGACCTCCGTTCATACCGCGAACTGCCGCTGCGCTACGGCGAGTTCGGCTCCTGCCACCGCAACGAGCCGACGGGGGCGTTGCATGGCCTGATGCGCGTGCGCGGCTTCGTCCAGGACGATGGTCACATCTTCTGCACCGAAGACCAGATCGAGTCCGAAGTGACGGCCTTCAATGCGCTGGTCAAGAAAGTTTACGCCGATTTCGGCTTCAACGACGTCGCCGTCAAACTGGCCCTGCGCCCGGATAGCCGCGTCGGTTCCGACGATGTCTGGGACAAGGCGGAAGAGGCGTTGCGCGGCGGGTTGCGTGCTTCGGGTCTGGAGTGGACCGAATTGCCGGGCGAAGGCGCCTTCTACGGCCCGAAGATCGAATTCCACATCAAGGACGCGATCGGCCGCTCCTGGCAGTGCGGCACCATGCAGGTCGACTTCTCGATGCCGGGTCGCCTGGGGGCGGAATACGTCGCCGCCGACGACACGCGCAAGACGCCGGTCATGCTGCATCGGGCGATTCTCGGTTCGTTGGAGCGCTTCATCGGCATCCTGATCGAAAACTTCGCGGGCGCGCTGCCCTTGTGGTTGGCGCCGGTGCAGATGGTGGTCCTGAATATTTCGGAAAAGCAGGCCGAGTACGCCGCCGACGTCGCGCAAAAGCTACACCAGGCGGGCTTCCGGGCCGAGTCTGATTTGCGCAACGAGAAAATAACCTATAAAATCCGCGAACATAGCTTGAACCGGCTGCCTTATCAGCTCGTCGTAGGCGACAAGGAAAAGGCGGACGGACTGGTGGCCGTGCGAACACGCGGCGGTCAGGATCTCGGACAGATGTCCGTGGAGGTTCTGATCGAGCGACTCCGAGGGGAAGTCGCAGCGCGTAGTGGCACGGCCTAATTATTGATGTTTTCGGGGGTTTCACCATAGCTCAGAACAAGGCGCATCGCCTCAACGAAGAAATTACGGTTCCGGAGATTCGTCTCCAGGGTGCAGAAGGTGAACAGCTCGGCATCATGAGTGTCCGTGCTGCACTACAGATGGCAGAGGAGGCAGGCGTCGATCTGGTCGAGATCGCACCGATGGCCAAGCCGCCGGTCTGCCGGATCATGGATTATGGCAAGTTCAAGTATCAGGAACAGAAGCGCGCCCACGAAGCCAAGTTGAAGCAGAAGCAGGTACAGGTCAAGGAAGTCAAGTTGCGCCCAGGTACCGACGAAAACGATTACCAGATCAAGCTCAGGAACATGACGCGTTTCCTGGAAGAAGAAGACAAGGTCAAGGTGACCCTGCGCTTCCGGGGTCGCGAAATGGCGCATCAGGAATTCGGCATGCGCCAGCTGGAACGGATCAAGGCAGACCTCGAAGCCGTCGGGCAAGTCGAGCAGATGCCGAAAATGGAAGGCCGCCAGATGATCATGATCATCGCGCCGGCCAAGAAGAAGGTTTAAGAAGTAGTTTTAACTAGTTGTTTATATAAGTGCTTTCGGGTAGTAGAAGCGTTCCCGTCGGGAGCCACCTGGCAGCATGTCATTAAGGAGCATCCAAATGCCCAAAATGAAGACCAAGAGCAGCGCCAAGAAGCGCTTCTCGATCCGCGCCGGTGGCAGTATCAAGCGCGGCCAAGCCTTCAAGCGTCACATCCTGACCAAGAAGACCACCAAGGTGAAACGTCATCTGCGCGGTGCAGTTGCAGTCAATGAGCGCGACGCAGCTTCCGTCCGCGCCATGATGCCCTACGCATAAGGAGATAGACGATGCCTAGAGTCAAACGTGGTGTAACGGCGCGCGCGCGCCACAAGAAGGTTCTCGACCAGGCCAAGGGTTACCGCGGTCGGCGCAAGAACGTATATCGCATCGCCAAGCAGGCGGTGATGAAGGCCGGTCAATACCAGTACCGTGACCGTCGTCAGCGCAAGCGTCAGTTCCGCTCCCTGTGGATCGCCCGTATCAATGCCGCCGCCCGTCTGGAAGGCATGAAGTACAGCACCTTCATGAACGGCCTGAAGAAAGCCAATATCGAAGTTGACCGCAAGGTTCTGGCCGATCTGGCCGTCTTCGATCAGCCGGCTTTTGCCGCTCTGGCCAATCAGGCCAAGGCACAACTCGGCGCCTGAGCGAAAGCGTAATTGGCAAAAGGAGGCGCAAGCCTCCTTTTTTAGTTTCGGCCGCCGCTTTGCGGCTTCACGTCGGCTACGCCGACATGAGCCTTCACTGAAACGTGCGTTTTGTTGGTGGAAGTCTATGGACAATCTCGATCAAATCGTTGGCGAAGCCCGCTCGGCGTTCGCCGCCATTACCGACCCCGATGCGCTGGAACAGGTGAAAGCCCGTTTCCTCGGCAAGAGTGGCCAGATCACCGAGCTCCTGAAGGGCTTGGGCAAGCTGCCGCCCGAGGAGAAAAAAACCGCCGGCGCGGCGATCAACGTCGCCAAGAACGCCGTCGAAACCGCCCTCAACGAGCGCCGCGAAGCGATCCGCAAGGCCGCGCTGGAAGCGCGTCTGGCCGAAGAGGCACTGGACATTACGTTGCCCGGCCGTGCCGAAGCGTGCGGCGGCCTGCATCCGGTGACGCGGACGCTGGAGCGCATCGAATCCCTGTTTGCCTCGATTGGCTTCGAAGTTGCCGACGGTCCGGAAATCGAAGAGGACTTCCAGAATTTCACGGCCCTGAACACGCCCGAGGATCACCCGGCACGTTCGATGCACGACACGTTCTACCTGCAGAACCCGGACGGCTCGCTGGCCGAGAAGGTGCTGCTGCGTACCCATACCAGTCCGATCCAGGCGCGCTACATGCAGGCGCATGTGGCCCGCTTCGGTCAACTGGAAAAAATGCCCGAAATCCGCATCATCGCGCCGGGCCGCGTTTACCGCGTCGATTCCGATGCGACCCATTCGCCGATGTTTCACCAGGTCGAAGGCCTGTGGGTGGGCGAGAGCGTGTCCTTCGCCGACCTCAAGGGCGTCATCGCCGATTTCCTGAAGAGCTTCTTCGAGACCGACGATCTGACCGTGCGCTTCCGCCCGTCCTTCTTCCCGTTTACCGAGCCGTCGGCCGAAATCGACGTCGCCTTCATGAGCGGTGCGCTGAAGGGCCGCTGGCTGGAGATCGCCGGTTGCGGCATGGTCCATCCGAACGTGCTGCGCATTGCCGGGATCGATCCGGAAAAGTACACCGGCTTCGCCTTCGGCTTCGGCCCTGACCGCCTGACCATGCTGCGTTATGGCGTCAATGATCTTCGCCTGTTCTTCGAAGGCGACCTGCGTTTCCTGAGGCAATTCGCATGAAATTCTCCGAATCCTGGCTGCGTACCCTCGTCGATCCCCAGCTGACGAGCGCGGAACTTTCCCATCTGCTGACCATGGCCGGCCTCGAAGTCGAGGAACTGGCGCCGGTCGCCCCGGCCTTCGACAGCGTCGTCGTCGCCCAGGTCCTGGAAGTCGTCAGGCACCCGGATGCCGATCGCCTGAACGTCTGCCGGGTCGATACTGGTAGCGGCACGCCGACCACCATCGTCTGTGGCGCGCCGAACGTCGCCGTCGGTTTCAAGGTGCCGTGCGCGCTGCCCGGCGCCCAGTTGCCCGGGGATTTCACGATCAAGATCGCCAAGGTGCGTGGCATCGAGTCCTCCGGCATGCTGTGTTCGGCCAAGGAACTGGGCATCGCCGAGGAAGCCGCCGGCCTGCTGATCCTGCCGCCCGATGCGCCGGTTGGCCAGTCGATCCGCCAGTACCTCGATCTCGACGACAATCAGTTCGAGCTGAAGCTGACACCGAACCGCGCCGACTGTCTGTCGCTGCTCGGCATCGCCCGTGAAGTCGGCGCTATCACCGGCGCCGCGACCAGCCTGCCGGTTGTTCCGGAGGTACCGGCGAGCATCGCCGATACCCGTGCCATCGTGCTCGATGCACCGGAGGCCTGCCCGCTATACTGCGGGCGCATCGTCAAGGATGTGGACGCCAAGGCACCGACGCCGGAATGGATGAAGCGCCGCCTCGAGCGTAGCGGCATTCGCGCCATCTCCGCGCTGGTCGACGTCACCAACTACGTGATGCTCGAGCTCGGCCAGCCGCTGCACGCTTTCGACAACACCCGGCTGGAGGGTGCGGTGCATGCGCGAATGGCCAGGGCGGAGGAGAAACTGCTGCTGTTGAACGAGCAAACGATCGCGGTCGACGCCGATATTTTGATGATTTCCGACGACGCCAAGCCTTTGGCCATGGCCGGCATCATGGGCGGCGAGGAGAGCGGCATCACGCTGGAAACGACCGAGCTCTTCCTCGAGTCGGCGTTTTTCGCGCCGAAAGCCATCGCCGGCCGTGCCCGTCGCTATGGCTTCGGCTCCGATGCCTCGCATCGCTTCGAGCGCGGCGTCGATTTCGGCGGCACCCGTCGTGCCATCGAGCGCGCCACGCAGCTGATCCTCGATATCTGCGGTGGCCAGGCCGGTCCGGTCGGCGAGGCCAGGGCTGCGTTGCCGGACCGCAAGCCGGTGCGCCTGCGTACCGCCCGCGCCGAAAAAGTGCTCGGTCTGCCGCTTGGTGCCGAGCGCATCGCCGGCCTGTTCACGGGGCTGGCGCTTTCTTTCGAGCAGCAGGGCGACGATTTCCTGGTCACGCCGCCGTCCTGGCGCTTCGACATGGAAATCGAAGAGGACCTGATCGAGGAGATCGCCCGTCTCCACGGCTACGACAACATTCCCGCTCCGGCGCCGCGCGGGCAGATGAAGATGATGGCTCAGCCGGAGGCGCAGCGTCCGGCCTATCGCATTCGCCAGATGCTAGCCGACCGCGGCTACCAGGAAGTGGTCAATTTCGCCTTCGTCGAGGAAGCCTGGGAAGCCGATTTTTCCGGCAAGACCGAAGAGGCCGAGCTGATTCGCCTGGCCAATCCGATCGCCAGCCAGATGGCCGTGATGCGGTCGACCCTGTTCGGCGGCCTGATTTCCAACCTGCTGACCAACCTGAAGCGCAAGCAGAGCCGGGTCCGCCTGTTCGAAGTCGGGCGCACCTTCCATCGCGACCCACAGGCCGTACCGGTCGCCGGCTTCCATCAGCCGTGGAAATTGGCTGGTCTGGCCTTTGGTGGTGCGCTACCGGAGGGCTGGGGGAGCGGGGCGCGCAAGATCGATTACTTCGACGTCAAGGGTGACCTCGAGGCGTTGCTGGCGCCTGCTCAATTGCGTTTCGAAAGGGCGACCCATCCGGCGCTGCATCCGGGCCGCGCTGCCCGCGTTTTGCTCGAGTACAGGGAAATCGGCTGCATCGGCGAACTGCATCCCGAATGGGCGCAAAAGTACGATCTGCCACAGGCGCCGGTGGTCTTCGAACTCGATTTCGCCGCACTCACGGCGGCGAATGTTCCCGCCTACGCCGAGGTCTCGAGGTTCCCGCCGGTGATCCGCGACCTGGCGATCGTGGTCGATCACGATCTGGCCTTGCAGACCCTGCTCGATGGCCTGAAAGGGAAGTTGCCGGCCCTCGTTCAGGACATACAACTGTTCGATGTTTACACTGGAAAGGGTGTTCCGGAAAACAAGAAAAGTCTTGCGTTCCGGATAGTTATGCAAGATACTCAACGTACTTTGCAAGATACGGAAGTCGACTTGGCGATGCAGCAACTGGTGTCCTGTCTTGAGCAGGCATTCGCCGCTCAACTGCGTGCCTGACGGAAAAATCACAATGACACTGACCAAAGCCGAGCTTGCCGACCTGTTGTTCGAGAAGGTTGGCCTCAACAAGCGTGAGGCCAAGGATATGGTCGAAGCCTTCTTCGAAGAGATCCGCAATGCCTTGGAAACCGGGGATGGGGTCAAGCTCTCGGGTTTCGGCAATTTCCAGCTGCGCGACAAGCCGCAGCGTCCGGGTCGCAATCCCAAGACCGGCCAGGAAATCCCCATTACGGCACGCCGCGTGGTGACTTTCCATGCCAGCCAGAAACTGAAGTCCGACGTCGAACTCGCCTGCGATGGAACATCGGCCTAAGACTACGGGCGGCGATGAACTGCCGCCGATTCCTGCCAAGCGTTACTTCACGATCGGTGAGGTAAGCGAACTCTGCGGGGTCAAGCCGCACGTTTTGCGCTACTGGGAGCAGGAATTCAATCAGCTCAAGCCGGTGAAGCGGCGCGGTAACCGCCGTTACTATCAGCACCACGAAGTCCTGCTCGTCCGGCGTATCCGCGAACTTCTCTATAATCAGGGGTTTACGATCAGCGGTGCACGTAACAGGCTCGATGAGGGCGTTGCGACTGAAGCTGCTGCGGTCGACGTTTCAGGATCGGCGAATTCCGTGGGTGGTCTGCGTGCGGAATTGGCCTATGTGATTCAGATGCTGAGCCTTTGAATCCCCCGGTTTTACGGTATAATTCCGAGCTTGTCGGGGCGTAGCGCAGCCTGGTAGCGCACTTGCATGGGGTGCAAGGGGTCGCGAGTTCGAATCCCGCCGCCCCGACCAATTGAATCAAGCAGTTAGTAGTGATGAGAAACCGGCCCATGGCCGGTTTTTCATTTTGCGGTACGGTTAGCGGTACGGTTTGCCTATTGCTACCGTACCGCTGCAGGTCATTGTTTTTTACTTCCCAACGCTTACCCGCGTCTCCCACCGTCCTTTCTGCCGGTAGCCTTCAAGATCGACGCCAGCCAGTTCAGGCACCCGCTTGTACTCCACGCTACCCGCCTTCCAGTAGCGCGTAACCGACACCCCGAACCCAGCCTCACTCGGATGACGGGCCAATGCCACCAGCGCCTCCTTGGCCGACTCCAGCCGCCCAGCCAGTAGCTCTGCTTCAGCCTTCAGCTGTGCATACTGCTCCGCCGCCGCCTGCCACTCGGCATCCTTGCGGATGACCTTGTCCCGGTCGGTCAGCGCCGGCGGGGTGTCGGTGCGCAGGCACTCCATGAACCCGTTCCAAACGTCGTGGATCGCCTGCCAACGGTCAGGGCAAGGCGTCACCTCCAGCAACAGCCCTTCGGTCCCGTCAAAGACGTAGAGATGACCGGTCTGTGCCTTGGAAACGAGGAACTGATGCTCCAGCTGCCAGCGATAGTGCGCCGGGATTTCCCCCTGCGCCACCTGCTGCCAGAGCACCGAGTCCTTGCCCTTGACCGGGCACTTGATCTCCAGCAGCAGATCACCCTCGAAGGTCAGGCCATCGAGGCTGGCCGAGTAATCCCCCTCGACCAGCACCAGCGGCTGCATCACGTGGCCGGTGAGGATTTCGTAAGCAGCCCGCGCCTGCGGCTCCAGCGCCGTCCCGCGCGCCATCGCCGCATTCACCTCCGGCTGCCGCCTTCCGGTACGCAGTTCCCACAGCTGATACGGCGTCTGCCAAGGTGATTCACCCATCACGATGGCCGTCTCCGACGCATTGCGGTATTGGGCACGATGGGCATGCCACTCGGGGCTACCCTGAACCAGTTTGACGATGGCAGTCATCAGGCAGCCCGCCGCTTCGATTCCAGCGCCTTGATCACGCGGCTGGCCTCAGCCTTCGGGATGAGGTCGAGCGACTCGAAGCCAAAGTAGGCGAGCAACTGGTCTTCGTCCGATCCGGTCTCGGCAATCAGCTTCTTGATGAACCGGAGCTGCGCATCGGTCAGCCATTCGTTGCCCGGTGAGCGTGCATCCGCCCCCGGCAAGGAGGTGACCTTGGCCGGCAGCTTCGGCTTCTCTGCCCCTTGTGGGGGTTTAGTCTGTTCGCCCCCCTCGTTCAGATCCGGCAAATCCTCGCCGGCATAGATGCTCAGACCCAATCCATGCAGCGCAATCGCCTTGACCAGCGACCGCTGGATACTGGTATTGATGTCGAATGGCGTCGGGGCGAGGAGGGGCCGGTTCTTGTGATCCAGCACCGGATGAATCTGGCTCAGGGTTACGCCCTGCACCGTCACCGCCACCTCGACGAAGAAACCCAGCTCCGTGGACAGGTAGGGCAGCCCGTCAAAGCGCCGCACCTCCCAGTACGCCGTCGGGTCAGCCAGCCTGAGCTGGGCCACGGCGAACGGCCACGAGAGATAGGAGAACTGCCCCTTCATCTCGACGTACTTGGCGACGTCGATCTGGAACAGGGAACGGAAGGTATTGATGTGGTCATTCATGATGAAGCTCCTTGAGATACGAGAGATAGAAACGACAACGCCCGACTGCCACGTAGCCAAGTCGGGCGCTGTCAGAGGGAAGCTGGCCAAAGCAGAACCAGCAGAGGGTGCGACGTTGTCAGATTTATTGACCGCAGCAATGTCGCCAAACAGTCTTGTGATTGCTATTCAGGGAGTACGTACCCCCTAAACCCCCAGAACTCAGGTTGTGGGGGTTGTGGGGGTTGTGGGGGTAACTGTGTGCCCAGTTTTCGGGCAGGCACCGTCGAAGCCTATGGATGTTGGCTATCCACAGCCTTATCCACAGGTTTCCCCTACAGTTCTGTGAATATCTAGGCAGCGAGCGGCATGACCTCCGTGGGCGCCAGCAGCCCGGCATGCTCCAGCAGGTAGTCCGCCGCCTTCTGCGCCTGCGCGGCGGCGACGAACACCGCCCGCTTGTCGCGCTGCAGCACCTCCAGCCACGAGGCGATGTAACTGGCGTGCTGCAGCCGGCCATCGAGCCGGCAATGCGCCGACAGAAAGGCGGCGCCCAGTTCGGCGATCAGTTCCTCCATGGCGTAGGCTGATTCCCCGAAGCGCCGTCCGAGCTTGCGTCCAAGCCGGGTGGTGGCACCCGTCCAGTGACACAACTCATGCAGCGCCGTGCTGTAGTAGGCCGCACTGTCGGCGAAGGTCGGCCTGCCGGGCAGGTAGATCAGATCGTTCGGTGGCGAGTAGAACGCCTGGAAGCCCTGATGGCGAATCTCCGCCCCCGAGCCATTCATGATCTGCTCTGCGCTGACACACGCATCCCAGTCAGGATCGGCCACCGGCAACTCCTGATAGGAGGTCGGCAAGCCCTCGATCTGACCGACGTTGAACACCGAGAACACCTTGATCAGCGGAATGAAGCGCTTCTCGGGCTCATTCCCGTCAGCCACGGTTTCTGTAGCCTCTTTGTCCATGATCTTGGCTTCGTAATAGATGATGCTCGAGGCCCGTTCGCCCTTGCGGACGTGCGCGCCCAGTTGATGCGCCTGCCGGAAGGTCAGCCACTGGTTCGAGGCATAGCCCCGGCAGTGGGCTTCCATGCCGAGCAGCACATGGTTGATGCCGCGATACGGACGCTGTGACAGCGCATTACGCGGGAAAGGATCGGCTTCGCCGGACCATGGACGGACCCAAGGGACCGTCCCGGCTTCCAGCTCGGCGATGATCTTGTCAGTGATGGTTTGATAGATGTCGTTCATTTTGAATCTCCAAAAAGGAACGCCCCAGCCGGGGGTAACCCGGACTGGGGCGATAAAGTGGGGAAGGAAGGGAAACAACGGCCAGCGATCTACCTGAGCAGTCGCAGAGTGTGACGCAGGATCAGGCGGATGCTGTAGCGTCCGGCTTCACCGGTTGCAGCGGCGAGAAATACCCAGACCAGCGACTTGTCGCCGCGATTTACACGTCGAGACGGACGCGCCCCGGGTAGTAGGTATCGCGCTCGATGTAGCCAATCAGGCGCTTGAGGCCGGACGTCGCCAGACTGGTCAGCAGGCCGGCAACCGTCGCCGCCATCACCCCGCTGAAGGTCCCCCAGTGAATCATCAGGGTAATCAGCGAGACGGCTATATCCAGCGCCAAGTCGTGCTTGAGCACGCGCAGCATTGTCCGCCGTGGCAGCTTCGCCAGAATCAGGACAACACCAATGAAGATCGTGAATCCGGTAGACAGCATGATCTTCCTCCGTCAGACGTTTGGGCGGGCAGATTCCCGCCAGGCATCGCGCACGTCCTCGACGGCGAGCGTGAACAGATCGGGAACCGCCCGGGCGCGGGTGCCCGCCGCGCGCAGGCCACGGAAGGCGGCGAGGGCCGAGCGCCTGAGCAGGCGATCGCCAGGGACAGGAAGGGAAGGGGACAGCGGAACGGCTTTGGGTTTCATGATGAACTCCGGTGAATGAAGGAAACGATGGCAAGGCCATCGGCCAGTCATGGCACACGGGTTCTCGGCCGGGCCGCCTACGGCGGACCGCAACCCGGATCAGCAAATGGGGGGCTATCCCGAAAGACGAAAAACCGAAGTGGGGGTCCGGTTTGGGAAACGGGGGGAGGGGGAGCCTGCCTGTCAGGGGCGCAGCAATTTCAAAAAAAATTGCAAAATTTTTTAGCGTCGCTTCGAGGGCGGGTGGATCACCTGATCGCCGTCGTCGAGCGGGTGGAGATCGCCAAGGGGATCAACCTGGAGGTCAGTTCCGTGCGGGAGCGGCTGCAAGGGTGCGGGTTGGCGGGCGCCCTGGGAGCGCCGATGTAGCACCTTCGGCCCCTGCGCAACGGTGAGGACCGTGCTTACGCGGCGCCAACTGGACGCTACTGGTCCTGGGGGCGTGGGCGGGCTTCCGGGCCTGCGCCGGGCGGGTGCGTCTTGGCTTGGGTGCGAAGCGATCAAGCCAGCTCTTTTTGTGGGCTGATGTGTGTCAGACCGCGGGCCGGCCAATGCCGACCTTGGACCTTTGGCCAGAAACGGGCGGCAATGTGTCGTTTACCTGCCGTTCCGTTCGCGGTGGCAGCGAACGGCAGCTTTCCCATCCAGCAAATGCGAACTCCCGACCCACTACTGACGTTGGTTGCGCTAATGTTCCAACAGCAGGTTTATGCTTAGAGCAGTCGTCCGACCAGAATGGTCACAGGCAGCAATTTGGCCCTGAATTACCTATTTGCGCAGTGCGGCGACCATTAGTTTGAAAGCTGGCGATGGCTGTCTCCGGCTCGGGTAATACAGGTGGTAGCCTGCAAATGGCAGACACCAGTCTTCGAGTACGCGGACCAGTCGCCCTTCCTTGATGTACGGCAATAGCTCGTCATCCAGAAGGAATGCTATTCCCAGCCCGGAAAGCGCCGCATCCACGATGGGTGGCGCCGTGTTGAACGCGAGGGGGCCGTCGACACGAACATTCAGCTTGCGGCCGCGACGTTCGAATTCCCATGCATAAAGGCCGCCATCGGACGTTCGGAAATTAATGCAACGATGGGCCGTCAAGTCCTTCGGTGCTTTTGGAATCGAGTGATGGGCAAAGTAGGACGGCGCAGCCGCAGCGGCCATCCGCAACGGCGGGCTGATGGGGAGCGCAATCATGTCCTTGTCGACATAGTCGCCTAGCCGCACGCCTGCATCGAAGCGATCTGCCACGATATCGCGGAGTCCATAGCTGACGTCGAATTCCAGCTTGATGTCCGGGTACTCGCGTAGCAGAGGCGTGAGCTTGGGCATCAGCAGTGTTCGCAATGCGTGATCGGTGCAGGTGATGCGTACGCTGCCGGCAGGCTTGTCGCGTAGTTCGGTGAGCGCCTCGAGTTCGGTCTCGATCTCGTCAAAGCGATGGCCGATCGCCTGCAACAGGCGTTCGCCGGCATCCGTCGGCGACACGCTGCGCGTTGTGCGCGCAAGCAACCGGATGCGCAATCGCGTTTCCAAGCCCCCAATGGCTTGGCTCAGCGCCGATTGAGTCACTCCCAAGGTGGCCGCCGCACGGGTGAAGCTTCCCTCCCGGGCCACCGTCACAAACGCCAGTAAATCATTGAGGTTGCGTCTCGCCACACAAAGCCTTTCATGGATAGTTATTAGCTTAGCTTATATTGTCTTTAAGTATTCATTAGCTAGTCAAGTCGCAACGGAGTTGCCAGAATGGCATTACTGTCTTTCTCGCATAAGGAGTCGAGCAATGATCGTCAAAGCCTATGGCACTCACGCCAGCGACAAGCCGCTCGAACCGCTGGAAATCCCCCGGCGCGCGCCTGGGGCGCATGATGTGCAGATCGACATCGCCTACTGCGGTGTCTGTCATTCCGATCTGCATACCGCACGTAACGAGTGGAAGAACACGCTCTACCCCTCGGTTCCTGGCCACGAGATCGTCGGCCGTGTCTCAGCCGTCGGCACGCAGGTGACGAAATTCAAGGTGGGCGATCTGGTCGGTGTCGGCTGCATGGTAGATAGCTGCGGCCACTGCCAGTCTTGCCACGAGGGTGAGGAACAGTTCTGCGAGAACGGCTTCACCGGCACCTACAACGGACCGCTGTTCGGTGGCGAGAATACTTACGGTGGCTATTCGCAGACCATCGTCGTCAAGGAGTCCTTCGTCTTGCGCATCAGCCATGCAGAGAAAGACTTGGCCGCCGTGGCGCCGCTGCTTTGTGCCGGCATCACCACCTATTCCCCGTTGCGTCACTGGGACGTCGGCCCTGGTCGAAAGGTTGGCGTCGTCGGGCTCGGCGGTCTTGGCCACATGGGCGTCAAGATTGCCCACGCGATGGGCGCCCATGTCGTGCTGTTCACCACGTCGCCCGCCAAGGTTGCCGATGGCCTGCGTCTCGGCGCGGACGAGGTCTGCGTTTCTACCGACCCCGCACAGATAGCCAGCCATGCCGGCCGACTCGATTTCATCCTGAACACGGTCGCTGCGCCGCATCTGCTTGATGCTTATCTGGACTTGCTGAAGCGCGATGGCACGATGACTTTGGTCGGAGCGCCAGCCGAACCGCACCCCTCACCGAACGTTTTCGGGCTGATCCTGAAACGCCGCAGCCTCGCCGGTTCATTGATCGGCGGTATCCGTGAGACACAGGAAATGCTCGACTTCTGCGCTGAACACGGCATCGTCTCCGACATCGAGATGATCCGTGCCGACCAGATCAACGAAGCCTACGAGCGCATGCTCAAGAGCGATGTGAAGTACCGCTTCGTGATCGATAGTGCCACTCTTGCCGCCTGAAATGTGGCTCACTCGGAGAAATTACCATGAATAAGCACATTGAAACTTACAGCCCGGTCGTTCATCAAGATGACCCCGATTTCGGACGCCGTGACTTGCTGAAGATAACTGGCACCGGTATCGTCGCCTTGGGCATTGGGGCGCTTGCCTCGGGCCAAGCCTTGGCGCAGTCACCACTACATCTCAGCGATAAATGGGACAAGGTCTTCGCCAAGAGTGACAAGGTCGACCACAAAAAGGTCAGCTTCAAGAACCGCTATGGCATCACACTGGCGGCTGATCTGTACCAGCCGAAAAATACCCAAGGCAAGCTGGCGGCAATCGCCGTTGGCGGACCCTTTGGCGCGGTAAAAGAGCAGTCGTCCGGACTGTACGCGC
>Ga0209310_1001519_pt1 | contig 17138 bp, 21 predicted proteins | sample AD_UKC030_MetaG_FD_184415 | JGI IMG/M metagenome (GOLD analysis project Ga0209310, IMG submission 184415) | Active sludge microbial communities of municipal wastewater-treating anaerobic digesters from USA - AD_UKC030_MetaG (SPAdes) (version 2) | ecosystem: Engineered > Bioreactor > Anaerobic >... | reverse complement strand
CCTGTTCGATGTCATGGATTATGTGAAAAGGAATATCTCAAAGCGCTTTATTCTTGTCGGAGCGAGTCGCGGAGGCGTAATATCGTTGAAATCCGCAATCAATCCTGATTACAGGAATGATATTTCAGCCGTTATCGCTCTGTCGGCTCCACAGGTATACGAAGGTGAATTGTTTTATTCGGATGAGGATTTGAAACTAATAACGTCGCCGGTCTTTTTAATCAATTCCGAGCTTGACGATGCCGTATCGGATACTGAAAAAATGTATGAGATGATAGAAGCAAAAAAAGAAATAATGATCTGCTCCGGCAACGGTCATGGAACGGAAATGTTTCGCGACAATAAAGACGTTTTACCTGCAAGTATAGAGATTTTCATTTCAAATATCTGACGATATGGCCCGTGGCGTCACCTGGTAAATTCGTGTAAAATCAGGTTAACTTGCTTCGAAAAAGCGCCGGAGACATGTTCGTTTCCTTCTTGAATGCGCGGTAAAAGGCCGAGTTGGAATTTCGTGATGGATTTATTCCGGGCAGATGCTTTTTGACGGGACGATTGTATTCCTCTTTCGTGCGAAATCCCTGGCGGCAGTTGTCAGGGTCTGAGTTGCAGGCAGCTCATAGCCGTTATCCGGGACATACATCGCGTCGGGCCCCCTGCCGCAGAGGCTGACGATAACCGGGTAGTCCGGGAGGATGGGATCGATATCGCTCTCGGCCATAACCGAGAAAGTGATATTTTCGTAAGACTGCCCTTTCAGGGTCTCCATGACCCTGGCCTCGTAGATGTGGTTCACGTAGCCCCCCATACTGCGCTGGAGAGAATTCCCCTGGACTTTTCCCCTCATGATATGCACGACGGACGAGTAGTCCGTGGCGGAGATATTGGCCTTTACAAGGTCCGGGGAAATGTCCGCATTCTCCGGGGCATACTGTTGCATGGCGGCCCTGTTTTCGACCCAGCCGCTGCAGGCCCAGAGGTGGGAGAGGCTGATGAGCAGGATAATGATCATGCATGATTTCATGGTTTCTCCATCATATATCAAATATCAGAAATTGCAAGGAAAACTCATAGTCTTGAATTGGGCCTGGTCGGACTGCGGATGTTCGGGAATCGTTTGACGGTCAATGCCGGCCAGAACACCGGAGTCCCGGCCGGCCGGGACGGGGACGCGGAAAATAATAATTGACGCTCCAGACCATATTCAGTATTATATTCAGACCATACATTTCGGGAGCAGCCATGAAAATCAAGGAAGACATAAGACCGATATCCTATGTCAAGGCCCACGCCGCCGATATGCTGGCGCAGGTCAACAAGACGCGGCGGCCCGTATTCGTAACCCAGAACGGCGAGGCGCGGGCCGTGTTGATCGATTCGAAAAGTTATGAGAACATGAAAAACGCGCTGGGCATGCTCAGGCTTGTCGCCCAGGGCGAAAATGATATTAAACATGGAAGACTCCTCGATCAGGACGAGGCATTCTCGCAAATTGAAAAAAATCTGGGTATCAAGCAGTAATGCCCCGGCCGAAATACAGGGTGTCATGGACTGAAACCGCGGTCGGCGATCTGGAGGACATTACAGTCTATATCGCCGTTGACAGCGTCGGGGATGCCTTAGACGTTTTAGCGGCAATTAAAGAAAAAGCCGGGACACTGCTGTCTTTTCCTGAACGTGGAAGGATCGTTCCTGATCTCAAATTTCATAATATCGAAACCTACCGGGAACTGATCATCAATCCCTGGAGAATACTGTACCGGATTCACGAAAACAATGTTTATGTTCTGGCGGTATTGGACGGCAGGAGGAATATTGAAGAGGTTTTACTTGAACGGTTTTTGAGAAGAAACCTCTAAAGCGAATTGAAAAGAAGCTATGCATCTGTTTTTTTTGCCGGCCCTTATGGGGCCGCCGGTTCCGGTTTATGCAATTCTTTCTTTTAAGCATATTTTCCCTTTGACTTCAATGAAGAATTTAATTTCAGGGGGCGGCAGATGCCTGAAGATCCGGACGACAGGAAAACGCAGGAAGAATCGATCAGGAACGAGATACTCCTTGAAAGAAAGTTCTCGCTTGCCGACGCCATCGGCCGCGAAGGCGGGAGCCTGATCAAGGGCCACAGTCCCATTCCCCTGCTCGACCAGGTGACGGCCGCGATCAATATCTTCATCCGGAACAATCTCGAGGACTCGTCGATGATGCTTATTGCCGCGCTCCAGAACACGGTGAAGACCGACGGCGTAAGGTTGAGCAGCAGCATCGAAAAGCCGCTCGAGTACCTGCGCGGCCTGGTCAGGTCGCATCTCGATAATCCGTACCTGCTCTACGAGCTCGCGCGCGAGGCTGATTTCAGGCGGTGCAGGGAATACAGGGAGAAGCCGTTTTGCCAGAAACCCGGCGAGCCGCCGCACCCGGACAACGAGTATTCCCATGAGGCGGTGAGGGGGAAGCTCGCGGCTTTACTGAAGAAGATCGAGAGGGAGATGCCGCCCGCGTAGTGAAGGGGGAGTCCGATTTCAATTGATAAATGCCCATGATCCACGACACGATAAAACCATCGGGACGTTTCCGGGAACTGTTCTGTTGCTATCATTTCATTCGCAGCGAATCTGAAAACGAGCACGTTTTTCCATTCAAGGCGGGACCGAAAACGGCCCTGGCAATCTGCTATGCCGGTTCGTATTGTCAGGAGAAAAACGGGAAACGGGAAGATTTTCCGAAAGTAGCAGTAATAGGGCCTGTGCTCAGGCCCTGTTCGGTCGTTTTCAGCAGGGGGGATTTCGGGCTCATACTCGCCGAGTTTACCGAAACGGGATATTATTCACTGTTCGGTGAAATGCCGGAACGACTTGTGAATTCATTCATGGACTTCACGAAAATCGCGGGTGATGAAACAGCTGAAAAGGCCCTGGATCTCGCGCAGAAACTGAATGCCGGATGTTCCGAAGGGCAAATGGCCGTTCTGCTCGAGGATTTACTTGAGACGCTGGGCATCGGCCGCGATTCAGGACCTGAGCAGACCGTCCGGGACGCGGCTGAAATCATAAAAAAATCGGTGCACGACATCGACATGTCTTCGCTTGCAGGCATGCTCGGCATCACAGTTAGGACGCTTCAGCGTCGTTTTAAAACCGTGACCGGCCTGACTCCCAAACAATACGCCGAAATCACGCGATTCACCAAGCTTTTCGATTATCTCGTATCGGACGACAGGGTCGGTCTGGTGAAAAAACTGTACTCCCTGGGATATTATGACCAGGCCCATGCAATAAGGGAGTTTAAAAAATACGCCGGCTGCAGCCCCCGGAAAATAATGCCTGATTACCATGGAATCGCGGCAAGACTTTCCAGGCGCTTTGCCGAAAACATACATGAACCTGATTAGGCGCGTTGATTACGCCGTCTTCCTGTCGATCGATGAGTCCCTTGATAAAAAACCCGCATGGAACTCGAAACCCTGTACGCAATGATCAGACATAAAGGCAGTGGTTCGTCATGGATCAGGTGACATCGATCTCGATGTCTATTACCGCGCCATCTTCAACGGTGACAGGGTCTTTCGTAAAGAACGGATCGTCCGGCGTATCGTTGTAATATCCATAAACCCAGCAGGAAGTTTCGTTGTACATGTTGAAAAAAACATAGTACTCCCCGTCTTCCAGGCCCGATATGTCCACGCTGTAAATAAAAGTTGATCCAGTCGCCCATGTCAGGCTCCAGGTCTTCAATGGAGTATCGTCGTCCAATTCTTCATCATCATCGATACCGAGGATGCCGGTACGTCCTCCCAGGTCACAGTCATGGCCGCCACTGTCGATATAGGTGATGGTGCCTGAAATTTTCCTGGCCGATTCGGCATCGGTGCCTCCGTCGTCGCACCCTGCCAGGACCATGGCGCAGGGTAAAAGAAAAACAGATAAAAGAATTTTTTTCATTGTTCCATCTCCGGTATGAATAAAAAGAGCTTTTCAAAACCGGAACAATGTAATACTTCAGGGAGCGGATGTATTGTACAAATGCGACAGATGCAATACAATAATCATGCAGATGTGAATCGCCTGATTTTACACGGGAGATAACGCATGAACATACGAATTGATGAAGCAGACCTGAAAAATCCGGAGCACGGCGCAGCGATCATCGAACTGCTGAACGTTTATGCCATGGACCTGCAGGGATACAAACGCGGCCTGCCTGAAAACGTTTTACAGGAGCTTATACCCGAAATGATGAAGATCCCGACAGCGATGGTGTTCCTCGCATCGGCCGATGAAAAGTACGCGGGAATGGCCATCTGCTTCCTGGGGTTCTCGACGTTCTATGCGCGCCCGCTGATCAATATCCACGACTTTACCGTGATGCGGGAATACCGCCTCAGGGGAATAGGCAAAAAGCTTATCCAGAGGATAGAAGAGAAAGCCATGGACCTGGATTGCTGCAAGCTGACGCTCGAGGTCCAGGAGATGAACAGGAACGCCATAAATTTTTATGAAGACTGCGGGTTTGAAAAGTGCATCCTGGATGAATCCGAAGGGAAAGCGCTTTTTTTATTGAAGTACCTTGACGCAAGACATTGAGTTGCAATCCATGAAGCGCGACTATGCCATCCATACCCACCCCAAGAGCCGCATCGCCACGGTCGATGTCGGCAGGATAAGCATGTCGAAGCACCACGTGATCGGCCTGATCGAGATCGACGTCACCGATGCGAGAAAGAGAATCGCGCTTTTAAAGAAGAAGCATGAGAACATTTCGTTCACCGCGTGGCTGATCAAATGCGTGGGCGACATCGCCGGCGAACATCCGCTGGTGCACGGCGCGCGAAAGGGCAAAAGAAAAATAATCACGTTCGGCGATGTCGACATCTCGATTGCGGTCGAGAGGGAGATCGGCGGCGAGAAGGTTCCGGTGCCGTATGTCGTTCGCGGGGCGAACGGCAAGAGCGTCTCGGACATTCATCGGGAGATACTGGCCGCAAAGGAGCAGCCGATCAGAGACGAGGGGGATTACGTGCTCGGCGGCGGACCCCGGAAGCTGGCGATGAGCCTGTACTATGCGCTTCCCGGTTTCATGCGCAGGTCGATCTGGAGGATCGTGCTGTCAAGGCCGGCGCTTGTCAAAAAAATGATGGGCACGGTCATGATCACGTCGGTAGGCATGGTCGGCAGGGTAAACGGCTGGATCGTCCCGAAGAGCATCCACCCGCTTTGCTTCGCGATAAGTTCGGTCAACAAAAAGCCCGGCGTGAAGAACGGCCGTGTCTCGGTGCGGGAGTACCTGCCCGTGACGGTCCTCGTGGACCATGACGTGATAGACGGCGCGCCGGCGGTTCGGATAATGGGAAAGCTCGCGGACGCGCTTGAGAAGGGTTATTTACTGTGAAAGCGGCCGCATATGAAAAAAGCCGGCGTGTTCTCCGATCCCATCGCGTCGCTGACGGCGAAGCCGGATTGATTCACGGCAACGAGCAGTCCTTCACATGCAGGAGGTCCTATGAGGATAATCGATCTGGACGAGCACAACAGGCCGACGTATTTTCACTGTCTCGAAGACTGGTCCGATGAGATGAAGGAGTCAGGGCCGCATAAATCGGTCTGGTATGAAAAGATGAAGACCAGGGGATTGCGCGTGAAGCTTGCGGTCGACGACGACGGAAGCCTTGCGGGAATGATCCAGTACCTTCCGGTCGAGGAATCGTTCGTCGTCGGCAGGAACCTGTATTTCATCTATTGCATCTGGGTCCACGGCCACAAACAGGGCATCGGCAACCGTCAGAAAAAGGGTTTGGGAACAGTGCTGCTGAATGCGGCCGAAAAGGACGCGCGCTCTCTGGGAGCCGCGGGCATGGCCGCCTGGGGCCTGATGCTGCCGGTGTGGATGAAGGCCTCGTGGTTCAGGAAGCACGGGTACCGGAAAGCGGACAGGGACGGCATAGCCGCGCTGATGTGGAAGCCTTTTTCGGACGGTGCGAATCCGCCCGCGTGGATGAAGCGCAATATAAAACCGGTATTGACCGGGGGCAGGGTGACCGTGACCTCGTTTGTAAACGGCTGGTGCCCTGCGCAGAACATCGTGCACGAAAGGGCGAGGAGGGCCTCGCAGGAATTCGGGGAAAGGGTCGTGTTTCATGCGATCAATACCCTTGACAGGGGCAATCTGGAAAAATGGGGCGTCGCTGACGGGCTTTTCATCGACGGCAGGGAGGTGATGACCGGGCCTCCTCCTTCATATGCGAAGATCAGGAAAATGATCGGGAAAAGGGTCAGGAAGCTGAAATGAGAGAATCTTAACCTGGAACGGGAATCGCTGTCAAATTGCGGCGTGAACATCGGGAGGCGGGGAGATGGCATCGGGCGAGAAGACGAAAGAGTTCAGGCTCACGGGGGGCGCGCGGTTCGGGATGATGAACGCGTCCTGGCCCTTCGCCTCGCTGAAAGTCGACGGCGAGCGCCTCGAGATAAGCGCTTCCATAATGGGCAGGTACGTGTTCAGGCCGGGCGACATCGTCTCGATCGAGCCGTACGGGATAATACCGGTGATCGGCCGCGGGATCAGGATAAAGCACCGGGTCAAGAACTACAGGGAAAAGGTTATCTTCTGGTCGTTCAAGAAACCGGAGGACGTTATCGGCGAGATCGGGAATACCGGTTTCGTGTACGGCCCTGCGTCTGCCGGGATGGCCCCGGGGCCGGACCCGGAGATGGCCGCAGAACGGCGCAGAAAGTCAGGATTTCCGGTGAAGGTCCCGTACGCGGTTGCCGTGGTCGTTATCTGGAATATGCTGTTCGCGTTTGATTTCATCCGCTCGGCGGGAACGGGCATGGAGAACATGAAGCCGGGTATCGGCGTGATTTCAGCCCTGGTTTTTTTGCTGCTGGCTTCGGCGCTGTTGCTGGTCTCGGAAAGGTTCGGGCGCCTCGTCATGAAAAAGGGAAGGGATATCGGGGAAATAAAATCCTTCCTGTATTTCATCATCCTGGTATCCGCATTCATGATAATGAGTTTTACGTGCATGTTCCGTTTTAGTAATTGACCTGCTTCCGGTCCGGCTTCAATCTGGCGGGCGGATCAATAGTGCTGCGGTATCGGTTTATGCTGCTTGAATATTTTCTTTCCGCATTCGCCCTCGGAGTCATTGTCGCCATCCCGCCCGGATCGGTCACGGTGATCGCGTGCCAGCGAGCCATGCAGTACGGGTTCGGAAACAGCCTGGTTTTCACCGCCGGGTCGCGCCTGTCCGATATTTTCTATATCAGCCTGGTATACTACGGATTGACGAATTTCGTCCATAGCGATCGCAATAAAATGATCCTGTGGATCGTCTGCGGCCTGCTGCTGCTTGTCGTCGGGGCAATGACGATCAGGGGATTGAAAGATCATGATACGGCCGGCGGCGCTGGCGAAACCATGCTGCAGTCGAGGCCGGTTTTCACTTTTGTTTCCGGCATCCTGATTACGCTGACGAACCCGGTGACCATACTGGGATGGCTCGCGATCGCGGGCAATTTCTTCCTGCTGTGGCGCGGCAGATTGCCTGCCGCTGTTGAATACGGTCCGGCCGTGATCGCGGTGATAATAGCCGGCGTGCTGGCCTGGTTTGTTCCCCTGACGTTCGCGGTGAGCAGGGTCGGGAAGCTGCTCAACGTGAAACTGCAGAAGTTCCTGATCGCCTTCTCCGGAGCGTGCCTGATCGTCTTCGGGAGCGTTTCCCTGTACTCGGCCTTCAGGCTCGCGTGCGCCGGATGAGTTCCGGCGTCCCCCCCTTTAAATACTTGACCTGCGCCCGGATTCTCGCCAGAGTAGGTGCATCGTATATCTGTGCGCCAAGTGATATGGATACAAGACCCATAGACAGCTTCCCTCCGGGAATCCTTTACGAAATGCTCGCCGACGCCTATTCCGGCGCTCCCGAACTGGCCGGCTATTATGATAACGAATGGAGGGATTTCGACGGGTTCGTTTTCGACAATCCCGTTCTTCTTAAAAGCCACGGGTTCATCACTACGGAAAAAGGGGAACCGGTGGGCTTCATGACATGGGATCCCCGGCGGTTGCCCGGGTACGTGCGCATCGGACACAACTGCATCATCGCGAAACGCCAGGGCAGGGGCCTGGGCGGAAGGCAGCTTTCGAACGGATTGAAGATGATCGGGGCGCTCGGCCCGAAAGCGGTCAGGGTGACCACGGGCAACACGCCGTTTTTCCTCCCCGCGAGAAAAATGTACGAATCCGCAGGGTTCGCGAGGGTGAGCGTGCTTGGGCTCGAGGATTACATCGTGTCCGAGATCGTGGAGTATGAATTGTCTCTTGAATGAGCGGCAAGGAGAAATCCATGAAGAAGGTGATCAAATTCGATATGGCGCCCGCTGCGTCAGTCATACAGAATGGTTTCGGTAAGGTCGACTACTGCGATTCATACCGGGTCGGCGTGCCGTCCGGTGAAACAGTGGACGAGATCACCGCGCGGGCGTTTGCTTTTCCCGCATGGGTCGGATTCCTGCTGCGGATCAGGGACCGGATCGTGAAGCCGTTCGGCCTTAAAACCGGCGAGCCGCCGAAAACCGGTTCAGTGACGAGGCAGGAGACCGGTTCCAGGCCCGTGATCTTCCAGGTCGTCGACCGTAACGAAAACGAGATAGTCATGGGAGAGAGCGACAGGCACCTGGATTTCCGCGTGTCGGTCCTGCTCGAAAAAAACGGGAGCGGCGCGTTCGCGTACATGACGACGATCGTGAGGTTCAACAACATGCTGGGCAGAATTTATTTTGTTCCGGTAAGGCCGTTTCACCGGATCATCGTGAATGCGTTGATGAAAAGACTGAATTGATAATCCTATGAAAAAGAAGCAATCCATAATGAAGCCCGGCGATGAATGCGCCGGACCGGTGCTGATCACCGAGCAGGCGTTCTCCAGGGCCGCGGGCGCGGCGCTCGTCCCGGGCAACTCCATCCGCATACTCAGGGACGCGTCCGAGAACTATCCAGCGTGGCTTGATGCCATGCGCCGCGCCGAGAAGAGCATCCATTTCGAATCCTACATCATCTACAGCGACGACATCGGCCGCGAGTTCGCCGCCGTGATGGAGGAGAAGGCGCGCCAGGGCGTGAAGGTAAGGATCATATACGACTGGCTTGGCGCGCTCGGCAGGACATCGTTCGGTTTCTGGAAAAGGCTCAGGCAGGCCGGGGCCGAAGTGCGCTGCTATAATCCGCCGAGCGCCTATCAGCCGCTGGGCTGGCTGAGCAGGGACCACCGCAAGATGATCGCGGTTGACGGCAGGGTAGCTTTCGTTTCGGGCCTGTGCGTGGGCCGCAAATGGGCCGGGTATCCTGAAAAGGCCGTCGGGCAGTGGCGCGATACAGGGGTCGCGGTCGGGGGCCCGGCCGTAGCCGATATCGAGCGGGCCTTCGCCGACGTGTGGGCGACCATGGGAGTGCCGCTGCCCGCGGACGAGGTTCCTGCCAGAGGAGAGATCCCCCGCTCGGGGGACGCGATGCTCAGGGTCGTGGCCAGCATGCCCAATATGGCCGGGCTTTTCAGGCTCGACCAGCTTATCGCGGCCGCCGCCCGGGAGACGCTCTGGCTCACCGACGCCTATTACCTGGGCCTCGCCCCGTACGTGCAGTCGCTCAGGTCCGCGGCCGAAGACGGCGTGGACGTGAGGCTCCTGGTCCCGGGAACCACCGATATACCGGTGCTCCGCGCGGTGTCCAGGGCGGGATACCAGCCGCTCCTCGAGGCCGGGATCAGGATATTCGAATGGAACGGGCCGATGCTCCACGCAAAGACCGCGGTCGCCGACGGAAAGTGGTCGAGGATCGGTTCGAGCAACCTGAACATCGCGAGCTGGCTTGGCAACTGCGAGCTCGACGTGATGGCTGAAGACGAGAATTTCGCGCGCGCCATGCAGGAGATGTATCTCGATGACCTCTCGAATTCGACCGAGATAGTGCTCGGCAGGCGGAGGGCGGCGTCCCCGGTGCACAAGAGGCCGCATCACGAGCCCCGCGTGAAAGGCCGCGGCACCATGGGCCGGGCAGGCGCGGGATTCATCAGGACCGGCCGCGCGCTCGAGGCCGCGATCGCCAACAGGAGGGTGCTTGGGCCGGCCGAGGCCAGGATCATGTTCATCGCGGGGCTTGCGCTTGCCGCGCTCGCCGCCGTTGCGGTGCTGTGGCCGCTGGTGCTCGCGGTGCCTTTCGCAGTGCTGGGGGGGTGGCTTGCGTTTTCGCTCATAATCGGCGCGTACAAGACGAGGAAGCGGTACGGCAGAAAATACCGCCGGACCGGCCGCGACGAAATAAACTGACACAGGAGGCGCTTCATGAAACAGTTCCCGGAAACCGTGAAAAGACTATTCGACCGCCAGGCGGTCAGGTATGCCCTGTTCGGGATCATGCTCGTCGCGCTGATCGCGTCGCTGGAAATCCCCGGCAGCGAGATAGAAAAAGAGATATCCGACAATCTGCTCAGGAAAGTCCTGGATCAGAGAAACTGGGTCTACGCGACCACCGGGCTGGACAGGTACCTCGCGAAAGAGGAGGATCGGGGGGACGGGAATTCATCGGGAAAATCCGAAGAAGTGAAGGATGCAAAGAGCCTGCCCGAAGCGCCCATATTCGGGGACGCTACGGTGGTCCCGGTCGAGAAGAAGATCGTGCTGCTGAAGCTATTGCAGATAAAATCGAACGCCGAACACCATCTGAACGTGGCGGTGTATCTCTACATAAAAAACTATATCCTCATCAGGAAGGCGGCCATACTCGCGGTAGTGGCGGCGGCGATTCTTGCGTATATTACGAAAAACGGCTGGGAAAAAACGAACCGTTACGTCCTGATCGCGTTCTTCATCATCTCCGCACACATCGCATATTTCTACAGCATGCCGAACGTCTGCGAGTTCCAGAAGAACATCGCGTCCAACGTCAATCTGTATACCTCTAACGTGAACCTCGAAAACAGGGTGCTGACGTTCATCCTCGACGACAGGAACTTCGCCGACCGCAGGAAGGCGGCTGATTTCATCGGATCCATAGACGCGGAAATGAAAGAGCTCAACGTTTTTTCGCTGAGCCTTGATCAGACCAAGCTGCCCGCGGGAGACGCTTCACTGGGAAATACCGGGAAGCAGTGACCGCGGGAGCGCAGGCCGGAGGGACCCGATGGAAACGAGAGAGGCCGTTCTGAAAAGAAAATCGGTGCGGGATTTCGATGCCGGGAAAACCGTCGACGACTCTACCATAAGATCGATACTCGAGCTGGGGATCAGGGCCCCGTCCGCCGGGAACCTTCAGCCGTGGAAGATATTCGTCGTGAGAAAGCCCGAAACGAAAAAAGCGCTTGCCGGGGCCGCCTTCGGCCAGCGCTTCGTCTCCGCTGCGCCGGTGGTGCTCGTCGTGTGCGCCGACCGGGCCAGGGCGGCGTCGGGATACGGCCGCAGGGGCGCGGAGCTCTACTGCATCCAGGACACCGCGGCCCTGACCGAGAACATCCTCCTCGCAGCGGCGGATTTCGGCCTGGGGACCTGCTGGGTCGGGGCGTTCGACGAGTCGCGCTGCATGGAGGCGCTCGGGATACATGAAGGCCTGCGCCCGGTGGCGATCGTGCCGGTAGGATACGCAGCCGGGAATACGGCAGGTACCGGCAGGCGGCCTCTCGATGAAATTGCGCTATGGGACTGAAGTATTTCTGTGGGTGGATTTTTTTGTGTTGAATGTATTGTCCCTGGTTTCATTATGTACGGGATTCAGGATAAAGTATGTCCCGTTCAGGCTGTGCCCGGTGATCTTCACTGCTTCTTCGGTTTTGATCCTGGCCGGGATATATGCCTGACGACGAATGCGCGGCAAGGAAGGACACGATGGGGGGAAAGATACTGGACGGGAAAACGCTCGCCGGTTCCATAGAGAAGACCATACTCGCTCGTATCAATGAACTGAAAAAACGGGGCGCCGCATCTGCGCCAGTGCTCGCGACCATACTGGTCGGCGACGATCCGGCATCGGCCACCTACGTGAAAATGAAGGGCAACGCGTGCGCACGCACCGGGATGGAATCCAGGAAAATCCTGCTGCCCGAAACGACCACGACCGGCGAGCTGATGGCTGCGATCGTGTCGCTGAACGATGATCCCGCGGTGCACGGCATACTGCTGCAGCACCCGGTTCCGTCCCACATAAACGAGAGGCAGTGCTTCGACGCGATCGCCCTCGACAAGGACGTTGACGGGGTAACGAGCCTCGGTTTCGGCAGGATGTCCATGGGAGAAAAGGCCTTCGGGAGCGCAACCCCCGCGGGCATCATGAGAATAATCGACCACTACGGCATCGAGATCGAGGGCAAAAACGCCGTTGTCGTCGGCAGGAGCCCGATACTGGGAAAACCCATGGCCATGATGCTTTTAAACCGGAACGCCACGGTGACGGTCTGCCACTCCAGAACGAAAGAGCTGCCCGAAATTATCAGGGGAGCCGACATCGTCGTCGGCGCAGTGGGCAGGCCGAAATTCATTAAAGGCGAATGGATCAGGGACGGCGCGGTGCTGATCGACGCCGGCTACCATCCCGAGCAGAAATGCGGCGACATAGACCTCGATAACGCGGCAGAAAAATGCGGGGCATACACGCCCGTTCCAGGAGGGGTCGGGCCCATGACGATCGCAAGCCTGATGCTGCACACTCTCGAGGCTTTCGAGAAGGCTGCCGCTCGCGTCAATCCGTGACCCTGTCATCATGATCGTCCGGACATCCGTCCGCTGAAAAAATATCCGTAAAACTGAAAAAAGCTTGCCTGCGCGGCGTTTTCGGGCGACTATAACTGCCGCCTCATGCGGCTTTGCATGCGGAGCGTCGACATATCCCCGTCTCCGGTCGTTCACCAGTAAACTCATGGAGGGTTTTATGGAAGTTGTAATCGCGAAAAATTACGATGAGATGAGCAGAATATCCGCCGAGATTATCGCCGGAGAAGTCAAGAAGAAATTCGACCTCACCCTGGGGCTCGCCACAGGAGACACTCCGGTCGGGACATACAAGGAGCTGGTCAAGCTTTACAATAAGGAGGGGCTTGACTTTTCGAAGATAACCACGTTTAACCTCGACGAATATGTCGGCCTGGATCCGCTGCACGAGAACAGCTACAACCATTTCATGAAAGAAAACCTCTTCGATCACGTGAATATCAATCCGTCAAAGGTCTTTGTCCCGCAGGGTAACACGAACGACCCCGAGATATTCTGCGAATGGTACGAGAGGAAGATAAAGGAGGCCGGGGGCATCGATCTCCAGATACTCGGCATCGGCCGCGACGGCCACATCGCATTCAACGAGCCGGGCTCTTCGTTCGCGAGCCGCACCAGGGTCAAGGCCCTGTATAAGGAAACCATTGAAGACAACGCGCGGTTTTTCAAGAAAATGGAGGACGTCCCGCGCTTCGCCATCACCATGGGCATCGGGACCATACTCGAGGCGAAGAAAATACTGCTCATCGCCAACGGCAAAAAGAAGGCCGATGTCTGCGCCAGGTTCATCGAAGGCCCGGTCACCTCGATGATAACCGCTTCGGCATTGCAGCTGCACTGCCATGCCACGGTGGTCCTCGACGAAGAGGCGGCCTCGATGCTTACGCGCACCGAGTACTACAACTGGGTCAGGGACAACAAGAAGCTGGTGCAGAAGAAGATAGGCAGATAAATCATTTCCGGGAAGAGGCGGCCATGTCAACAAACCTCAAGAAGCTTACAGGCGGCGTGATCGATGAATCATCCTTTCTCAAAAGCGTTCAGCTGCTGAAGAACGATAAATCCAGAAGCAGGCTGTTCGGAAACGACGTCAGGAGCCTGCGCGACGATGAAATCCGCATGCTGAAAGAGCAGGGCAATGTTTCGGACAACTGGGCCGCGGTGCTGGTCGCCGGGGATTTCACTCCGGCCGCGATTTTCTCGAGCTCGTTTTACGGGGAATGCAGGCTGGGGAGGTTCGACGGGACCGCGTCCGGAACTCCCGGCTCGCTGGGGCTTCCGCAGGGGATTTGCCGGAGCACCGTGATCAATTGCGAGATCGGCAGCGGCTGCTCGCTGCACGATGCGGGCGCGGTGTCAAACTGCGTGGTGATGGACGGGGCGGTGCTGGCAAACAACGGTTCGATATCCGCGTCGGGGAACTGCTCGTTCGGCAACGGAATCGAGATTGCGGTCGGCAACGAGACCGGCGGGCGCGAGGTCGCCTCATACGCCGAGCTGACCGTTCCGGTCGCCGAGGCGGTGGCGAAGAACAGGGCGGACAAAAAGCTGCTGGACGAATACAGGGAATTCATCGCGCGGTACGTCGAGAGATCTACTGCGCCTTCGGGATATATCGGAAAGAACGCGGTGGTCAGGAACACCGGGACCGTTGAAGATTCGTTTATCGGGGATTTCGTTTCGGTCATCGGGGCGACCCTGGTGAGAAACTCGACGGTGCTCGCGACCGCGGATGAGAAGACCGGGATCGGACATGGGGCTTTCGTGACCGATTCGTGCATCCAGTGGGGGAGCGAGGTCACCTCCATGGCGATCGTCGACAAGTCGGTGCTGTGCGAGCATTCGCACGTCGAGCGGCACGGCAAGGTCACGATGAGCATCCTGGGCCCGAACACGGGGGTGGCCGAGGGAGAGGTGACATCCTGCCTGCTCGGCCCGTTTGTCGGGTTCCACCACCAGTCCATGCTCATCGCCGGGATCTGGCCGGAGGGAAAGGGAAACGTGGCGTACGGCGCGAACATCGGTTCGAACCACACCTCGAAGTCGCCCGACCAGGAGATCTGGTGCGGAGAAGGGGTATTCTTCGGGCTCGGGACCAATATCAAGTTCCCCTCGGATTTCACAGGCGCGCCGTATTCGATCATCGCCACCGGTGTGGACACTCTCCCGCAGAGGATAGGGTTCCCGTTTTCGCTGATAAACAAGCCGGCGTCGCAAGCCCCGGGCGTGCCGCCATCGTTCAACGAAATATTTCCCGGATGGGTGCTCGCGAACAACATCTATTCGGTGAGAAGAAACGAAGGCAAGTACAGGAAACGGAACAAGGCGCGCAGGTCGGCCTTTTCCTTCGATGTGTTCAGGCCCGAAATAGTCGACATGATGATCGGCGCCAGGAGCGCGCTGAAGAATGCCGGCCGCGTCAAGGAAATATACGGTGAGGGCGAGATTCCCGGCCTCGGCAAGAATTTTCTTACGGAGCAAAGCAGAAAAAACGGGATCGACGCCTACGATCTGTACATCGAATATTACGGTTTGATGAAGATGCTTGACCGGATCACGGCAGTGGGCGCAAAACCGGGTTCTCCCGGGTTTGAAGGCATATGTGAAAAACCGTCCGACGACCGTGAATGGGAGCACGCCCGCAGGGTCATCGCGGCCGAGGGATACGGCGCCAGGGGAGTCAAGAAAAACCTGGAGCGTCTCGTCGCGATACTCGACATCGTGGCGGACGGCACGTTCAGGTCAAAGCAGCGCGACGACGAAAGGGGCGTCAGGATAATCCCCGATTATTCGGATGTCAATACGCTGGCCGGGGCCGATTCGTTCATCAAAGAAACCCTCAGGGAAACAGCGGCCCTGAAGTCGCGCATAGAGTCGATTATCGGGGGTGCATGAACCTGCGTCCGGGGGCGCAGCCTCCGGATCCAATATATTGTTCAACAAACATCGGAGAGGAAGGATATCATGGGAAAGATTAAAATCATGCCGTGCCTTGACATGAAAAACGGCAGGGTCGTGAAGGGCGTGAATTTCGTCAATATCAGGGACGCGGGAGACCCGGCCGAAAACGCCGCATTTTATCAGGCCGAGGGGGCCGATGAGCTCGCCATGCTCGACATAGCAGCGACGCTCGAAAACCGCAAGACCAGGCTCGAGTGGGTCAGGCAGGTCTCCTCGGTGATCAGCATTCCCCTGACGGTCGGGGGCGGCATAAACAGCCTCGAGGATATCGACCTGGTCCTGTCCGCAGGAGCAAGCTCGGTGTCCATGAACAGCGCCGCGGTAAAGGAGCCCTCGCTCATGGCGCAGGCCGTGAAAAAGTTCGGCCCTGGCAGGATAACCATAGCGATCGACGCGAAGCGCAATGCGGCGATGAAATCGGGATTCGAGCTGGTCGTCTCGGGAGGCACGAAGCCGGTCGGCAAGGACGCGATCGAGTGGGCGAAGGCGTGCAACGGCGCGGGGGTCGGCTGCGTTCTTCCCACGAGCATGGACGGCGACGGCACGCTCGCGGGCTATGACCTCGAGTTCACCAGGGCGGTCGCCGACGCGGTAAAGGTCCCGGTCATCGCTTCGGGCGGCGCGGGGAAGCTCGAGCATTTTTACGACGGCGTCGTCAAGGGCGGGGCGCAGGTGCTGCTCGCGGCCTCGGTGTTTCACTTCCGCACCTTCAGCATCCGGCAGGTCAAGGAGTACCTGAAAAGCAGGGGAGTCGAGGTATTTTTGTAATACCGCCTGAAGACAGCAGCATAAAGATGAAAAAGCCGCCTTGTGGGCGGCATTTTTCATTTGAGGAGGAGGTGTTTTATGAAAAAATCTGTGACCCGTCTGTACTTGACCTATAAGGCCGCGACCGGGAAGCCATGTTACAAAAATAATTGACACGCACAGTATTTATGAAAAACAGATATTCTCCTGGAGGATTCAGATGAAACAGTACGCCAACGGCCGGATAAACGAATACCTGTCAGTAGCCGGAAACGCGATCTATCCGTCTTACGTGGTAAGGGGATCGAAAAAATCGATGATGATCGACGCGGGTATAAACCTTTTCGGCCCGTTGTATGCGAAGTCGCTCGATGAAATTCTGGGCGGCCGCGAAAAGCTCGATTACCTGTTCGTGACGCATTCCCATTACGATCACCTGGGCGCCATGCCCTATCTCAGGAGAATGATTCCCGGCGTGCGGACCGGAGGGCATGAGCGCGTCGCCGGGCTTTTGAAAAAAGAATCCGTTCTGGAGCAGATGACCCGCCTGAGCGAGATACAGCGCCCGCTCTTCGGACAGTTCACCGGCGGCGAGGATGTGCGCCTGGAACCGGTCGAGCTCGACCATATCCTCAGGGAAGGGGATGTCTTCGATCTCGGCGGACTGACCTGCAATGTGTACGAGGT
>Ga0209310_1001512_pt1 | contig 17288 bp, 12 predicted proteins | sample AD_UKC030_MetaG_FD_184415 | JGI IMG/M metagenome (GOLD analysis project Ga0209310, IMG submission 184415) | Active sludge microbial communities of municipal wastewater-treating anaerobic digesters from USA - AD_UKC030_MetaG (SPAdes) (version 2) | ecosystem: Engineered > Bioreactor > Anaerobic >... | reverse complement strand
TCTGCCTTGACCTGTTGTGGCTCTCGGTTGTCGCCCGGCGCATCTATTTCAAGCAGCTCGGTTACCTGGCGCAAATCAGGAACGATCGGGTCAAGTTCATCCTTCCGGTGGGCCTTCTCGCCCAGTGCATCATCGCTGTTGGCCTTGCGGCAATGATCACGGTTTCGCTCCAGATCGACAACAGGCTTATGGTATCGGTGCCCTTCGGAGGTTTTTGCGGATTCATAATCTACGCCACCTATGACCTCACCAACCTGTCATTCGTGAAAAAATGGCCCGTACCAATAACCATCATAGACATAGCCTGGGGAACCGTACAGGGGATCATTTCCGGCTTTTACGTCTATTACCTGATGGGCGCCCTGTGACTTCCGTTCTTCCGTATTCGAATGAATCCGAATACGGAATCGTCTGGTTGTATTGACGTGAAAAAACCAGTATTGAATCATATATGATCCTGCTTTTGAACGATGCTTCGCAGATCATAAGGTAGTAAAGCCATTTTTTCTGGAATTCGGCATCGTAACCCATCGCAAGCAGTTTATCCGCCGAGTCGGAAAACTTCATCCGCCAGTCATACAGGGTCCGCGCGTAATGCGGGCCTATGTTCCTGAGTTCCTGGACGAAAAAGGTCGAATTGTTCTTCATGGCCTCGACGATAACCGACAGTGACGGCAGCTCGCCCCCGGGGAAGATGTGCTTGCGCATCCAGTCATGAGTCCGCAGATAACGGTCGAGGCGGTGGTCGGGGATCATGATTATCTGGTGCGCCATGATTCCCTGGGGCTTGAGGAGCGATTCGCATTTTTTGAAGAATGCCCCGAAGTATTCGACGCCGATCGCCTCGAGCATCTCGATCGATATAATCCTGTCGAAGCTTCCCTCAATGTCACGGTAGTCCCTGAAAAGGATCGTGATGCTGTCGTTCATGCCGAGTTTTTTCACGAGCGCAGTCACGTACTCGTACTGTTTTTGGGACACCGTTACCGTGGTTACACGGCAGCCGGTCGACCTGACCGCCTCCACGGCAAAGCCTCCCCACCCCGAGCCGATTTCGAGCACGCTGTCGCCTTTGCCGATTTTGGCCATTGACATGATTTCGCGGACCTTGTTAAGCTGCGCCTGCTCGAGCGAATCGCCGGGATTGCGGTATATGCCGCATGAATAAAGAAGTCTTTTATCAAGGAATGTCCTGAAAAAATCGTTTCCGAGATCATAATGCTCGCTGATGTTTTTTCTGCTTCCCTTCCTCGTGTTCCTGCGTACCGGGTGGGTCAGCTTTTTTACGCGATGGGAGAGGTTCCTGAGGCTGCTGTTTCTCTGCTCGAACAGCTGCATGTTCGCGATGATGAAATCGAGCAGACCCGTAACGTCGGGAGAATTCCACATCCCGCCGACGAACGCCTCGCCGAATCCGATGTCTCCCTGCTTGATGAGTTTCCAGAAAAACCGGTTGTCCCTGATCGATATCGACGCCACGGGGCCTTCATACGGCCCGCGCAGGGTTTTTATTGTTCCGTCGGGAAAAACCGCCTCGATCGAGCCTGACATGAATTTTTTCAGGAAATAAATGATTACGCTCCGCGCGAAACGCTGCCCGGGCGAAGGCGGTTTCAGCGATATGGTCATCTCGTGGGATGGAACCGGCTTTTTATGGTATTTCAGTTTTTTGACGAAGAACAGCTTCGCCGCTTCCCGGTATATCCTGAAAACCGTCAGCAGCGCCGTTACCGGGAACCGGCGCAAAACCCCGGTCAGCTCCGACGACGAAAGTGCTGCTCCCGTGCCCGAAAGGTGCGCGGTCATTATTTTCTGACTGTTCCTGAAGAGTGTGACCGACATGGATGCGTTCTCGCCGAGTGCCGAGAACCCGAGCTCGTAATATCCCTCGAGATTGTTGAACGGCGAAACGTGGAACTGCTTGTCCTGACGGTACAGCACCGGCAACCGCTTTGCGCGCTGTTTGCCGTCAAGAATATAGATGTGGCGCTCTCCGAACGTGTTGTTCACCTCGGCGACCACGCATACCAGTCCCCCCGCCCTGTCGAAACAGTGAAAGAAACTGACGGGATTGAATACATATCCGCAAAAGCGGGCCGATGTCACTAGCATGACCCGCCGGACTGAACCCCCGTAAGGCCGGTTTTCCAGTATTTTCATGAGCCGTTTTTTAATCGACCCGTCGCCGAACAGGTAGTCGCGGTCCCATAGCGACACGATGTTTCGGGCATTGTAGCTGAAGAACCGTATTTCACGGTGCAGTGTTTCGAGCTCATCGAGATCGAAGGCGTAAAAGTATACCGGGTAGCGGAGGGTATGCTCCGCGGGGCTGAAACGATGGTGTATTACCTGGCCTGAATATATTTTCGTGTTCACAGTTTTTCTCCGAACAGCTTGGCCACTTCGGCGCCGGATTTTACCGCGTCCTCGTGAAAACCGTACCCGAAATAACTTCCGCAGAAAAAGGTGTTTCCCGATTCATTGAGGGTCGGTAAAAATTGCTGCGTCTTCACCGCGCCGAAGGTGTACTGGGGGTGCATGTACATCATGGTCGCTATTACTTTTTCATCCGGTATGGGATGCTGCCTGTTGAGCGTGACAAAATACTGGTTGTGCGTATCGAGGCCCTGGAGCCTGTTCATGTGATAGGTGAGCGACAGCGGCGGATTCCCGGATGCCGTTTTTTCCCTGGTGAAGTTCCATGAGGCCCAGGCCCTTTTTTCAGGCGGCATCACGCTCTGGTCGGTGTGAAGAACGGTGAGGTTCTTTTCATACGTCCACGGGCCCAGCAGTTTTTTTTCGTCGGCCGTGGGATCGGTCAGGAGCTTCAATGCCTCGTCGGCGTGGGTCGCGATTATGACTTTGTCAAAACTCTTTTTAGTCCCGCTCCTGAGCGAGACCGATACTTTTTTTCCTGTCCTTGATATGCCGGTCGCCGGGTTGTTCTTTATGACCGTACCTTTGAATCCTTCGAGGATTTTCCGCACGTATGAATGACTGCCGCCCACAACGGTGCGCCACTGCGGCCTGTCCCTGAAGCTCAGCAGGCCGTGGTTGTACAGGAACCTAACAAAGGTGCCTGCGGGGAATTCCATCATGAGATCGAACCTGGTCGACCATACCGCGGCCCCCATCGGGATTATGTGGTGGGTGATGAACTGCTCCGAATATCCCCTGGACCGGAGGTATTCCCCGAGCGTCATGCCTTCGAGCTTTCCGGAAAGCAGATCCTGTTTTCCGTCACGGTGAAACCTGAATACATCGGCCAGAATCCGGTAATAAACGCCTTTGAAAAGACTCGACCTCCTGGCGAAAAAACCGTTAGCGCCCTTGCTGGAATACTCGATCCCGGTATTTTCGCAATAGTATCCGAACGACATCTCGCTGTCCCTGAGGCCCACCCCGAGCCGTTCCAGAAGCCTGGTGAGCAGGGGATAGGTGCGATGGTTCATTACAATGAATCCGGTATCAACGGGAATTTCCCTGTCTGCTCCCCTGTCGACCATGATCGTATGGGTATGCCCGCCGATGTAATCGTTTTTTTCGATCAACGTGATATCATGCCTGTGTTGCAGCAGATACGCCGCGGTGAGTCCGGCAGCTCCTGTACCGATGATGGCTATCGAGAGAGGTTTTTCTTTCATATGGTTCTCCGTTATGGCGCTGTATTATTGTAAAATCAGGGGGAATCGACAATAAAGAGTATACATGCTGATGAATGATTTATTCAAGCATTTATTTCAGTTAAACGGAACTGCTTTCTTTCGATCAGACCCCAATGAGTACCTGTTGACAAAAACTACCGGGCATGCAAGAGTATTTTCAATTCCTTATTCTGTCGGCCGATACCGATTAAAACTGTGAATCCGCCATTCAGCGGGATGCGATAAACCGGGACTAACTGATGAAAAGATTTCTCACCCTCATGCTCATGGCGCTCGAGCGGCTTATCCCGATCCTGGGAATAATGCGCCTGGGCCCGGGCAGGCTCGTCGCCGTCGTCCTTGCAACGGCCGCGCACCTGCTGCCGCTGATCGGATGCGCTTTTCTCGGCTGGGACCCCATAGCGCTGCTGCTGGCCTACTGGGTCGAGCTCGCGCTGGTCGACCTGGTCCTGGTGGCGGTGCTGGTCGGGGTGCTGATATCCGGTATTGCGGGTATGGGGAATAAAACACCTGACCCCATGAAAGAGGCGCTCTCCCTGTTCGGGGGATGGAAGGGCTGGGTCATTTTCCTCGCCGTCTGGTTCGTATATTTCGCGGGCATACTGGGAGGCAACCTGTACGTGATCTGCGAAATGGCGAAATCCCATTACGGCCTGACCGGCGCGGCCGAGGCGCTGGAGCATCTCGCCGGGCTCTTTTTGCCGCCGCCCGGGGGAATTACCGCATTTCCGGGCAGCATGTCGGCGTCGCTCGCCCTCATGATTTTCTCGGGCCTCGTGACCCTGTGGCTCCAGTTTTTCAGAAGCGACTGGAAACGCGGCAGAAAGGTCGCCCACATTTTCGTGGCAAAGCCCCTGGTGCGGGCCATCATAATGGCCGTCGTTCTCGGGATCACGCCCTGGGGTTACGGGCCCGACCGGCTCCCGGCCCTGGCCACCGTGGCCGCCATGGCCCTGGCCATGATCCTGCTCGACCAGCGTATCGGGCTGATCGATCACGATTTCGGGCCTGAAGGCGGCGGCGACCCCAGGTTTGAAACTCCGTACGGCGCACTCGTCAATTTCGGCTTTCAGATTTTCTTCCTCGTGATAAGCTCATGCATCCTGATATCATCCCTGTTCGCGATCGAACTCCATGACCGCATCCAGAAACATCCTGTTGAGGTCAGCGGCGTCATTGTCGCGGCGAGGGCCCCGGAAGAGGAAAAGCAGAGCGCGGTCTCCGGCGGATACTGGTGGATCATTGACGTGGAATACCCGGCCGGAAAGAATCAGTCAATGCGCCACATCCTGCATGATATAAAGGTATGCCTGCCCTCAGAATCGAGCCCGCGCGGCGGCGCCATCAGGGTCATCCACGAAGAGGGCAATCCGCGCAACGCATTCGTCGATTCATACGAGGACCGCAACAGGCCGAGGAACATGCTTATCTACGGAATCATAGTGTCCGTCTTCGGCATTGCGGCCTGGTGGGCCGTGGGCCGGTTAACCGGCAAGCCTCCGGCGGGGCGGAGCAGGGGCGAGGGCAATATCCCCGATTGGAGTTAAATCTTAGCCATATTTTTGTTGCCGATCTTCATGCAGTGGCACGCGGCCACCGCGAGCGCGTCGGCCGCGTCGTCGGGCCTGGGCACTTCCCTGATGCCGAAGATCCGCTTGATCATCTGCTGCATCTGCTCCTTCGGGGCCCTGCCGTAGCCGGTTATCGCCTGCTTGACCTGGGACGGGGTGTATTCCTCGTAGCCGATATCGGATATCTTGAGGGTGAGTATCACCGCGCCGATGGCCTTGGCCACGTCCATCGCGGTGGTGGTGTTGTTCTGGAAAAAAAGCTTTTCGACGGCGGCGAATTCCGGAGAGTACTCGTCGATGATTTTCCTGAGCGCGTTGTGGATCTGCAGCAGCCTCTCGTCGAAAGAAAGAAGGGACGATGTTTCGATCGTCCCGTAATCCACAAGAGTGAGGTCGCTCTCGACGACCGACCATCCCAGTATTCCGTAACCGGGATCGATCCCCAGAATCCTCACTGGCCCTCGCTGATCTTCATCATGATCTCGTCCGAGATGTCGTAATTCGAATAGACGTTCTGCGCGTCGTCGAGGTCTTCGAGGAGCTCGACGAGCCTCATGCACTGGGCTGCCTTTTTCTCGTCGAGCGGCACCGTGGTCTGGGGTATCATGGTGATCTCGCTCGTCGAAAGCTTGAACCCCTTGCCGGTGAGAAGGTCGTTTATCTCGTTGAACGAATCTGCGGAGCAGACGATCTCGATGATGCCGTCGTCGGTCGTGATATCGTCGACGTCGTAGTCGAGCAGGAGCTCCATGACCTCATCCTCGTTGGTCTGGCCGGGCTCGATGATGATGTTACCCTTGCGCGAAAACATGTAGGCCACGCAGCCCGCCTCGCCGAGGTTCCCGCCGTGTTTGCTGAAGGTCGTCCTGACCTCGGGCGTGGTCCGGTTACGGTTGTCGGTCAGGCAGTCGACCATGATCGCGACCCCGCCCGGGCCGTATCCCTCGTAGCGGATCTCCTCGTAAATGACCCCATCGAGCGTGCCTGCGCCTTTTTTTATCGCCCTGTCGATGTTGTCGTTGGGCATGTTGTTCGCCTTGGCCTTTGCCACCGCGGTCCTGAGCCTCGGGTTGGCATTGGGGTCCTCGCCGCCCATCCTGGCCGCTATAGTGATTTCCTTGATTATCTTGGTGAACAGGGCTCCCCTTTTCGCGTCGAGAGCGCCTTTCTTTCTTTTAATTGTGGCCCACTTCGAATGACCGGACATGGTGTAACCTCTTTTTCTTAAGGATATTTTAACCTTGATTGATTATTGCGCAAACAAATATTTAATAACCCCTTTTTATTTTCAACTGTAATTTTACGATCCTGTCCCTCGCGCGGTTGGAATTGTAGTCGAACGAGATCGCCTGCCGGTACCAGGTTATGGCCTGTTCGTACTGCTCCAGGTTCTGGTAGGATTCGGCCAGCGCCCAGCGGACCCTGCCTGCGTTGAGCCTGGAGTATTCCCTGCCGATCTCGACGAGATCAAGCTCTTTTTTCGCCCTCTCCTCCTTGAGAAACTCGTACTGCTCGTATTCGTCGAAATCCCCCTCTTTCAGGAGCGACGTCTTGAGTTTGTTGATCTGCCCGGTGAAACCGTCGATCTCCTTCTGCACCGCGGCCATCTTTTCCGCGATCTTTTCCTGGTATTTGACGGTCTCCAGATAGTTTTTCACCGCATTTTCGTATTCCAGATCCGAAAACGACATGTCGGCTATGTACTCGTGCGATTTGGAACGCCTGATGATGTCGGATTCGGGGAGAACCGAGAGGGCGCGCCCCAGGCACGCCATGGCCAGGGAATAATTGCCCGTCCTCTTGTAGGCGTTGTGGCCGAGTGCGAACTGGACAGGGCCGTCGTCTGGATTCAGCTCCAGGTAGCGGATATAGTATTTCTCGGTCTCGAGATATTTCCCGATATCCTCGTTGAGATTGCCGATCATCAGGTACAGCTTCGGGTCGGGCTTGTCCTCGGCGTTCGTGACGTAGCGTTCGAGATGGTAGATCGAGCGTTTTTTGTCCGCAGTCGGGTACAGGGCCGCGCCCAGCTCCTTCGAGTAGGCGTATTCCTCCCTGTTCAGCGAATAGGCGGCTTCGAGAAAATTCAGGTACGCCCTGAAATGGCCCCGGTCCCTGAATATCCCGGCCATCTCGTGAAAAACCACATCGTCCCTTTTATACTCGAGTTTCCTGAACCTCAGGCACTGGTAGTAGTGGTTCAGCGCGTTTTCCGGTTTTTTGAGCTTCACGCTGCACCGGGCCGCGTACAGGTGCAGGCCCGAAATCTCGGGATTGTCCTCGATGAAAAATCCGCTCGCCTTTCGCTCCCTGAACATCCTGACCAGGTCAATGTCCTTGTCGGTGTTTTTCAGGGTGATAAAACCGGACGGCACCCTCTTGTCATCCACCCTTTTACTGTAGATGTCGTTCAGGGACGAATCGATCTGCCTGAGGGCGAGCGCGTATTCGCCCTTTTCATAGAGCGCCTGGTATCCCTGCTCCTGGGCCGGCGCCAGACTACAGCAGGCAATGACCAGGAGGAATGTGGCGAGCATGGTTCTCATTATTGATATTATCGGAAAAAAATGCGATAAGACTTTCAACTTATAATCGTTTTTTCACTAGGCCCCACGACTCCGTGATAAGAAAGCTATTCTCCATGTGATCCTCCTTACCTGTTGCCCACAGACTGGCAGAACAGCCACTCGAATACATGCGGATCGCGAAAGGGGAACTCGGTGACGAAATGCCCGTCGTCGGGATATTCGGTCTTCAGAGCGAACCTGACGCCGTCCTTCATGAGGCCGACCGAGTCGGCCCGGTGCTCATACGGCGCCTCACCGACGATGTAATCGGACCGCTCGCTCCTGAAAGCGCCGGAGTTGAAATCGTGGTCCCTCAGAAACGCATACGCCTCCCTGATGTTGTCGATCACCGACTGGCTGTCGCCCAGCCCGACCATGACCCAGACCGACGTGTTCTCCACGATCGGGTCGCCGAGAGAGACCGAACTGTATCCGTTCAGCCTGATCATCCCGGCAAAGAGCTGCCCGTTGTACTCGTAGTAGGCCTCGGCCAGGGGATAGATGGCGCTGCCGCCCATGGAAAATCCGTGAATATAGATGCGGTCCGGATCGATGCGACAATCGGCCTTCAGCTGTTCTATCTGAGCGATCAGGGTCCCGGTGTTCCATCCGCCCGGCCCCTGCGGCACGAACGCGAAGCATGGATACGTCTTCCTGAACACGTCGGCGATGTCCTTCCGGTACTCGGCTGAATAATCGCCCTCGGTGTCGGTCGGCGAATAGTATCCCATACCCATGTAGTACAGGTTTTTCAGGTATCCTTCCTGGCTCGAGCCGTGCAGATAGATGAGCAGGGGATATTTCCTCGAGGCGTTACGGTCTTTTTCGTAATTCCATGGCCTGACCAGAAAATAATCGCCGGTGTCGTCGTATTCGAGGCCGGGACGGTCCGCCTCGTCGAACGTCTCGTCTGTGACGAGCGGGCCGGAACATTTTTCGTCCAATACCACATGCCCGGACCTGATATCGCATGAAGCGGCCAGTAAAAACGGGAATATCACTACTGCTATTTTTTTCATCGTGTTCACGAAATTTTCCTGTATTCGGGGTGGATTCCGGAGCAATGGCACCGCGCCGGAACCGCTCCTGTTTTTACAATCAATAGCGCGCCCGGTCAACCAAAATCTGACCGGTCAGACACTGATTGGCGTATCATGCGCGCATGTGATAGCGTTTCATCACGGTCCGAACGGTCCTTACCAGATTCTCAACCTCAAGGATTTATCATATGTTATCCACTACTCTTTTAAAAATTAAAAGCGCGCGCGCAGCGTGCATTCCCGGATTCGCGTTGAAATCCGCACTGTTATGCCTCATCTTCTCCTCCGGTGCTCTGGCCAACATCGACTACATGCAGAACCAGAGCGCCGATTTTTTTCTCACCCTGAGCAGAAACGCAGCGACCGATTCAGCGGATGCGGTCAACTACAACCCCGCAGGCACGGCGCTCATGAAAGACGGGCTGTATGTGCAGCTCGCCAACCAGTCTGCTTTCATTAACTATTCCATAAAACACCAGGGCGACACCTACAGGTCTGAAAAGCCCGAGTGGCTCATTCCGAACGCCTATGTCATATACAAAAAGGGAAAGTTCTCGGTCTTCGGCGGATTCACCATCCCGGCAGGCGGCGGGACCCTCAACTACAAAAACGGCGTGCCCATGATGCCCATATACAGCTCCCTTGTCAGGGACGAGGCCTTGAAGGAAATCGCCTCCACGCTGAAAGCCGAGATGTGGGACGCTGTCCAGACCACGACCGGGACCGACGGCGACATGCTGAGGGCGTATATCTCGAGCGAAAACCACGTATCACAGCTGGTCGATGACTTCATCGACCTCTCTTCCACGTCGGTTGCATGGGAGGACGGCAGCATAACCGGAAGCTCCATGTACCTCGCCGGCACCGTGGGCGGCGCGTACCGCTTCAACAACTACGTGTCGCTGTCGGTCGGCCTGCGCTACATGCACGTCGTTAACAGTTACAAGGGATTTTCCCGGTACAGGGTGAATCCCGGAGCCACCGCCGCCAACATAAACTATCCCGACGGGCTCGACCCGCTGACGCTGGTCGAACTGGTGCACCAGCAGTTCATCGATCAGGCGGTCGACGGCACCGACGCCGGCGACGACAACCAGACCGGCGAGGACGCCGGCCTCAACGACGCCTCGGACGAGATCGTGAACCTCCAGCTCGACGCCACGACCACCGCAGACGGCATCGGCGGCATCGTCGGGCTCGACATAGTCCCGTTCGAAGACATGGTGATCGGCCTGCGCCTGGAGACGCCGACTTTCCTATCGTTCGTCGAAGACGTTCATGACAACAAGGACTTCGGGGGAATGTTCGTGGACGGCCGGGTGACGAGCAGGGACCTGCCGATGCTGCTCGGCGTGGGGCTGTCGTATTCGCCGATCAGGTACCTCGGGTTGTACACGAGCTTCAACTTCTATTTCACGACCCTTTCAGACAGGGCCGGCGACAGGAAGGACGAGGTCATCTCGTACGACGACGATTACGGCACCGGGATCGACGCATGCGTCGGCATCGAGGGAAGGATCAAGTGGTTCAGGCTCGGGTTCGGATACATGTACGCCGACCCCATGGGAAACAGCAAGACCTACAACGACCTTGAGTATGCGCTCAGGAGCCACACCATCGCGGGCGGGATCAACTTCACGTACGATTTCACCGGGCACGTGATATCCACGACCTTCTCGCTGAGCAAGAACTTTTTCGAGAAGGGAAAGAGCGAAAGCGGAGACGAAACATTCAACAAGGACATCTGGACGTTCGCCATAGGGCTCGAATACCGGTACCACGGCTTCTCGCAGCCCGATACCGGCGCGGCCGGCAAGCTGCCGATGACCCTGAAGCAGTAAACCGGCGTCGAGAACAGATTTATTTCCGCGCGGCCCTTTCCCGCATGAATGCCTTCAGCTCCCCGATCCTCTCCCCGGTCGGAGGGTGGGTCGAAATATAATCCGTGAGCTCCTTTTCCTGTCCCTTGCCCTGCAGGCGCTCATGATCGGCCTCTATCGTCTCAAGGGCGCGCCCCAGGGTGAGCGGGGATATATCGTTCAGGAGAAGGGCTTCCGCAGCGTATCGGTCCGCCATCCGCTCGAAGTCCCTGGAGTATTTCGATTCCAGGATCCATCCGCTTACCGCGCCGACGATCGAGCTCACGTCGCCGATATAGACGGCCACCAGGGCCGCCACGACCGAATTCTGAATGATCTGCCGTATCGAATGCCGGTTGACCACGTGGCCGGCTTCATGCGCGTACACGGCGATGAGCTCGTTCCTGGTTTTCGCGATGCGGACGAGCCTGTCCATGAAGAGCACCGTCCCGTCGGGCAGCGCAAAGGCGTTGGCTCCCAGAAGCTCGCTGCTGCGGAACGCAACCTCTATCGGCTGAGGGCCCCCGGGAAGCCTGACCTTCCTGAAGCTTCTGATCAGGCTGCTTTTTTTCTTTTCTGAAAGCTTTGACGGGAACAGCCATTTGCCGTCAAGGGCCTCAACGCTCTTGCCGCTGATGTAGCTCAACACCGGCCGGGGTATCCGTTCCGCGATAATTCCGGCGGCAAAGGGCAGCGCCCAGAAATAGCCCGCGGCGAGAATGCCAAGCAGCAGTAAAAAAAGAACGGCGATTCTTTTCCCGCTTTTCTGAATCACGGACGTGACCGGCTCCCGGTAGCCCACCGCCGCGAGCACATGCCTAAGATCGCCGGGCCTGGCCGCCTCGCAATAGCCGCCATCGCTGAATCTGATCATGCGCCCTGCGCCGCCCAGCGGCTCGGTCACCGAAAGCTCGGACAGGGGGATTTCCCTGCTCCCGCCGTCGAAATCCAGGATGCAGAAACCCTCCCTGAATCGTATGACCGCCTGGTTGGCCCTGCTGGTCTTCCCGTCATAATACCGGCATCGTATTTCAACCGGGGCGTCAGAACGAAATGTCGAAATCGAACGCACTCGATATCTCCTCTCCGGCGGCGCCCACCTCGGCCGACGAATCCGCCATGAAGTTGTCGAGCCCGTTCCTCGCGGTCAGCGACAGGTTTTCCACGCGCAGGCGGATTATTTTCACCAGCGCCCACGGCCAGTAAATCCCCAGGGTCAGGATCGTCAGGAACAGATTGCCGGCGATCACTTTGAAATATTTTCGAACGGTCAGGGTGGATTCAAACGTCGCCTCGCCGAGTTCGACGTTGTTCCAGACGAGGTTCGTGATTTTTGTCTTGAAGAAAGGATGAACCACGAGAATGAGCGCCAGATACAATATCACCATGAGCGGCGCGATTACCAGGTATATTTCCTCGGTGCTTTTCCCGCTGTCGGTCCCGCTCATCAATCCCGCCATTCCAATCCCGTAGCAGACGCCTATCGCCAGCACGAAAAGCCCGGTCAGCAGGAACACCTTGTACACGGCCCCTATCGAGGCCCTGAAAGTGAACCCGGTTTTCCCGAAGTAGGTTTTTTCGAAGGTGAATTTCTTGATCTCCCGGTACTGAACCGGATAGGCCAGGAACAGAGTTATCATTGAAAGCAGGCCATAGGCGTACAGGCATTTTGCCGCTTCGGCGACCCTGCCCTTGAACTGGAACCGTATCGCGCGCCAGCTGCTGTTGCGCATGCGAAACGCGAGCGAGCGGGTCACGAGCCAGGGCATTATCACGAGAAAAAGGACAAGCACGACAAGATACAGTGCGAGGTGCACCTGCGGGGCGATATTGAGCGCCGCGATCAGGCACACGGTAATGATCCTTCCCTTCAGGATGGCGATTGGCGAGCCGTGATAGTCGAATCCGGAATCGTCCAGCTTCACGCACCGGTACAGGTACCGGTTGGTCCTCACCTTGGCCCACGCGGAATAAATCCCCAGGGTCAGGATCGACAGCAGCAGGTTGACGATCCAGATGCTGAAATACTCCTTTCCTGAACCGGTGAATTCGAATCGGTACGTGTCGGGCTTCTGCACGAAAGAGGCTTGGGGCGTCTGGTCCTGGTTCATGTTTTTCACTCCTGTTTTTTCGATTCATGTGCGCGGTCTATGTATTCTTCGGAAAGCAGGGGAAACCGCCGGCCTAAACCAGTTCCGTGAGGGAGAACGCTTCCGTTTCGGACCGGTTTCAGATGACGGGAACGTTTAGATAATGGCGGAATCCGACCGTCATGCAAGCTTTTTTTTTATTTTTGAGCCGGACGCCGCTAATATCGAGGAAAGTTTTGACAAATTTAAAATTGCTTATAGAATGATATGCGGCAATAAAACATTTGAAAGAGGGAACATTCATGCATGAAATCATACCGTCACGGCAATTCAACTCGCTGTACATCTACGCGGATATCATATTTCTGATCGTATTCTGCATTCTGCTCGCCTGGAAAAAGAGATACGTCGCCTTTTTTGCAGGCCTTGCCGGTGGGGTCATCTACTTCATCGTCGATTACGGGATATTCTATCTGGCCCTGGGCACGCGGACCGTTGCAGGCGCTGACCCCTGCTGGTTTTTGCTGTGGCTGTCGATGAGTTACGGAATAACCAATTTCGCGCTTATCTGGCTGTGGCTCGACAGGGACGAGTTTTTATTGTACTGGGCCCTGCTCATTCCCATGGCATGGCTCGGCATAGCCCTGTTTGCGCAGAGTTTCGGATGCGGTTTCACGCAGATCGCCATTTCCCGCGGCACCGGGGCGTATCACGGAGTTATGGGATTGATGCTCGTGGCCGGATACTTATGGCTTTTCGTCCACAACATGCGAACCGAAAAGGCACAGAGGTATCCGATACTCTGGATTCTCGCGATAGGGATTCTCGTGCAGTTCGAATGGGAATTCGTGCTGTTCATCACCGGCATCAGGCCCGGCGACCTCAGGACCCTGGTCGTCAACAGCCTGCTCGAGACGAACATGGGGCTTCCCTATATTTTCCTGATTCACCGCGCGGTCATGAAGCGCCGGAAGGAAGACCTGTCGAAACCAAACTGAAGCTTCTTTATCGTCCGTCGCCAGTCGCGATATCTCCTTCGCCGCTCAAAGGATCATTCCGGGGAAAAAAGCGCGGTCAGTGCGTTGTATTCATACCGGGCGGCCAGTTCCCGCACCCGTTGAGCCAGGGCCTGATGTTCCGGGGCGAGCTCGAGGGCCAGTTCCTCCAATAAATCCAGATCTGCGCTCGCCACGGCATTGCGTATCCGGGTGACGAGCCCGGGATCCACTGAAGCGACCATCCGCCGTATTGATTCAGTCCCTTCTGCCTGCCCGGAAGTTTTCTCCATTGCAACATCTTCCTGATACAGATACTCCACGCCGGTCAATTTTCGGATGCTTTCAAACAGCTCCTCTTCCCTGAATGGCTTGGACAGATAACCGTCGGCGCCGGCGGCGAATATACGCTGCCTGTCCTCGTCGAATGCGCTGGCGGTAAGAGCGAGAACCGTGATGTCCTTCAGACCCGGCTCCGATTTAATGATGCGGGTTGCCTCGTATCCATCCATCACCGGCATGGTCATGTCCATGAGGATCACCCTGGGGGCCCATTCCCTTGCGGCGTGCAACGCCTCTTCTCCATTGACGGCCTCACGAATGGAAAAACCTGAAGGCTCAAGCAGCCGGGAAAGAAGCTGGCGGTTGGTTTCCCGGTCATCCGCGATAAGAATCCGAAACTCGCCCTGGCCGGGCCTCAGGCCCAGAACGATTTTCCTCGCTTCTTTCTCCTTCACTTTTTCCTCATCCCCGATCATGAACGGTATGGAAAACCGGAAAGTTGTTCCCTTACCGACAGCGCTCGTCACCTCTATGGCTCGGCCGCCGAGAATTTTTACGAATCCGTTGCTGAGGGCCAGTCCCAGTCCGGTTCCCCCGTTTTTGACGCCTGCACGGGCCTGCTCAAAAGCCTGAAACAGACGGCCGATTTCTTCTTCCATTATGCCCGGTCCCGTATCCTGCACTTCAAACTGGATAGCCTGCTCGCCATGCGCCGCAGCCGCCGCGGCGATCCTCAGGACGATGCCTCCCTCCTGGGTGAATTTGACGGCATTGCCCAGCAGGTTGATGAGCACCTGGCGGAGTTTTCCTTCATCCGTGACGACCCAGCGGGGGACCTGTCCGATTTTCTCCATCTGGAAACTCAGGCCCCTGGCGTCGGTCCTGATTCGAAACATTTTTTCGATGTCCTGAATCAGGTCGTGAAGGTCAAAGGTTTTCGGCACGAACGTGGTCCGGCCCGCTTCTATCTTGGACATCTCGAGAATATCGTTGATAAGCGCGAGCAGGTGCTCGCCGCTGCGGTTGATGATCTCCAGATGTTCGCGCGACAGGGAAGACAGATTGACGTCCCGTTCCATCAGGCGGGCGAAGCCGAGGATCGCATTCATGGGCGTGCGGATCTCATGGGACATGTTCGCGAGGAAAGCGCTCTTTGACTTGTTGGCCGTATCGGCCGCTTCCTTGGCTTCCTTCAGCTCGGCCTCCACCTGCCGGATATCCGTGACATCGAGAATGGATTCGATGGCGCCGATCGTACCGCCGTCAAGGCCGTACAGCGGGCTTGCAAAGCCTATGAGAACGGATCCCTTTTCACCCATTTTCTGAATAAAAGCCTCTCCTGAAAGGATATTTCCATCGCGATGGATATTCTTGTACCGGCCGGAGAGTTCGTTTTCAGACAGGGACACCAGGTCGATAAGAATCGGCCTTCGTTCCCCATAGAAGGGGAGCGCATATTCATAGTCGCCCTTCCCGATCATATCATTGCTTTTTACGCCCGTGATCGTCTCCATGGCACGGTTCCACGCGGTGATCCTTCCGTTGAGATCGATAACCATGGTTGCCACGGGTAAAAAGTCGATGATGTCCGCCAGGCGCCGTTCGGATTCGCGAATCATCTGCTCAGCGCGCTTCTGTTCCGTGATGTCTTCAAGCGCCCCGTCCAGGAATTTCGGCTGTCCGGCCTCATCATTGACTACCCGCGCATGGAGCCGCACGGGAAGCGGCTGACCCGAGGGTTTCCGGAACATGATCTCGTATCCGGTCACCGGTTTTTCAAGAACAGCGGCGAGGAGCCCCGACATCTCTTCAGGGTCGTCATAAAGATTGAGCCATCCGTACCGCCTGGCCTCATCCAGGGACTCGAAGCCGACGATCTTCAGTATCGCCGGATTCGTTTCGATTATATGGCCGTCAATCGTGGTGCGGAAAAAACCGATGGGCACGCCGGTGACAAAATCCCGGAACCGTTCTTCGGAGGCCCGCAGTTTTTCGTTCGCGTCCGCAGTCTCCTGTGCGGACTCAAGTATCCGCCGGCGCGAGGCGTATTCACGGCGCTGGAGCTGGTTCCGGTTGCGTAATATGTTGAGACTGAGAAGGTTGAAAAGAACAGCGAATGTAATTATCCAGGATAAATGATACGACGGCAATTCAACCATAAAGAGGACTGCTATGCAGGATATGCTCATAGAGACTGTCGCGAACATGGTCAGGAACAGCCGGTTCGGCACAAAAAGGACGAAAACGAGACCCACCAGGAGAAAGCCCTCAGCCAGATCTCTCGACTCGAAACACAGCTGGGTGGTTTCAGAACTGGCGATTATCAACTCTGTAATAAGAATTGAAATATTCAAAGCAAAAATACGATTCTTTGTTCTTGTCAGAAAGAAGACAGCCGCAGCCCCCGCAAGCTGAAAGCTGCGGAGCAACGCCACAATCCAGAATCCGGCGCTTGGTCCGAGAATCATATAATCCCCTATTAGCCCGAGGAAATATGCCGGACCCGCGATCGGCATGGCGATGCGCAGCTGCCGCCGCCGCTCTTCCCATCCGAAATCGAGAAACTCGGACTCCATCGCTTTGTCGATGAACTCGCCGCTTATGCGAGAAAGGGCTATATCATATGGTTCGCGTAATTTGTTTTTTTTCATGGCAGCGTCCCGGTTGACTGAAAATCAAGATGCATAGAGCGCATATGCGCTTTCATGATTTACGGCAGGCGCGACATATTCTCTTAATGGCTGCGCCTCATTCTGGTCAGGATAAAACTCATCCGGTGAAGGCATTTTTATTCAAAATTATTACCTCGGGCTGAAAGCAGCGTCAAGTTCTTTTTAAGCGCCTTGCCGGTGCGCATGCGCCGGAGCCGGAATCGAGCGGCGCGAAAGATTTGCTATTGACAGAATCAGACCACGATGAAAAAATTCTTTTGATAGCCCGATGAAATATCTTCCAAAAATGAAAGACGGACAAGCGCATTCAATCCGCAGGTAAGCCATGAAGATAATGAATTTCATTGTTTTTCTCGCGGTTTTTCTGGCCATCTACGGCCTGGCGAATTATTATATCTACTCCCGCGGGACCGAATTGTTCGACAGAAAAAGCGCCGCATCGTACGTTTTCACCGCCGTGTTCCTGTTCGTCTCACTTTCGTACATTGTCGGCCGGTTTCTCGAGAAAGCGGCGATATGCGCTTTCAGCAGCGTGCTCATATGGATC
>Ga0209310_1001508_pt1 | contig 17313 bp, 15 predicted proteins | sample AD_UKC030_MetaG_FD_184415 | JGI IMG/M metagenome (GOLD analysis project Ga0209310, IMG submission 184415) | Active sludge microbial communities of municipal wastewater-treating anaerobic digesters from USA - AD_UKC030_MetaG (SPAdes) (version 2) | ecosystem: Engineered > Bioreactor > Anaerobic >... | reverse complement strand
TTTTTTCCCCTCCAGGCGCGCGATGCGGTCCTCCGCCGCGGCGATCTCGCTTTTCAGCCCGCGCGTGATCCGGGACAGCCGGTTCCGCGCCTCCGCCTCCAGGCGCTTTTCCTCCCGCGTCCGGAAGGTTTTCCCGGCCGGCGTTCCAGCCTGCCCGCCCTCCGGTGCGGCCACCAAGGCACCGGTGGAATCCGGCTCCGCCGCCACGAACGCTTCCGTCTCGCTTCGCTTTCGAATGAAATCGGAATAGTTGCCGAGGTAGTCCAGGCAGCGGCCGTCACGGATCTCGACGACCCGGTGGACCAGGCGGTCCAGGAAGAAGCGGTCATGGGATACGATGACCACCGTCCCGGTGTAGCCGAGCAGGGCATCCTGGAAGATGTCCCGGGTCTTCAGGTCCAGGTGATTGGTCGGCTCGTCCAGGATCAGCAGGTTCGAGTCCTGGAGCAGGATTTTCAGGAGGGCCAGGCGGGATTTTTCCCCGCCCGAGAGCACCGCGATCTCCTTGTAGACGTCATCTCCGGAAAAGAGAAAGGCGCCCAGCAGGTTCCGCCTTTCCTGATCGTTGCTGCGGGTTCCCGCGAGCCGGATCTCGTCCCAGACGGTCCGCCGGTAGTCAAGGTTCCCGGCACTCTCCTGGGAATAGAACGCCAGGCTCACGTTCAGCCCGTGGCGGACTTCGCCGGCGGAGGGATCTTCCGTGCCGCTGAGAATCCGCGCCAGGGTCGATTTTCCCGCCCCGTTGACGCCGACCAGGGCGATCTTCTCGCCCCGGTGGACGGTCAGGTCCAGATCCCGGAAAACAGTCAGGTCCCCGTAGGTCTTCGACATCCGGCGCAGGGCCGCCACCTCCCGGCCGCTCTTCGGCGCCTCGGGGAAGCGGATGCGGACCCGCCGCTCCCCCTGTTCGCGCTCCACGACCTCGAACCGCTCAAGCATGCGGACGCGGCTCTGGACCTGCCTGGCCTTGGTGGCCTTGTAGCGGAACCGCTCGATGAACGCCTGCGTCTTCTTGATCTCCGCCCGCTGCAGGGCCATCTGCTTCTTCAGGGCTTCCAGGCGCCGCTCCTTTTCCGCCAGGTAGTGCGAGTAGTTGCCCTTGTAGATGGTGAGGCGGCGGTTGGACAGCTCGGCGATCTGGCTGACCATCTTGTCGAGGAAGACACGGTCGTGGGCGATCGCGAGCAGCGTTCCCGGGTAGCCCCTCAGGTAGCTCTCCAGCCATTCCATGCTCTCCGTGTCCAGGTGGTTGGTGGGCTCGTCGAGCAGCATGATGTCCGGGGCGGACAGGAGGATGAGCGCGATGAGGATGCGCATCTTCCAGCCGCCGGAGAATTCCGCGCAGCTTTTGGCGAAGTCGCGCTCCCGGAATCCGAAGCCGCTCAGGATCTGCCCGGCCTTCGCGTCGAACCGGTAGCCCTCGCAGGCCTGAAACCGGGCGGCGGCCGCCTCGTAATCCTTCAGGAGCCGGGCGTACTCACCGGAGCTGGGGTCGCAGCGGGAGATCCGGCCTTCCTGTTCCCGCAGCGAGGCCTCCAGGGCGGCCAGGCCGCTCTTTTTCCGAAGGTAGCCCAGAAGCGGCAGCGGCTCCAGCTCCACGAGGTCCTGCGGGAGGTAGCCGATCGTCCGGTTCTTCCGGTTCGGGATGTCGACGGTCCCCTCATCGAGGTCCACCATTCCCAGGATCGCCTTGAACAGGGTGGTCTTGCCGGCGCCGTTGTCCCCGACCAGGCCGATCCGGCTCCGCTCCGGGATCAGCCACGTGATATGGTCGAAAATCCGTCGGTCCGCAAAGGAGAGGGAAATGTCGTTGAGGCAGATCACGGACTAGATTCCCAGGTAGGCTCTTCGGACCTCGTCGTTGGCCAGGAGTTCCGCGGCGGGGCCCTCCAGCGTGATCCGGCCGTTTTCCATGACATAGCCCCGGTGCGCCACGCGAAGGGCCATGTGGGCGTTCTGCTCGACCAGAAAGATGGTGGTCCCTTCCCGGTTGATCTTTTGAAGGATTTCGAAAATCAGCTTCACCATGAGCGGGGCGAGGCCCAGGGAAGGCTCGTCCAGCAGGAGCAAGCGGGGCCTTGCCATGAGGGCGCGGGAGATGGCCAGCATCTGCTGCTCCCCGCCGGACAGCGTGCCGCCTCCCTGGTGGCGCCGCTCGGCCAGGATGGGGAAAAGCGCGAAGATGTGCTCGATGTCCCTGCGGATTTCCATCTTGTCCTTTCGAAGGAAGGCGCCCATGTCCAGATTTTCCAGGACCGTGAGCTGCGGGAAGATCCGGCGCCCTTCCGGGACCTGGGAGATGCCCAGGGTGACGATCCCGTCCGGGCTCAGGCCTTGAATCGGGCGGTCGAGGAAGCGGATTTCGCCGGAGCGGGGCGGGACAATGCCGCAGATGGACATGAGCGTCGTCGACTTGCCGGCGCCGTTTGCGCCGATGAGGGTGATGATCTCGCCCTTCATCACGGTCAGGCTGATGCCTTTCAGGGCCTCGATGCTGCCGTAGAAGGTTTGAATGTTCCGCAGTTCAAGCATCGCTTCCCTCCCCGAGGTAGGCCTTGACGACCACCGGGTCCTTTCGGATCTCGTCGGCGGCGCCCGCGGCGATTTTCTGCCCGTAATCCAGGACGACGATGCGGCTGGAAATGCTCATGACGATTCGCATGTCGTGTTCGATCAGCAGCACGGCGATCTTCCTTTCGTCGCGGATCTGCAGGATCAGCCCCTCCAGCTCGTCCGTCTCCCGGGGGTTCATGCCGGCGGCGGGCTCGTCCAGGAGCAGGATGAAGGGGTCGGTGGCCATGGCCCGCGCGATCTCCAGGCGGCGCTGGGCCCCGTAGGGGAGGTTCCGGGCCAGCAGGTTCACCGCTTCGCTGAGGCCGACGGTCTTGAGCATCTCGTAGCTTCGGCCAACAATGGCCTCCTCCTCGCGGCGGGTGTTCCGGTCCCGAATGACGGCTCCGAGTACGCCCGCCCGGGACCGGCAGTGGCGGGCCACCATGACGTTTTCCAGCACGGTCATGTCCGGGAAGAGGCGGATGTTCTGGAAGGTACGGGCCAGCCCGCGCTCCGTGACGCGGTGTACCGCCAGGCCGTTGATCCGCTCCCGCTTTTTCCCGGGCGGCGCAATGAAGATGTCGCCGGACGTCGGCGTGTAGATTCCCGTGATGCAGTTGAAGAAGGTGGTCTTGCCGGCGCCGTTGGGGCCGATGAGGGCCAGGATCTCGCCTTCCCGCAGGGCCAGGCTGATGTTGTCCAGGGCCCGCAGGCCGCCGAAATCCATCGTCAGGTTCTTAACGTCCAGCAGCGGTTCCATGTTCGACCGGTTCACCTTTCCGATATTCGTAGGTCCGGCGGATGCCGCTCACCAGGCCCTGCGGCCGGAAGACCATCATGATCACCATGATGATGCCGAACAGGAGCATCCGGTAGTCGGAAAAGACGCGCAGGTATTCCGGGAGCAGCACCAGGATGAAGGCCCCCAGCGCGACGCCGAGGATGGAGCCCATGCCGCCCAGCACCACCATCGACAGGATCATGGCCGATTCCAGGAAGGTGAAGCTGGCGGGGTTCACGAAGGTCGTCTTGGCCGCGAAGATGACGCCCACGAGACCCGCCCAGGTGGAGCCCAGCGCGAAGGCCGTCATCTTGGCCCGGGTCTTGTCGATGCCCATGGCCTGGCAGGCGATCTCGTCCTCCCGGAGCGCGATCCAGGCGCGGCCGATGCGGGAGTCCTGAAGCCTTCGGACGACGAAGACCGTGAGGAGGCACAGGCCGATCATGAGGAAGTAGAGGTAGACGGTCGCCCCGTGGAGGTTCATTTCGATCCCGAAGAAGCCGGGCCGGGGAATGCCGGAGATCCCGCTCGGTCCGAAGGAGAAGGCGTTCCAGTTTTCCAGCACCAGGCGGACGATTTCGCCGAAGCCCAGCGTGACGATAGCCAGATAGTCCCCGCGCAGGCGGAGCACCGGGAACCCGAGGAGGATGCCCAGCAGCATGGCCACGAGCCCGCCCAGCGGAAGGGCCGTCCAGAAGCCGATGCCGAAGTGGTGGTTCAGGAGGGCGTAGGTGTAGGCGCCGGCCGCATAGAAGGCGGCGTAGCCTAGGTGCAGAAGGCCCGCTTGGCCCACGACGATGTTGAGGCCCAGGCCCAGGACGACGTACATCAGCGCCGTGACCATGATGTTCACCTGGTAGGTGGAGACCAGGAAGGGATAGGCCAGCGCCGCGGCGGCGAGCAGGAGCAGGGCGGGGCGGTAAAGCTTCGGGTCCTCCCGCAGGCGCTGAAGCGGCGGCGCCGGGGCGGACGCTTCCGGGCCGGCCGGCTTCGGGCCCCCGGCAGCCCTTCCCATCAGGTAACGCCAAAGCAGGGAGACGGCAAAGCTGCCGGCGCCGATGTAGAGCATGTTCAGCCAGCGCCAGTCGATCACCTTCTCGATGGTGTTTACCCGGATCACCATGACGGGAAAGGTGAGGAACATGAACCAGCAGGCGATCGCGAGCGATTTGCGGATTTCGGCAAGCCGGTTCATCGGCGTCACACCTTCTGCGTCGTCGCCCGGCCGAGCAGCCCCGCCGGCCGGAAAATCAGGATGACCACCAGCAGCGCGAAGGCGAACACGTCCTCGTAGTCGCTCGACACGTAGCCCGTGGCGAAGCTCTCCGTCCAGCCGAGGACGAGCGCGCCCAGGACCGCCCCGGGGATGCTGCCGATGCCGCCGAGGACCGCTGCCGTGAAGGCCTTGATGCCCGCGATGAAGCCGATGTAGAAGTTGATCCGTCCGATGTGGGAGGCGATGAGCACGCCGCCCACCGCCGCCAGGGCCGAGCCGATGATGAAGGTCTGGGAGATCACCCGGTTGACGTTCACCCCGACCAGCATGGCCATGTTCCGGTCCTGAGCGGTAGCGCGCATGGCCTTGCCCATTCTCGTGAACTTGATCAGGAGCGTGAGCAGGACCATGATCGCGGCCGTGACCAGGACGATGATCAGTTCCGTGGGGCCGATGAAGGGGATGGAGTCCCGGATGAAATCGAGGTCCGGCAGGAGGCTGGGGAAGGGGAGGAAGTCGGAGGTCTGGGCCAGCATCACGTAATTCTGCAGGAAGATCGACATGCCGATCGCGCTGATCAGCGGCGAGAGCCGGGACGCCCGGCGGAGCGGCTTGTAGGCGATCTTCTCCACCGTGAAGCCGTAGCAGGCCGAGTAGAGGACGGCGACGACCGAGGCCAGCACGAGGACGGCCGGCCCGCTCATGCCCGCCATGGCCAGGACGCTCGAGAGGATCAGCGCGGTGAAGGCGCCGATCATGTATATTTCCCCGTGGGCGAAATTGATCAGCTCGATGATGCCGTAGACCATCGTGTAGCCGAGGGCGATGAGCGCGTAGATGCTCCCCCGGGTCAGCCCGCCGACGAAAAGCTCCAGAAAATAGTCCATGCGACAATCCGTGCGACGACGAAAAAATGAGGACGGGGCCGCCGTCCCCGTCCCGGTCGTAAAGACGGCTATTTCACTTCCACATAGGCGCCGTTCTTCACCTGGTACATGGCGAACCCGACGCCGATGGCGTCGCCGCGCCCGTCGAACTTGATCTTACCCAGCGGCGTGTCCACGAAATGGGTTCGCAGGGCGTTCGCGACCTTGGCGGATTCCGTCGATTTGGCCTTGTCGATCGCGTTGAGGATGGCCTGGGTTGCCGCATAGGCGTTCAGGAAAAAGGCGCCGGGGTCAGACCCATAGGCTTTCTTGTGCGCCTCGTTGGCCGCGACGGCCAGGGGGTTTTTCGAGGTGTCCTTGGGACCGGTGGCATATACGCCCTCGGCATACCGGCCCGCCACCTTGATGAAGGTGATGTCCTTCACGCCGTCGTCGGAGATGAAAAGGGTCTTCATCCCCTTCTTGCGCATCTGGCTCACGATCGAGGAGGCTTCCGGATGGTATCCCCCGTAGATCACGCCTTCCGCCCCGGACTGCCTGATTTTCTGGACGATGGCGGAGTAGTCCACGGCGCCGGGCGTGACCCCTTCGAAAAGGACGACCTGCGCCTTTTTATCGGCCTCGATGAATTTCTTCGCGTATTCGGCCAGGCCTTTCCCGTAGTCGCCCTTGTCATGAAGGACGGCGATCTTTTTCAGCTTCAGCCGGCCCACGGCGAAATCCACTTCCAGCCTGGCCTGGGCATCGTCCGAGGCAATGGTGCGGAAAAAGCCGGGGTACTGCCCGCTCTGGGTCAGCTCCGGGTTCGTCGCGGAGGGCGACACGGCGATCAGCCTGGCGTCCTTGTAGATGCCCAGGGCCGCCTTGGTGGCCCCGCTGCAGATGTGCCCCATGACGATATCGGCCTTTCGGGAGACCAGCTTGGTGGCGGTGTTCGTTGCCATTTCCGGCTTGCAGGCGTCGTCCTCGATGAGGAGTTCGACTTTCTTCCCCAGGATGCCGCCCCGGGCGTTGATGTCCTTGACCACCAGTTCGGCGGCCTTGACGGACGGCAGGCCGTAGGACGCCAGATCGCCGCTGTGCGCGCCGGCGATGCCGAGCTTGATCGTGTCCGCGGCCAGGGCCGTTCCAGTCGATGCAAAGGCGATGAACAGGGCCGGCAGCAGGATATGGAAAGACCGTGCAAATGCGAATTTTTTCATAGAGCCCTCCTTTTAAGGTTCGAAAAAAATTTCCTATAGCTAACGAAAAAGCAAACCGGAGTCAAGGCGAATCGTCAAATAAAACAATGTGAACGGACGGCCTGAGCGCCGTCGCCGGCACGGCGGGACTACGGCTTCTCCCGGGCCTTCCGCTTGAAGAAGATTCGAAGGGGAACCCGGTCGAAGGCGAAGGTCTCCCGCAGCCGGTTCGCCAGGTAGCGCTCATAGGAGAAGTGAATGGCGCGGGGATCCCGGACGAAGAAGACGAAGGTGGGCGGCTTGACGGCCACCTGGGAGACGTAGTTGAAGGGGTTGGCCCGGTTCCGGAACTGCGGGGGCGGGTTGGCCGCTAGGAACTCCTGAACCTTCCGGTTCAGTTCCGGCGTCTCGACCCGGCGGGTATACTGGCCGTAGACGCTTTCTACCGCGTCGAAGATCTTCGCAACCCGCTGGCCGGTTAGGGCGGATACGAACAGAATCGGTGCGAAATCGAGAAACTTCATCTGATCTTTGATTTTCCCGACGTATATTCCGACGGTGCTGTTGTCCTTCACGATCCGGTCCCACTTGTTGACGACGAGGATGGCGGCCGTCCCGCTTTCCAGGGCGAGGCCGGCGATCTTGGCGTCCTGCTCGGTGACGCCCTCCTCGGCGTCGATGAGGATGAGCGCGATGTCGCAGCGGCTGACGGCCTTGAGGGCCTGGATCACGCTGTACTTCTCCAGAGTCAGGCTGACGCGGCTTTTCCGCCGGATCCCGGCGGTGTCGATGAGGAGATACTTTCGCCCTCGAAAGGCAAAGGGCGTGTCGATCGCGTCCCGCGTCGTTCCCGGCGTGGGATGGGCGATGGTCCGCTCGCTGCCGAGCAGCCGGTTCACCAGGGAGGATTTGCCCACATTGGGTTTCCCGATGACGGCGATCCGAATCCGCTCCTCCTCCGCTTCCTCCGGCGGCGTCTCCGGCATCAGGCGCGCCAGGTCGTCCATGAGCTCCGCCACGCCCAGGCCGTGCTGCGCGGAGACGGGGTAGAGGGTCTCCACGCCGAGGCCGTAGAATTCGTAGGACAGCGTCTCGTGCTTGAGGCCGTCGATCTTGTTGACGGCGTAGAAGACGGGCTTCTCGATGCCCCGCAGGAGGACGGCGATTGCCCGGTCGCCCGGGGTCAGCCCCTGCGGGCCGTCCAGAAGAAAGACGATGAGGTCGGCCTCATCGATGGCGAGCCGCGTCTGCTCCCGCATCTGGACGAGGATGCCCTCCGTCGCCGCCGGTTCGAACCCGCCGGTGTCGATGAGCAGGCAGGCCTTGCCGTTCCAGAGGCAATCGGCGTAGTTCCGGTCCCGCGTGGCGCCCGGCTGGTCGATGACGATGGCCTTGCGCCGGCGGGCCAGCCGGTTGAACAGCGTCGATTTTCCCACGTTCGGGCGGCCGACGATGGCCACGACCGGTTTCACGGGGCCATGCTCCCCGGCAAAGCCGTCCCGGACATTTTCACGCAACCACTCTGTAATGAATCTGCCCCCCTTTCATTATCCGCTTTCAGGCCCGGCTTCAGGTCGCCGCCCGCCCTGCGCGGGCCGACGGTAAGTTACGACACGTGAAGGGGAGTTGCAATGAAAATATGGAAAAGTCCATTTCCCTTGACACACCCTGCCGGAACTCCTATAGTTTTCACAAGGAGGAAAAATGGATATTCGGGCCGTTTTGAGAAATCTGGGGCAGCCGCGCCGGCCGGTACAGGGGGGGCGCGGCATCGCGCTCTTCATCGTCCTGGCCGTCGCCGTCCTGGCCGTCTTGAGGACGGCGGGGCTGATCACCGACTGGTTCTGGTTCCAGGAGGTGGGCTACGAGCGGATCTTCACCGTGACGCTCCTGGCCCAGTTCCAGGTCGCCCTGCTGTTCGGCGTCGCCTTCTTTCTGATCTTCTATTCGAACCTGTTTCTCGCCGGCCGCCTGTCGGAGCGCCTTCGGCTCGCGCACCGGGAAGGGGCCATCCCCTTTCCGCCCTGGGGCATCAACGCGGTCTCGCTGAAATGGCTCGTCCTGATCGTTTCCGTCGTCTTCGGCCTTTTCTCGGCCCTGCAGGCGACGCCCCAGTGGGAGCACCTGCTGCGCTTCCTTCGGGCCACCCCCTTCGGCGTCTCCGATCCGCTGTTCGGGCGGGACATCGGCTTTTACGTCTTTCAGCTTCCCTTCATCCGGTACGTCTACGGGTGGCTGATGGCCGTCCTGATCCTGACCGCCCTCGCGACGGGCTTCATCTACCTCCTGCGCCGGTCCCTGCTTTTCATCCCCCCGAGGAGCCTCCAGTGGGCGCCGGCGGCCCGTGCGCACCTGCTGGCCCTCGGGGCGGCTTTCTTCTTCCTGTCCACCCTCGGGTTCTGGTTGGACCTGAACGAGATCCTCTTCGTGAAGCGGGGCGTCGTCTTCGGTCCCGGCTACACGGACGTCACGACGCAGCTCTGGGTGCTGCGGCTGCTCATGGCGCTCTGCCCGCTCGCCGGCCTGTCCATCGTCTACTTCATCTTCCGGCCGAACTGGCGGATCCCCGCCGCGATCGTGCTGGCGTTCCTGGCCGCGCTGATCGCCGGCCGGGAGCTCTACCCGGCCTTCGTCCAGAAGTTCAAGGTCGTCCCCAACGAGGTGGTCCTGGAGCGGCCCTACCTGGAACGGAACATTCATTATACGCGCCTGGCCTACGGGCTTCAGGACATCGAGGACCGGGTCTTTCCGGCGGAGGAGAACCTGACCCGGGAGGACCTGCGGCGAAACGACCTGACGGTGAAGAACATCCGGCTCTGGAACCACGCCCCGCTGCTGCAGACCTTTGCCCAGCTTCAGGAGATCCGCACCTACTACAAGTTCATCGACGTGGACAACGACCGCTACACCGTGGGTGGCGAGTACCGGCAGGTGATGCTCTCCCCCCGCGAGCTTTCCTACGCGGCGCTGCCCTCGCGCACCTGGGTCAACGAGCACCTCACCTACACGCACGGCTACGGCGCCGTCATGGGGCCGGTGAACCGCATCACCCGCGAGGGGCTTCCGGAGTTCTTCATCAAGGACATTCCGCCCGTGGCCTCGACGAACATTCGCATCACCCGGCCGGAGATCTACTACGGCGAGCAGTCCAACGAGTACGTCTTCGTCAAGACGAAGCGCCCCGAGTTCGACTACCCCGTGGGCGACAAGAACGTCTATTCCCGCTACGAGGGGAAAGGCGGCGTGCCGTTGTCCTTCTTCCGAAAGGTGCTCTACGCCATCCGCTTCGGCGCCTTCACCATCCTGCTGTCCGATGACATCACCTCGGAGAGCCGCGTCATGTACTACCGGAACATTCGGGAGCGCGTCTCCCGGATCGCCCCGTTCATCCGCTTCGACGGCGACCCCTACCTGGTCATCTCCCCGGAGGGGCGGCTCCTCTGGTACATGGACGGCTACACCGTGACGAACCGCTACCCCTACTCGGAGCCGGTCCCGCGGCTGGGGAACTATATCCGCAACTCGGTCAAGGTGGTCGTGGACGCCTACGACGGCACAGTCGCCTTCTATGCCAGCGACGAGAACGACCCCATCCTGAAGACCTACGGGAAAATCTTCCCGGGCGTGTTCCGGCCGCTCGCGGACATGCCGCCGGAGCTGCAGCGCCACGTCCGCTACCCGCCGGGGATGCTCTCCATCCAGGCCCGCATGTACCGCGCCTACCACATGCAGGACCCCCAGGTCTTCTACAACAAGGAGGACCTCTGGGAGATCCCCCGCAAGCCCTTCCAGGGCAGCGAACAGGAGATGGAGCCCTACTACACGATCATGCGGATCCCCGGCGAGAAGAAGGAGGAGTTCATCCTGCTGCTCCCCTTCACGCCGCGCAACAAGGACAACATGTCCGCCTGGATGGCTGCCCGCTGCGACGCGCCGAACTACGGGAAGGTGCTCGTCTACAACTTCCCCAAGCAGAAGCTCGTCTACGGCCCCCGGCAGATCGAGGCCCGGATCGACCAGGACACGGAGATCTCCAAGCAGATCTCCCTCTGGAACCAGAGCGGCTCGCAGGTGATCCGCGGCAGCCTGCTGGCGATCCCCATCGAGAAGTCGATTCTCTACGTGGAATCCCTCTACCTGGCGGCGGCCAAGGGGCAGCTCCCGGAGCTGAAGCGCGTGATCGTCGCCTTCGGGAACGCCATCGCCATGGAGGAGACCCTGGAGCTGGCGCTGCAGCGGATTTTCGGCGGGGAGCTGATGCGGGAGAAGGAGATTGCGACGGTCCCGGCCGCGGCGGCCGCGACCGCTCCGGCAGTCCGGGAGCAGACGGAGCGCCAGATGGCGGTGGAGGCCCTCGGCCATTACCGGAAGGCCCAGGAATTCATGCGGCAGGGCAACTGGTCCGCCTACGGGGATTCGCTGAAGAAGATGGAGGAGTCCCTGCGGAAGATAGAGAAGGGGAAGTGATGGGATCTTGATGCGGTCTGGAGGAGAGGAACATGTGTTCCGCTGCGTCCGATTGCATCCCGATTCAACTACGGACCGGGCCCATGATTCCTTCACTGGTTCGAATAGCCGAATTCCTTCAGCATCTTCTCGTCGTGGGTCCAGTCCTTCTGGACGCGGACAAAGAGCTCCAGGAAGATCCGAGAGGCGAAAAACCGCTCCATGTCGAGCCGTGCCCGGCTGCCGATCTCCTTCAGCATCGCCCCCTTCCTGCCGATCAGGATGCCCTTCTGGGACGGCTTTTCCACGTGGATCGTCGCCTGGATGCGGATCAGCGGCCGGTCCGCCTCTTCCTTGAAGACGTCCACGACCACGGCAGTGGCGTAGGGGATCTCCTTGTGCGTGAGCAGGATGATCTTTTCACGGATGATCTCCGCGGCGATGAAGCGCTCCGAGCGGTCCGTCATGGCATCTTCGGGAAAGAAGGGCTGGCCCGCCGGAAGGATTTTCAGGATCTCGTCCAGAAGCGGTGCGACTCCCTCGCCGGTGACGGCGGAGAGGGGGACGAGTGCGGCAAAGGCGTGGAGCTGCCGGTACCGGTCGATCAGCGGAAGGACCTCCTGCTTTTTCACCAGGTCCGCCTTGTTGATGGCCAGGATTGCGGGGAGCCGGGTTTCCCGGAGTGAGGCGATGATGGGAGGATCTTCCCGATGGACGCCCGCGGGCGCCTCCACCATCAGCAGGATCACGTCGACCGTCCGGAAAGTCTCCTTCGCCTCGCTTACCATTCTGCGGTTGAGCGGCGTCGTGGCCCGGTGGATCCCCGGCGTGTCCATGAAGATCATCTGCCCCGCTGTGAGGTTGCGGATGCCCATGATCCGGTTGCGCGTGGTCTGGGGCTTGCGGGTCGTGATGGCGATTTTCTCGCCGACGATGCGGTTCAGCAGCGTCGATTTCCCGACGTTGGGCCGCCCGACGATGCCGATGAACCCGGATTTGAACATTTACTTGTATGCCGATCCACGGCGTTCGATGGTCTTGATCCACACAATCCGCTGTGCGCCGTCGATCTCGTAAAGGATGCGCAGATCGCCCATGCGGAAACGGTGCATGTGCTTGAGTTCCCCCTTCAACTTCTTAATGTGGATGCTCCGGTGGGGAGTCCGGGCAGTCACATCCATGGCGTCCGATATTCTTTTCCGTAATGCCGTATCAGCCTCCCGATAGAATCTGGCGGCGTTCCGATGAAGAACGATTCTTTAGATCATCCCACGCGACAAAAGCGCCTTTCCTGCCGGTTGATCGATCCAGGTCCGCCTGCCGAATGTTACCCATCAGCTTTTTATCCGCCATGATCTCGAAAGTCTCCCGCCAGCCTTCCATGTCTTCGGCGATCGCTTCATGGATAATGCCCTTAAGCTCGTCCACGGTCATATCCATTATCTTGCGTTTTGCGGCTTTTATGATCTCCCCCTCACGTGGAAATCTCTTGCTTACTGTTGAAAATCCTAAGGAAAATGATTACATCTGTCAAGGAAAATCACAGGGAAATCAAGTGAGTGTCACGTGAGGAAGCGGGATCGGGATCACGGATCAGCCGCAAACGGCCACGCGCAGGGTCCCCTTTGCCTGGCCGGGATCGGCCGCGATCGCCAGTTCCGCCAGACCGAAGCGCCGCTTCAGGCTGACGACATTCTCGTTCCTCTGCCCCCGCAGGCGGCTCTCGTCGCCCGGGGCGGAGGTCAGGACGACCTGCCGGCCGCACACGAAGTGAGCGGAGAGGACCGACACAGCCATGTCCAGGAAAAGCGAAGATTCCACGATGGACCGGAAGGCCGGATGATAGGGGCCGGCCAGAATGCTTCCCGGTTTCTCGATCTCCGGTGTGGACTGCAGGCCGACCCGAATGACGGGAATGCTGGCCTCGGCAAAGCGCCGCAGGGCGTACTTGCAGCGCCCCAAGGCCTCGGGCAGGCCGAGCGGCTCGTAGTTCCCATCGCGGTAGCGCTCGGCCAGCGGCGTGCCGGCGAGGACCAGCGTCGGGTGGATCCGGACCATGTCGGGCCGCAGGCCGATGACCCGCTCCACGCTGTATTCGAAATCCCCGCGCCTTTCTCCCGGAAGGCCCGCCATCAGATGAACGCCTGCACGGAGGCCTTCCCGCTGAATCCGGCCGACGGCCCGCTCCACGTCCGCGGTGCTGTGGCCGCGTCCGGCGGCTTGAAGGATTCCGTCCACCATGGACTGCGCGCCGATCTCGACGGTCCGGACCCCGTATGCCTTCAGGATCGAAAGACCCTCTCCGTCGATGTGGTCCGGACGCGTGGAAATCCGGACGGAATGGATCAGGCTCTTGCGGATGAAGCGTCCCGCGTATTCCAGCAGGCGAATCTGCTCCGCCCGGGCCAGGCCGGTGAAGTTGCCGCCGTAAAAGGCGACCTCCGCGTTTTCGGGCCGGCGACGGGCGCTGCGCAGGTGGGCCTGAACCCGCTCCTCGAAGTGCGCTGCCGAAATCCGCTCCGGTTGCGGCCCCGCCGTTCTTTCGGGGTTGCAGAAAATGCAGCGGTGGGGGCAGCCCCCGTTCGGGATGAAGAAGGGAATGATCATGGCAGGCAGTCGTCTTCCCTGTCTTCCAGCATCCGCTCCAGCTCCCGCAGCGCCTTTTCGGCGGCGCGCTGCTCCGCCTCCTTCTTGTTCTTTCCCGTACCGGTTGTCGCGATCCGGTTCAGGAGCATCAGCTCGATCTCGAAGGTCTTGTCGTGGTCCGGCCCGGATTCGCGGACCAGCGTGTAGCGCGGGACCGCCCGGAAGCGCTGCTGGGCGAGCTGCTGGAGTGCCGTCTTGTAATCCCGGTAAACGAGCGGCCGGCCCTCTTCCCGGATCAGCGGGGCGAACAGCCCGCGGATGAACCGGGAGACCTCCGCGAAGCCGCCGTCCAGGTAGATCGCCGCGAGGACCGCCTCCAGGGCATTGGCCAGGAGCGAGGCCTTGCTTCGCCCACCGGAGCTTTCCTCCCCCCGGCCGAGCAGCATGCAGTCGCCGATCCCGAAGCCTTTCGCCAGCTCCGCGAGCGGCTGCTCGTTGACGATCGATGCCCTCAGCTGCGAGAGCCGGCCCTCCGCATGGTCGGGAAACTGCCGCATCAGCATGTCGCTGACGCAGAGTTCCAGGACGGCATCTCCGAGGAATTCCAGTCTTTCATTGTCCGGCCGGGCCGGGCCGGGATTCTCATTGACAAAGGACCGGTGCGTCAGGGCTGTTTCGAGCAGTTCCGGGTCCCGGAAACGGTAATGGAGACTTTCCTGCAGCCGGTCGAGGGCGGCTGGTCGTTCGTCAGTCATGGGCTGGCCTGCCGTAGAGTCTGCCGTCCCTGCAGGTTTCCGCGACGACCGCCACGATGCGGTTGACGGCTGCCGCGCCAGCGGTTCGGACGAAGACCGGAATGTACTGGCCGGAGAATCCCTTCGCGAATTCGCTTTCAGAGCCTTTATCGCCTTCGATGAGGACGGAAACCGTTTTTCCGACGAACCGCCCGGCGAAGTCCGATCTTTTTCTTTTTCCCATATCTCTCAATTGCGCAGCCCGAAGCTTCTTCTCCTTCTCCCCGACCTTGCCCGGCATCGCCGAGGCCGCCGTTCCCGGACGGTCCGAATAGGGAAAGACGTGGAGGTAGGCCACGGGAAGGTCCTCGATCAGCCGCACCGTCCGGCTGAAGGCCGCCTCGTCTTCTCCGGGAAATCCCGCCATTACGTCCAGGCCGATCGCCATGTCCGGAACGGACTCCCATATCCGCTCCAGCCGGTCCCGGAAGAAAGCGGCGTCGTAGGGGCGGCCCATCCGCTCCAGAACGTCGTCGCTCCCGCTCTGCAGCGGGATGTGGAGATGGCGGCACAGCACCGTGGACGACCGGAATAAGGCGATGATTTCGTCGGTCACCTCCCCGGGTTCGATGGAGCTCAGCCGCAGGCGTTCGATCGGCCGTTCCTCTTCCACGAACCTCAGGATATCGATCAGGCCGGCTGCGGGCCGCAGGTCCCGGCCATATGCGCCGAGGTGGATCCCCGTCAGGACGATTTCCCGGTACCCGGCGCCGCCAAGCTCGCAAATCCGGCCGCGGACATCCCTTTCGGGAAAGCTTCGGCTGCGGCCCCTCGCGTAGGGGACGATGCAGTAGGTGCAGAAGGCGTTGCACCCGTCCTGGATTTTCAGGAATGCCCGCGTGTGCCCCGGGAACTTCCGGGGGTGCAGCTCGCGCGGCTTGCCTTCCGACGCGGCGCCGCGCCGCGCCTCATCCGCGTGAACGCCGGCGATCCGCTCGAGCAGGTCCGGTATGGCCGCCTTGTTTTCCACGATATGGGTTGCGCCGCAGATTTTTTCAATCTCGCCGGGGGCGATCCGGGCGTAGCATCCCGTGACGATAATGGAAGCGCCGGGGTTGGCCCTGGCGGCCCGGCGGATCAGTTGGCGGGACTGGCAGTCGGACCGCCCGGTCACCGTGCAGGTGTTGACGATGCAGCAGTCCGCCGCCTCGCCGAAGGGAACGACGGAGAAGCCCCGCTCCTCCAATGCCTCCAGAATGCCGGCGGACTCGTACTGGTTGACCTTGCAGCCGAGCGTGGCGATGGCGACTTTCATGGGTGAGAATCCTCCATCCGACAAACAATATATTCAAGCGTGTCCTGCCGCGCTTGTCAAGCCGAAAGAAATATTGATATTTCCCTGCTTTTCCGGTAACATGACCAAACCGCAAACAAGGAAACACAAAACCATGGATCAGATCGTTCAGAACCTTTCGGGTCACCCGGCCGTGATGGGCATTGTCATCTTTCTGGCCCTCCTAGTCCTCTATTTCATCTTCAAGAAGCTCGTCAAGATGGCCCTCCTGATCCTGTTGGCCCTCATTGCCCTGGGCGGGTATTTCTACTTCAAGGATCCCAAGACAATGCCGGAAAACGTCATGGGGACTCTCGAAAAGGCGAAGACGCAGACGGAAAGGATGGTGGAAAAAGGCAGGGATGCCTACCAGACCGGGAAGTCGGTCGTCGAAAAGGGGAAAAAGCTGACAGAGGAGATTGAAGGCCTCGCCGGCGGCGGAGAGAAGAAAGCGGAGCGGAAGATGGAGAAGGGCCCGTAGCGCCCGGGAGGTCTACAGAAGATTGACCTCCATGGCCCGGACGGGGCAGGCCGAGACGCAGAGCTCGCAACCGTTGCATTTTTCCGGGTCGAAGACCACCCGCATCGTCTGGGCGTCGAAGGCCAGGGCGTCCGTCGGGCAGAAGGCCGTGCAGGCGCCGCAGTGGACGCACTTGTCCGTGTTCTGGTTGACGCTTTTCGACAGCGGCTCGACCTTGAGGCCCTTCTCCTTCAGAAAAAGGATCCCCTTGTCGAAATTCTCCTTCAGGCCGCTGAGCTCGAGCACGATCACGCCCTCGCGGCGCGGAAAGATGCGGGCCTTGAGGATGTTGAAGACGAGGTCGTAGCGCTTCACCAACTGGCAGATGATGGGCTGCTCGACGTTCTCCGCCGTGTAGTGAATGACCACTTTTTTCGAAAAAGTTTCGCTCATCGGTTCTCCGGCAATCATGGTTATCGTTTAAGGGAATGTCCGGCGCTTGTCAAGACATTCCTGGCCGCTCGGCTGACCCTCATTCCCCGCTTTCCGAGGCTTTCTCCTTGTCGCCGCCAAGGTCGAAAAAAGACTGGAACCCGGGAAGGGTTGACATGGATGCCCGCGTCAGGTTGGTCAGGTCCGCACCCAGGCTGAGCCATTTCTTGAATTGGTCATCCGCCGCGGCCTTGTAGGCAAGATAGTTTTTCAGGGTCTGCTCCAGGTATTTGTCGAAGAATTCACTCAGGATGTTTTCGCCGTACCGGATGATGAGGTGCAGCAGGGGCACGGGCAGCAGGCTGTTTTTCTTGCGCGATTCCTCCAGGATGATCTGTGTCAGCGTGAAGGCCGTCACGTCTTCACCGGTTTTGGCGTCGGCCACCTCCACGTTGCGGCCCTGCCGGATGACTTGCATGACGTCATCCAGGGTCACATAGGCGCTTTTTTCCGTGTCGTACAGGCGTCGGTTGGCGTATTTCTTGAAGTGCAGTTTCTCTGTCATGGTCTTCTTCCTTTCCTCGCCTTCATATCGGAAAACGGTTGATGTTGCAACATCAAAATACCGGCCCCGCAAAAAAATTGTTGCGATGAGAGGATTGAATATTATAAATAATTGATATTAATAAGCATACAAGGAGATC
>Ga0209310_1001499_pt1 | contig 17413 bp, 16 predicted proteins | sample AD_UKC030_MetaG_FD_184415 | JGI IMG/M metagenome (GOLD analysis project Ga0209310, IMG submission 184415) | Active sludge microbial communities of municipal wastewater-treating anaerobic digesters from USA - AD_UKC030_MetaG (SPAdes) (version 2) | ecosystem: Engineered > Bioreactor > Anaerobic >... | reverse complement strand
ACCTCCTGGCCATGGGCGAGGCGGAGCTGCGCGCCTTCCGCTGGAAGGAGGCCTCGGTCGTCTTCCAGGGCTCGATGAACGCCCTCAACCCGGTGCAGCGGGTCGGCGACCAGATCGTCGAGGCCATCGAGCTCCACGAGGAGGTCGAGCGGGAGGAGGCGGTGCGCCGGGTCAAGCGCCTGTTCGAGCGCGTGGGCATCGAGGGCTCCCGGGCCAAGGAGTACCCCCACGAGTTCTCCGGGGGCATGCGGCAACGGGCCATGATCGCCATGGCCCTGGCCCTCGGCCCCCGCCTCGTCATCGGCGACGAGCCCACGACGGCCCTCGACGTGATGGTCCAGGCCCAGATCTTCCGGCTCATCGCGGAGCTCCGCTCCGAGCTGGGCTTGTCCATGATCCTGATCACCCACGACCTCTCGGTCCTCGGCGAGGTCTGCGATCGGGTCGCGGTCATGTACGCCGGGACGGTGGTCGAGTCCGGGAGCCTGGGCCAGGTCCTCGAGGCGCCCGAGCACCCCTACACCAGGCGCCTCGCGGCCTCCTTCCCCCGCCCGGGCGGGGAGCGGCGCCTGCCCGAGTCCATACCCGGCGAGCCCCCCGACCTCCGCCGCCCGGAGCCGGGCTGCCCCTTCGCGCCCCGCTGCGGCGACGCGCGCGAGGAATGCCGCGAGACGCGGCCCGCGCCGCGGGAGCTCGGGGGCGGCCACCTCGTCTCCTGCCTCGGGGGCCGCCGTGGCTGAGCTCCTGCGCGCCACGGGCCTCGCGGTCCGCTTTTCGCGGCGGGCCGGCTTCCTCGAGGCCCTCGCCGGGCGCGGGGGCGCGGCGGTCCGGGCCGTCGACGGGGTCGACCTCCGGCTCGATCCCGGCGAGGTCCTCGCCCTCGTGGGCGAGTCGGGCTGCGGCAAGACCACGACGGGCCGGGCCCTCCTCCGCCTCGCCGGGGACGAGGCGGTCTCGGGCTCGGTCAGCTTCGGGGGAAAGGAGCTCTACGCGATGGGGCCGGCCGAGCTCCGCGCCTTCCGGCGATCGGCCCAGATGGTCTTCCAGGACCCCTACCAGTCCCTGAACCCCAAGGACTCGATCTTCGACCTCGTCGCCGAGGGCCTGCGCGTCCACGAGCGGCTCGGCCGGGCCGAGCTGCGCGAGCGGGTAGGCGCGGCCCTCGAGGAGGCGGGCCTCCGGCCGGCCGCCGACTACCTCGGCCGCTACCCCCACGAGCTCTCCGGGGGCCAGCGCCAGCGGGCGGCGATAGCCGCGGCCGTCGTCACGAGGCCGGCATTCCTCGTCGCCGACGAGCCGGTGTCCATGCTCGACGTCTCGGTGCGCGCGGGGATACTGCGCCTCCTCGAGTCCCTCCGCGCCGAGCTCGGCCTGGCCTACCTCTTCATCACCCACGACCTCTCCCTGGCCTGGCTCATCGCGGACCGGGTCGCCGTCATGTACCTCGGCCTCGTGGTCGAGACCGGCCGGGCCGAGGAGCTCGTCGCCGCCCCCGCCCACCCCTATACCCGGGCCCTGGTCGCGGCCATGCCCGCGCTCGGGCGGCGGCGGGAGGCGGGGCGGGCGATCCTCGAGGGCGAGCCGCCCGATCCCTCGCGCATCCCCGCGGGCTGCCGCTTCCGGCCCCGCTGCCCCCTCGCCCAGGCGCGCTGCGCGGAAGAGGAGCCGCGGCTGCGCTCCGCCGGACCGGCCGGCCGCGAGGTCGCCTGCCACTTCGCGGGCTAGGCGATAAAGGAGGGGAAGGCGGCCCCGGAGGCCCCGGCCCATGAAAAAGGCGGCCCCGAGGGGCCGCCTTCGCCTTGCAGAGGGGAAAGGCTAGAGGATGAGCTTGGCCCCGATGGTGAAGCGGTACTTGGGCAGGTAGCCGTCGGGGAAGAGGACGGAATCGAAGCCGTAGGGATACAGGTCCGTGGTGCCGCCCGTCTTCCACTCCGCCTCGACGTCCTTGCTCGTGGGGTAGTTGAAGGCGAACTTGCCGAAGACCCCGATGGGCCCGAGGTTGAGCCCGAGGCCGATGGCGGCGTACCAGTAGTAGGAGGCGAAGAGGGGGGCGTCCTGATAGGGATTTAAGGCAGGATTATCCTTGTCTTCCTCGTTGGCGAAGTCGGTGGCTATGTAGCCGAAGCCGAGCTCGCCGAAGGGGTCGAGGAAGGAGCGGCCCCCCAGGAAGTGGTAGGAGGCGAAGAAGGTGATGTCGTAATCCATCATCTCGTAGGTGTAGCCTGATCCGAAGGCGTCGGCAGCCTCGTAGAAGGAGAAGTTGCCGGCCAGGCCGATGCCGAACTTGTGGAAGATGACCTCGATGAAGGGGCCGTAGAAGATGCCCTCCCCATCCGAGAAGCGGTCCTGAATCTCGCTGGCCGAGAGCTCGGTGTCCATGTGGAGGGCTCCCGTGAGGCCGAGGACGACTTGGGCGAAGGCGCCCGTGCCGACCAAGGCGGCCAGGACGCCGATGGCGATCAGTTTCTTCTTCATACGCTATCCCCCTTAGACCCTATGCTCTCTCGTTTCGGTTCCCGTGGAACGGAATATACTATAACGCGGCGGGGCTTAAAAACAAGCTCCGCGCCTCGGCCCGAGGCTCCTCCCTGGATGCGGGCGGATCGATGCACTATACTAGATGAGCGATGGCTCAGGGCCATCCATGATGAAAGGAGCAGCCATGAAACGCAGGATAGCCCTCGTCGCGCTCGCCCTAGCCCTCGCCTCGGCGGCCTTCGCGCAGACGAAATTCCCCCTGACGATCACCTGCAACGAGATGGGCGCCGACGTCTACATCAACGACAAGCTCTACACCAAGACCACGCCCAACCTCAAGATCCAGCTCCCCGTCGCCACCTACTCCATCAAGATAGCCAAGGTGGGCTTCAACGAGTTCAGCGCGACGGTCTCGGTCACGAACCGGGGGGCCGTCCTCAACGCGAACCTCCTCCCCCTCGCGGCCCAGGTGCCGCCCCCGACCCCCTTCCTCCCCCACTTCCCCCTGAACGTCACCGCCTCGGTCCGCGGAGCCGAGGTCCTCATCGACAACGTCTACGTCGGCCAGGCCCCCCTGGGCAAGGAGGTCGTCGGCGGGACCCACGAGGTCATCGTCCGGGCCGCCGGCTACGCGGAGTTCCGCCAGCGGGTCCAGGTCAAGGGCCCGGTCCAGGTCAACGCCGTCCTCCAGCCCCTCGGGGCCACCCTCAGCGTGAACTCGAACGTGGCCGGGGCGGAGGTCATCATCAACAACAACCCGGCCGGCCGCGTCCCCCTGAGCGCCCAGGTCCCCCCCGGCTCCTACTCGGTCACCGTCCGGGCCCCCGGCTACCTCGACTTCAACCAGAACGTGGTCGTGAACGGCCCGACCCAGGTCTACGCCACCCTCCAGGGCATGAGCTACAGCCTCTCGATCAGCGCCAACGTCCAGGGAGCCGAGGTCCTCATCAACGGGAACCCGGTCGGCAGGGCGCCCTACTCCACCCAGCTCCCCCCCGGCAGCTACGCCCTCACCGTCCGCGCCCCCGGCTACCTCGACTACAGCCAGACCGTCGCGGTGAACGGCCCCCTCCAGGTCAACGCCCTCCTCCAGCCCGCCCTCGCCTCCTGGCAGCTCGTCCTGCCCGAGGGCCTCACGAACCGCGACCTCAAGGGAGGCCACTGGGCCCAGATCCAGGTCTACGTGGACGGGGTCCTCCAGAAGGGCCAGAACGGCCTCATGCCCTCCGGGCGCCACCTCGTCCGCATCGTCTCCGGCGGCCTGTCCTACGAGGCCCAGATCGACTTCCAGCCGGGAAGGAGCTACAGCCTCGAGCCGAGCTTCGGCTTCACGGTGCGCTGAGCGTCCCGGGCGACGGCCCCCTTCCCGCGGGCGCCCAAGCCGCGGGAGGGGGCTTTTTCATGTACAGGCGAGGCCACTTGAACTATACTTCGCGATATCAGCGGCAATAATCCATCGAGAAAGCGGCCGAACATGATCGATGCGCGAGAGTACGAGCAGCTCGCCCGCGAGACGGGAGTCTTCAAGGACATCGAGCTCGATATCCTGAAGGAAAGCCTCCTGGTCTGGCAGAAGCGGCCGGGCGATCCCTACACCCTCCTCGACCTGCGCGACGGCAGGACCCTCGCCGGCTTCGCCCTCATGGCCAGGGCCCAGAACACCGAGTACAGCTACGATATACGCGCCCTCTGCATCGAGCGGGCCTACATCGGCAAGGGCGTGAGCCAGCGGCTCCTCGAGATGCTCGAGGAGGAGCTCCTCGGCCGGGAGAGCTCCGCCCTCATCCGCTGCGAGCTCTCCCGCCGCAAGGAGGACGCGCTCGGCAGGGGGCTCTTCATCCAGGCCGGCTACTCCCTCCTCGGCCACATCGCGGACTTCTACGAGGCGGGCGACGATTATTTCATGTACGCCAAGCATATAGATAGCCGGGCCCGGAAGGCGGCCGGCGCCGGGCAGGACGCCGACGCGGAGCCGGCCGAGAGCCCGGCGCGGGCGGCCGAGGGCGAGGCGGAGACCGGGCCTGAGGCCTGAAGGAGGCGCTCCGATGATCATAGCCGCTATCGAGGCGGGGGGCACCAAGTTCGTCTGCGGACTCTTCGAGGCCGATTCCGGGGGCTACGCCAAGCCCAGCCTCCTTGCCCGGGAGAGCGTCAAGACCACGAGCCCCGCCGAGACCCTGGCCGCGGCCCTGGCCTTCCTTAAAAAAAGCGCGGAATCGAGCGGCTCGCCCGATTGCCTGGGCATCGGCTGCTTCGGCCCGGTGGACCTCAAGCCCTCGAGCCCGACCTGGGGCCGCGTCACGGCCACCCCCAAGCCCCAGTGGCGCGACGCCGACGTGGCCGGCTACTTCCGCTCCGAGCTCGGAGTGCCCGTGGCCTTCGATACGGACGTGAACGCGGCCGCCTACGGGGAGTACCTCTGGGGAGCCGCCCGGGGCCTCAAGGACTTCGTCTACCTGACCGTCGGCACGGGGATCGGCGGGGGCGTCTTCTCCGGGGGAGCCCTGATCCACGGTATGTCCCACCCGGAGCTCGGGCACCTGCGGCTAGCCCGGGAGGCCGGAGACGACTACCCGGGCCGCTGCCCCTTCCACGGCGGCTGCCTCGAGGGCCTGGCCTCGGGACCTGCCATCGGCGAGCGCTGGAAGGCCGATCCCGCGAGCCTGCCGCCCGGGCATCCCGCCTGGGAGCTCGAGGCCCGGTACCTGGCGAGGGCCGCGGCGGCCTACGCCCTCGTGCTCTCGCCCGAGCGCATCCTCATAGGCGGGGGAGTCGGCATGCGGCCGGGCCTCGTCGAGCGGAGCGCCGAGCTCCTGGGCGAGGAGCTCGCCGGCTACCTCCCGGCCCTGGCCGCCCCGGAGCGCCTCGCGGACTTCCTCTCCCGGCCCGCCCTCGGCTCGGAGGCGGGGCTCTACGGCTCGGCGGCCCTCGCCCTGCGCCTCTGCGAGGACTAGCGCGCGGAAAAGCCGTTTCATATTCCGCTCGAGGCGTCCGAAAATCATACAGAAGGACGCTACACGTGGACGCATACGCCCTCAGCGACGCGACAGTCGTGACTCCGCGGAAGATCCGCAGCTCGGCCACCCTCCTCGTCGAGGGAGGGAGGGTCGCGGGCTTCGGCCTCTCCGCGCCCCGGTCGGCGGCGGTCGGCCCGGCCTCCTTCGTCTATCCCGCCCTGATCAACGCCCACGACCACCTCCGGGGCAACTACCTGCCCCGGGTCGGGCCTCCGCCGGGGACCTTCTACCCGAACTGGTCCCCCTGGGACGCCGACCTCAAGGCCTCGCCGGCCTACGCCGAGCGCGCCGCCCTCGACGTCGCGACCATGTACCGGCTCGGCGCCTACAAGAACCTCTTCTCCGGCGTGGCCACCGTCATGGACCACTTCCCCCACGAGATCAACGGGCCCTACCTCCCCGGCCTGCCCATCCGGGTCCTGGCCGAGTACTGCCTGGCCCACGAGTGCTCCTCCTTCGACCTCAAGTGGGGGGACGGGATCGAGGCCGAGCACGCCCGGACCGTGGAGCGGCGCTGGCCCTTCGTCACCCACCTCGAGGAGGGCTTCGACGCCGAGTCCCAGGACGGGATCGGCGTCCTGGAGCGCGCGGGGGCCCTGGACGAGCGGGCCCTCCTCGTCCACTGCCTGGGCTTCTCCGAGGAGGACATCCGCAAGGTACGCCGGGCCGGGGCCTCGGTGGCCTGGTGCCCGGCCTCCAACCTCCTCATGTTCAACCTCACCTGCAAGATCCGCAAGCTCCTCCGGGCCGGGGTCAACGTGGCCCTCGGCACCGACTCGACCCACACGGGCTCGGCCAACCTCCTCGCGGAGATGAAGTACGCCCGCTCCCTCTACCGGGGCCTGTACGGGGAGGAGCTGCCGGCCAAGACGGTCTTCGACATGGTGACGGCCAACGCAGCCAAGGCCCTCGGGCTGGAGGGCAGGACCGGGGTCCTCGAGCCCGGCGCGATGGCCGACATAGCGGTCTTCCGCGCGAGGGCCGAGGACGCCTACGAGAGCCTCTGCCTCGCGGAGAGCGGGGACCTCGAGCTCCTGGTGGTGGGGGGCGAGCCGGTCTACGGCCTCGAGGCCAGGTACGGCAGGCTCTTCGAGCTCGGCTCCGGCTACGAGCGGCTCGCGGTCGGCGGCAGGAGGATGCTCGTCAAGGGCGATCCCGCCGCCCTCTACCGGGGCGTCAGGACGGCGGTTGGCTTCGCCAAGGAGCTCGACTACCTGCCTTTCGAGGTATAGCATTATGCGGCGCGACGGCGTATGCTGGAAGCGCCTGCGATTCGACGAGCGGCGATAGGGGCCGGACGGGAGCTTGCAAGGATGCCAAAGGTAGGGAACTACCGCGCCAACTCGGTGATCTACTTCCAGGGAGACGCGAGCGATCGCGTCTTCATCCTCCAATCGGGAAGGGTGAGCCTCAACTACAGCGACATCGAGACCGGCAAGGAAGTGCACGAGATAATCCAGACCGGGGAGTTCTTCGGCGTGAAGAGCGCCCTCGGCAAGTACCCCCGCGAGGAGAACGCCGTCGTCCTCGCCGACGCCCAGGTCCTGGTCTTCAGCCCCCCCGAGTTCGAGGTCTTCGCCCAGGCGAACACCCGCATCATCATGAAGATGCTCAAGGTCTTCTCGAACCAGCTCAGGCGCGTCCACAAGCAGGTCGAGAACCTCCTCGAGAAGCCCGAGGCCGCGAGCCCCGAGACAGGCCTGTTCCGGGCCGGCGAGTACTACCTCAAGAACCGGCAGTACAGCCAGGCCAAGTACGTCTTCAGCCGCTACCTCACCTACTACCCCGCCGGCAAGCTCGCCAGCGAGGCGAGCCACTACCTCGAGGTCTCCGAGTCGAGCGCCCTCCGCTACGGCGACGGCAAGGGGCCGGCCCCCGCGATGGGCGGCGCCGTCCGGCCGTCCGGCCCCGGCGCCCGCGCCGCCGCGGCCATGGCGGAGGAGGAGGGCCCGGTAGCTCCCTCGGGCCAGAACCGCGAGATGGGCGCGGGCCTCTCCGACGCCGCGAAGGACTACTACGACGCCGTGAGCCTGTTCAGCTCCGAGAAGTACAAGGAGGCCCTGGGCGGCTTCAAGCGCATCGCCGACGCCGCCTCCGACCCCGAGTACTCGGCCAAGGCCCTGTTCGACATGGGGAGATGCCTGTTCATGCTCCAGCAGTACGACCTGTGCATCAAGCACTTCACCCAGCTCGTGCAGACCAAGCCCAAGCACCCCGACCTCGTCGAGACCCTCTACTACCTCGGCCAGTCCTACGAGAAGAAGGGCGACCTCGAGCGGGCCAAGGGCTTCTTCAAGAAGATCCTGTCCATGGAGGCGGACGAGGACGCGTCCACGCGCATCAAGGCCAAGAAGGCGCTGCGCCAGCTCGAGGAGGCCGCCCGTGGCTGACCTCGCCGCCTTCACCCGCTTCGCGCGCACCTACCAGCCCGGCGAGCTCATCTTCGCCGAGTACGAGCCGGGCGACAGCTTCTACCTGATCCAGGCCGGCAAGGTGAAGATCTCCAAGATCGTCGGCGAGCTCGAGAAGACCATCGACATCCTCCAGCCGCCGGAGATCTTCGGCGAGATGGCCATCCTCGAGGGCACCCCCCGCTCGGCGACGGCCCAGGCCATCGACACGGTCAAGGTCCTCGAGTTCAACCGCGCCAACTTCGAGGTCCTCATGATGGGCAACCCGCAGATCGCCCTCAGGCTCCTGAAGCTCTTCACCAAGCGCATCTGGGACCAGAAGCGGCGCTTCATGATCCTCACCCTCGACGAGCCCCAGGCCAGGATCGCCGACGTCTTCCTCATGCTCGACGAGACGAACGCGGCCGTGGCCGGCGGCACGGACCAGGAGGGCGAGAAGCGCGAGTTCAAGGTCACGATGGACGACGTCTCCCACTGGGCGGGCATGTCGGGCTCCGAGGTCCAGACCATCCTCGGCCACTTCGCCAACCAGCGCCGCCTCGAGCTCTATCCCGACCGGATCGTCGTCAAGAACATCAACGACTTCATCCGCTTCGTGAACTCCAAGCGCAAGAAGTAGGCGGCCTCGCGCGCACGGGCAGGAAGGGCGCCCCGCGGGGCGCCTTTTCGTATGCTCGAGGGCTCAGGCCCTGCGCGAGTCCCGCGCGGCGAGGCGCCCGAGCTCGGCGGTGTCCAGGACGAGGACCATGGAGCCGTCGCCCAGGGTGGCGTGCCCGGCGATGCCCGGCGAGGAGGCCAGGTTCCGGTCGAGGGGGCGCACCGCCGCCGAGAGGGCCTCGCCCACCTCGTCGACGAGGAGGGCCGTCCTCCCTCCCCCGTCCTCCAGGACCACCGCGATGCGCCGCCCCGAGCGCCGCCCCTCGCCGTAGAGCTCGGCCAGGTCCACCGCGGGCAGGAGGGAGCCCCGGAGCTCGACGAGGCGGAAGCCCTGGCCGGGGGCGCCGGGGTCCTCGATCTCGACGCAGGTCGAGACCGCGTCGAAGGGCACGAGGAGGCTCATCTCCCCGACCTTGGCCACGAAGCCCTCGACCAGCGAGAGGGCGAGGGGGAGGCGGATGATCGCCGCCGAGCCCGAGCCGGGCTCGCTCTCGATGCGGACCGTGCCGCGGAGGGCCGCGACCGCCCGCTTGACCGCGTCGAGGCCGACTCCCCGGCCCGACCACTTGGTGACCTCGCCGGAGAGGGAGAATCCGGCCAGGAAGAGGAGGTCCATGAGCTCGTCGGCGGGAGGCCGGGCCTCGGGGGCCAGGAGGCCCGAGCCGACGGCGCGCAGGCGCACTTCCTCGGGGTCGATGCCCCGGCCGTCGTCCTCGATCCGGATGGACAGGAGGCCCGACTCGCGGCGGGCCCGGAGGGCGACGAGGCCCTCGCGGCCCTTGCCCGCGGCCTCGCGGGCGGCGGGGGACTCGACGCCGTGGTCGGCCGCGTTGCGCACGAGGTGGAGGATGGGCTCGGCGATGCGGTCGGCCAGGCTCTTGTCGATCTCCGTCTCGGCCCCGGAGAGCTCGAAGCGGATCAGCTTGCCGCGGTCGCGCGCGATGTCCTCGACCGCCCGCTTGAAGCGGCCGGCCACGCTGCCGAAGCTGACCATCCTGGTCTCCAGCACCGAGCGGTAGAGCGAGGCGGCAAGGCCCTCGACCGCGCCGAGCTCGTCCACCAGGGCCTGGGCGCCCGAGGCCCGCGCCACCTGCCCGAGGTTCGAGACCGCCACGACGATCTCGCTCGACAGGGAGAGGATGGTCTCGAGCTTGGCGCTCGGCACCCGGGCCACGGACTCGGCCGCGCCGCGGGCGCGGGCCCCCGCGGCCGCCTCGGCGGCTCCGGTTCCCGGCCCGGCGAAGCTCGGGGCTGGGACCGGCCCGGGAGGGGAGGCTGGCAGGGCCGCGGCCGCCTCGCAGGCGGCGAGGGACTCGTCGAGGGCCGCGAGGACGAGCTCGTCCCCCGGGAGGAGCCCCGCTCGGGCGGCCTCGGCCGCCGGGCCCTCGGCCCCGATAGCCGGCTCGCCCTGGCCGAGGATGCCCAGGGAATGGTCGCGCAGGGCGTAGAGGGCGCCCATGCAATCCGGTCCCGAGCAGGGCCCGCCCTCGCGGATCTTGCCGAGCCTCGACTCCCAGGCGTGGGCGAAGGCCTCGAGCCGGCCGAGCCCGACGATGCCGGCGGAGCCCTTGAGGGTATGGACGTGGCGGAAGAGCCGGTCCACCGCCCCCTCCTCGCCCGAGTCGAGGTCCTGGATCGCCGCCTCGATGGCCTCGAAGATCTCGGCGGACTCGGCGGCGAAGGCCGCGAGGATCTCGTCGCTCACGGGGAGGCCTCGACGCGGTTGCGCCCGCCCGCCTTGGCGGCGTAGAGGGCCTCGTCGGCCCGCCTGAGGAGCTCGTCGGGGCCGTCGCCCTCGCGGGAGGCCGCGGCTCCCGCGCTGATCGTCAGGTCGGCCACCCGGCCGAAGGCCCTGACCGGGCTGCGCTCGACGGCGGCCCGCACCCGCTCGGCCAGGGCGGCGGTCTCCGCGAGGTCGGTCTCGGGCAGGAGGAGGCAGAACTCCTCGCCGCCGTAGCGCGCGAGGACGTCGCTCGCCCGGATCGCCTGGCCGCAGACCGCGGCCAGGTTCTTGAGCGCCTCGTCGCCGAACTGGTGGCCGAAGCCGTCGTTGACCGCCTTGAAGTGGTCGATGTCGATCATGACCAGGCCGAGGCTATGGCCGTAGCGCCGGGTCCGCTCGAGCTCCTCGCCCAGGCGCCGGTCGAAGAAGCGGCGGTTGAAGGCCGAGGTGAGCACGTCCCGCAGGGCGAGCTCGGCGAGGCGGCGCTGGAAGGAGACCGTCTCCGTCACGTCCTCGACGGTGAGGTAGACCGAGGCCACCCTCCCCTCCTCGCGCAGGGGGCCCATCGCGCAGCGCTGCTGCATGAGCTCGAAGCCCTCGGGGGAGCCGGGGGCGGGGGCGAAGGGGAAGAGCTGCCCGTGGATCCGCTGCGAGAAGTAGGCGACGATGCCGAAGGAGAGGACGCTCTTGAGGTTGCGGCGGAAGGCCGGCGTGTCGATGCCGGGGTAGAGCTCGAGGAGGGAGGCGCCGAGGGCCTCGGCCGCCCCCCGGCCCGAGGCCCGCTCCATCCAGCGGTTCCAGTACAGGACGCGGCAGCCGGGGTCCAGCACGACCACCCCCTGCCCGAGGCCGTCGAGGACCTGGACGAGGTCGGGCGGGCTCACGCGAGGGACCCCAGGTACTCGTCCACCGCGGCGCGCATCCACTCGAGGGAGCCCTCGGAGGCGACGAGGAAGAGGAAGCCGAAGACGTCCTGCCGCTCGAAGTGGAAGACCGTCTTGAACACGAGGGCGAGGTCCTTGGCCCCGGCGAGGCGCCGCTCGAGGGAGGAGCGGTCGACCGGGGCCTCGATGAAGCGGGGCGCCTGGAAGGCGACCTGGTCCTTGAGGATCTCCGCGATCTTCCCGACGCAGGCCCCGATGATGATGTTGCCGATCTCGACCACGGTCTCGCGCTCGAGGGAGCCCGTCTCGAGCTCCGGCGGCAAGGGGGCCGCCTCGGCGCCGAAGAGGCTGGCGAGCTTGCGCCCCTCCTCCTCGGGGAGGAGGAGGAAGCTCGTGCCCTCGAAATGGCCGAAGAAGAACTGCTCGACCATGCTGAAGGAGGAGGGCATCTCCACCTCGGCATCGATGAAGGCCGGCACCTCCTCGGGCTTCAGGACGAGGATCTTGGGCACGGTGAGGATGACCCTGAGGTCGATGACCTCGGAGAGGGCCGCCGCCGCCTGGCCGAAGCCGATGTTCATGAGCTCCCGGAGCGCGTCCAGCTGCAGGTCGGAGAGCTCGCAGCCGAGGCTCACGGGGCGGCGCCTTCGCCTCGAGCGCGGGAGACGAGGGCCAGGACGGCCGCCCGATCGGCCGGCTTGCGGATGACCTCGTAGGCCCCGCAGGCGCGGACCTCCGCGAGGGTGCGGGCCTGGATATCGGCCGTCACGACGGCGACCTTGACGGAGGGATGGCCGGACCTGATGGCCTTGAGCGCCTCGATGCCGCCCATGCCCGGCATGGTCAGGTCGAGGAAGACCAGGTCGGGCTCCCGCCCTCCCGCGAGGAGGTCGAGGGCCGCCTCGCCGCTCGAGGCCTCGGCCAGCGAATCCACCGAATCCTTGACGATGCCCTTGATGGCCAGCCGAGCGACCATCGAATCGTCGACGATAAGCACCTTGAAGCCCATGCCGAAAAGTATAGGCCCGAAGGGCTTCAATACAATAGGAGGCGGCCTGCGCCCCTCGCTCCGGACGAGCTCCGCTTGATTCTCCGCCCGGAACTCGGCTATAGTCGCCTGTCTCAAGCCGAGATAGCTCACTTGGCAGAGCGGCGCACTCGTAATGCGCAGGTACCGGGTTCGATTCCCGGTCTCGGCTTTCACCGGCGAAGGGCCCGTCCGCAGGACGGGCCCTACCTGTCTAGCGGGGAGCCTCCGAAGAGGCTCGCCCGCCCGAGCCGCGGAGCGCTGAACGCTCCTTCTTGACTGGCTCACCCCAAAACACTATATTCGGACCCAATTACTCCTATTTAAGGGGAACCATGAGTCTGATCAGCACCCGCTCCCGCTACGGCCTTCGCCTCCTCGTCGAGCTCGCCGAGCGGGGCGCCTCGGGGCCGGTGGACCTGAAGCGCATAGCGTCGAGCCAGGAGATACCCGAACCCTACCTGGCCAAGCTCGTGGCGCCCCTGAAGGCGGCGGGCCTCCTGCGCGCCTCGCGGGGGGCCAAGGGCGGCTACGAGCTGGCGAGGCGGCCGGAGGACATCGACCTCCTGACGGTCGTGGAGGCCCTGGAGGGACGCTCGTCCCTCCTCGAGTGTACGGCCGAGCCCGAGCTCTGCCCCCGCTCGGGCGACTGCCGTACCCTTCCGATATGGAGGGGGCTCGACAGGGCGGTCAAGGACTACCTCCGGGGCCGGAGCGTGGCGGACGCCGCCCGCTCCCCGGCGCCCGACTACGCCATTTAGCGTCGCGCGACGCGCGAAAGATCCAGGAGAACACCATGGCTTACGCAGAACGCATCACAGACCTCATCGGCGACACGCCCCTCGTCAAGATCAAGGCCGCGGGACCCGGCGCCCTCGTCCTGGCCAAGCTCGAGTCCTTCAATCCCTTCTCGAGCGTGAAGGACCGCATCGGCCTCGCGATGATCGAGGCCGCCGAGCGCGCCGGCGCCCTAAAGGCCGGCTCGGTCATCGTCGAGCCGACGAGCGGCAACACGGGCATCGCCCTGGCGGCGATCGCCGCGGCCAAGGGCTACCGGATCATCCTCACGATGCCCGAGACCATGAGCGTGGAGCGGCGCAAGCTCCTCGCGGCCTACGGGGCCGAGCTCGTCCTCACGGAGGGGCCTAAGGGGATGAAGGGCGCCATAGCCAAGGCCGAGGAGCTCGCCGCGAGCACGCCTAACGCCTTCATGCCGATGCAGTTCGACAATCCCGCGAACCCCGAGGTCCACCGCAGGACCACCGCCGAGGAGATCTGGCGCGACACGGGGGGCAAGGTCGACATCGTCGTGGCCGGCGTGGGCACGGGAGGCACGATCACGGGCCTCGCCGAGGCGCTCAAGGCCAGGAAGCCGGGCCTCCTCGCGGTCGCCGTCGAGCCCCTCGACTCGCCGGTCCTCTCCGGGGGCCAGCCGGGGCCGCACAAGATACAGGGCATCGGCGCGGGCTTCGTGCCCAAGGTCTTCAACCGCGGCGCGATAGACGAGATCATCCAGGCGAGGCACGAGGACGCGGGCGCCGTGGCGCGCAAGCTGGCCAGGGAGGAGGGCATCCTCGTCGGCATCTCCTCGGGAGCCGCGCTCTGGGCCGCCCTCGAGCTCGCGAAGCGGCCCGCGAACCGGGGCAAGACCATCGTGGTCATACTGCCCGACACGGGGGAGCGGTACCTCTCGACCTGGCTCTTCGAGGAGCCTGCGGCCGAGCGCGGCTAAGTAGCCGGCCCTCAGCGCCGGGACGAGGACTTCCTGATCTCCTCCGCCGCCTGCCCGAGGACCTCGGCGAGGGCCTGGAGGGTATCGGCGGGAAGCTCGTCCATCCGGCCCTCGAGCTCGCCCAGGAGCTTCTCGAGCTCGGCGACCTTGGCGGCCGTCTCGCCGCTCGCTGCCACCTGGGCGGAGAGCTCGTCGAGGCGGCGCGCGGTCTGGGCATCGCGCTCCTCCACCGACTTCACCGTGGCCACGCCGAGGGTCCTCCAGACCGTCGCGCAGCCGGAGAGGGCGAGGGAGAGGGCGAGGGAGGCGAGGATCAGCTTCTTCATGGTCGGCTCCTTGCTGGGTTATCGAATGGTAGCGCTCCGGCTCGATCCCGTCAAACCGTCCCGGGCGGGCCACCTCGGCTCGCCTGGGAGCGGCCGGCCGAGGCCGTTAGCGGCCCTCACTCGGTCTTGAAGAAGCCGATGGCCTCGTCGAGGATCGCGATCGTGTCCATGGCTCCCCTGGCAATGTTCGAGACCCGCTTCGAGCTCTCCGCTATGCCCCCGGCGCCGCTGGTCATCTCGTCCAGGCTTCGGGAGATGTCCGAGGTGGCCGCCCGGAGCCGGCCGATCTCGTCGAGGACGGTCCGGTTGCCCGCCCCCATCTCGGCCGAGCCGCTCTTGACCTCGGCGGTGATGTCGTTCATCGACTTGAGGGCCTCGAGGACCTGGGAGGATCCCTCCCGCTGTTCCGCCATGGCCTGCCGCACCTCCCGCACGAGGAGCTCCGTCGCCCCGATGCGCTCGGCCACGCGGCGGAAGGACTCCTCCGAGCCCTGGGAGGATACGACGACCTCGTCGATGGCCCGCTGGACCTGGCCGAGCTCGGCCTTGATGGTCTTGGACTGGCCCGCCGAGGTCTCGGCCAGGCGCCGGATCTCGTCGGCCACCACCGAGAAGCCCCGGCCCACGTCTCCCGCGTGGGCGGCCTCGATGGCCGCGTTCATGGCCAGGAGGTTGGTCTGCGAGGCGATGGTGGAGACGACCTTGTTGGCCTCGAGGAGGGCCCGGGAGCGCTCGGCGATCTGCCCGATGCGCTCGCGGGCCTCGGCCTGGGCGGCCGTGCCCTCCTCCGCGGCCTTGAGCAGGGCCCCGAACTGCTCGGCCATCTTCTCGATCGAGCCCGTGACCGAGCCGATGTTGCCGATCATCTGCTCGATGGAGGCCGAGGCCTGGACGACGCTCGAGGCCTGGTCGGCGATGAGGGACTCGAGGGAGTCGATGTTCTTGGTGATCTCCTCGACCGCGCTCGAGGACTGGGCGACGCTCGCCTCCTGGGAGCGGGCCTTCTCCCGCACGAGCTCGGCGCTCGCGGATATCCGGGCGACCGCCGCCTCGCTCTCCTCGGAGCTCCTGCGCAGGTCGTCGCCGATCGAGCTGAGCTCCCGCTGGGCCGCCTTGACCTCGGCGACGCTCTCCGCGAGGCCGCGGCAGAAGTCGTTCACCATGCCCGCCATCGAGCCGAGCTCGTCGACGGAGCTGATCGAGATGCGGCGCGTGAGGTCCTTCTCCGTGGAGGAGAGCTGCTCGAGCTGGGAGATGAGGGAGCGGTAGATGAAGGCCGTGGAGGCGGTCCACTGGAGGACCAGGACGAGGGCCACGCCGAAGTAGGCGAGGCAGAGGGCGGCGATGGCCGAGTAGGAGGGCCCGGAGCCGCCCAGGCCCGCTCCCGAGAAGATGAAGACCGTGGAGAGGGTGAAGAGCATGGACATGACGAACATGAAGGTCGGGATGATGAAGTTCTTGCGCTGCTGCCGCGCCTCCCGGAGGTCCATGGGGTAGCGGTCGAGGCCGCGCTCGAGGAGGGCCTTGCCGACGAGGCGGTCCGTGAGGACGAAGATGAGGGCGGCCCCGAGCATCCCGATGGAGAAGGAGAAGAGGAAGAGCCTCCCCCGCCCCTCGGGGTCGAGGCCGACGAGGTCGCCGAGGGCGAAGAGGCCGCCCAGGTGGGCCAGGCTGGCCGCCAGGAAGGCGACGAGGGAGCTCAGGGGCAGGCCCCCGATCCAGGCGAGGGTCGCCTTAGGATCGGTCCCGTCGGCCTTGAGCGCGTCGAGGCTCAGCCGGAAGCGCCGGGCGCGGGAGCCGTGCACGAGGAGGGAGAGAAGCATGAAGGCGAGGCTCGACGCGATGCCCGCGACCAGGGGGCGCGAGCGGCCGACCGCCTGGCCGCGGGCCAGGACGAGGATGAGGGAGACGATGGCCGAGTAGGCGAGGCAGACCGAGGTGGTGATCGTGCGGAAGGCGAAGGACCGACGGTTCATAGGCGTCTCCCTGTTTTGGCATTGCGTCCGTTCCCCTAGGATATGCCAAATCGGGCGAGAACGCAAAACAGGGCCGCCACGATCGCTTTAAAAAGAGAAAGCCGTCCGCTGGACGGCTTTCCTGCTACAAGGCGCAGGTCGGAGTCGAACCGACTCATGAAGGTTTTGCAGACCTCTCCCTTCCCGCTTGGGTACTGCGCCAGTGCTACCGCTCGATTTTGTTATTCAGGAACTGGAATATACCGCGGGGAGGCGCCTCGTGTAAAGTCCGATCCACTGCCTCGAAGCCTGTTAGCGCCCCCTCTTCGGCCCCGCAGGCGGCCGGAGAAGGGAGCACCGGGCCCTCTTTGGACGGGTGGGGCGCGGGGAGGGGCACCTTGCTCGGGAGAAAGGGGCCCCTCCCCGCTCTCCCAACAGGCTTCGAGGCACAAAAAACCCGGCCGAGGCGGCCGGGTTCAAGGTAGGGGCGGGAGCCGCTTAGGCTTTCTTGGGCGCCTTGGCCGCGGCCTTGGCGGCGGCGAGCTCGGCGGCCTGGGCGGCCTGGGCGCGGGCGCCGCGGGACTGCTTCCGATCATCCCACCAGAGCACGAAGGCGCTGGCGATGTAGATCGTGGAGTAGGTGCCGGAGACCATGCCGACGAAGAGGGCGAGGGCGAAGTCCTTGAGCGAGCCCGTGGTGAAGAAGAAGATCGCGAGGACGGTGATCATCGTGCACAATGTGGTGATGACCGTGCGCCCGAGGGTCTCGGTGAGGGCCCCGTTCAGGACGTCGACGAACTTGTCGGTGGGCCGGAGCTTGCGGTCCTCGCGGACGCGGTCGAACTGGACGATCGTGTCGTTGATCGAGTAGCCGAGGATGGTGAGGAGGGCCGCGATGGATGAGGTGGTGAATTCCATCCGGGTCCACACGATGAAGCAGATCATGATGAGGGCGTCGTGGACCGTGGCGAGCACGGCGCCGAAGCCGTACTGGAAGCCGAAGCGGATCGTCGCGTAGGCCAGGATGACGAGGATCGTGAGGATGAAGAGGACCGCGGATTGGCGCGTGAGGGTCTCGGAGTAGCGGGCCCCGACGTAGTCGGTCTTCATGACGACGACCCTGCCCGCGCCGAAGGCGGTCTCGAGGGCCGCTCGGATCCGCTCGGGCTCGGCCTTGGAGAAGTCGGCCGCGCTGCCGTCGTC
>Ga0209310_1001498_pt1 | contig 17424 bp, 15 predicted proteins | sample AD_UKC030_MetaG_FD_184415 | JGI IMG/M metagenome (GOLD analysis project Ga0209310, IMG submission 184415) | Active sludge microbial communities of municipal wastewater-treating anaerobic digesters from USA - AD_UKC030_MetaG (SPAdes) (version 2) | ecosystem: Engineered > Bioreactor > Anaerobic >... | reverse complement strand
CGACCTACAGCACCAGCGTCGGCTGCTATCGCGAAGGAGACTTCAACAAGCTGCCGAACCTTGCCAACCAGAACACCGGCTGCAGCAAGGACGCACCGTACCCGCTGCCAGTTCTGCGCAAGTAACCATGAACACGGTCGGCATCTTTGCTGGCCGCGGTGATGTGATCCTTTCGATGGGGTTCGCCGTTGTTTTCGGCAGCCTCATCGGATGGTACGCCCGTGGCATCTTCGACAAATTCAAGGCATGGAGGAACAAGTGATGTTCAGGTACAAATTCAACCCGTATTCCTGCCGCTGGGAAATCCAGTTGCTGTGCTGGGGAATCTTCTGGCGCACCCTGCGCTGTGTCGATTTTGAAACCTTGCCCACGGCCAAGTCCTTCGCTGAAGTCCGCGGCATCCCGGACAAGTACATCGAGCAGAAGCCGTTCGATCACCGCGTCCCGTCACCTGTTGCAGAGGAACAATCCCAATGACCCGACTTCACGCCATCGCCGCCATGTTCGCTGACGGCACCCCGCTCAGCCCACATGAACTTGCCGAAGGCCGCGACGCCGGTATCTTCGGCACGCACGGCGCGAACAACGGGTGGGCCTTGACCGAGTACGGTGTCAGCTTGCTTGCCGGGTGTAAGTTCCCCCGCCCGCCGGGCGACAGCGCCTCGTGCCCTGACGATGATGCTGGCCAGCGCACCTATGATGTCGCTCGAAATAGCGACCCTGACGATGACAGCTATCTGGCGCCGTCGCGCTTGGCCCGTCACGAAGAACGCATGGTCAAGGTGCGGGCTGAAGCTGACCCCCACGGCAAGGATCAGCACGAGACTGGTGCTAAGCTGGACGCTGGCAAGGTGCGGCTCGGGCTAGTGCTCGGCGCCTTCAGCAACGCACTGGTCGAGGTCGGCAAGGTCGGCACATATGGCGCCCAGAAATACACCGACAACGGTTGGCTGGATGTGCCCGAGGGCAAGGCCCGCTACACCGACGCTCTGCTACGCCACATCTTCGCCGAGGCTTCTGGTGAAGAATGCGATAGTGACACTGGGTTGTCTCATCTGGCCCACGCTTGCTGGAACATGCTTGCTGTTCTTGAACTGCACATGAGGTCAAAAGAATGAACTCACAAGTTGGATCGGGTGTGTGCGAGTGTGGTTGTGGGCAGAAAACTACCCAATGGAAACAATCACACTCGTCGCGTGGAATTGTCAAAGGTGATTACCGGAGGTATGTCAAGGGTCACTATCAGTTGGCAAGTAAAAAACCATTTCAACCTGCGAAATGTCACCCTGAAAGAGAAGAAAAAGCCAAGGGGTTGTGCGGTTCTTGCTACAACAAAATGTTGATAAATAGAACGGAAGATTCCAGAGCTAAGCATTTATCGAACACATCAGCAAAAGCCAAGGTGAGAAGAGAAAACACATGCCCGCAAGAACGGGCTGTGAAACAGCGCAACAGAGTTCTTAAACATCGGTATGGCATTGACTCTGATCAGTACGAACAAATGCTTTCCGCGCAAGGTGGGTGCTGTGCTATCTGCGGAGCGATTGGCGGCACTGATAAGCAAACAAGATTATACGTTGATCATAATCACAAGACAGGTGAGGTGAGAAAATTGTTATGCCCTGCATGTAATACCGCCGTCGGGGTTATCGAGAGCGGTGTAGAGCGAGTTGTCGCCTTGGCGAAATATTTATCCGAAACCAGCGGTGATGCATGGAACGCACTGGCCCGGCTCGAACTGATCCTACGCAAGAGGGGTGAGGAATGCGATTGACCAATGAAATGCGCGGCGACTTCGCCGACAAGGTGATGAAGAAAATCCCGGTGAAGTCCGACTGGACGCGGGGCAAGATCATCGAGGCTTTGAAGCAACGCCTGCGCCTTGCCCAACCGATCACGGTTCAGCAGTTCGCCAAGGAATACCCTGAGCAGACCAGGTTCGCCAGTGTCCAAGTCGATTGGCTGAACTATCGCGATGATGAAGGTTGGCACTACGGGCGTGTGCATTGCATCAACGGGTCGGACCTGAACCAGATCAATGCCGACGACCTGAAGACCTTCTATCGGGAGTGGCGTCAAGAACAGGATGGGCGCAGGAGAATGCGCGACCGCATCTATGAGCAAGCGTGCTGCGCCAACACGGTTGAGCAACTGAAGGTGATCTTCCCCGACCTGACCGGCCTGATGCCGAAGCCGGTTGTCACTGTGAAGTCGCTGCCTGTACCCGCCAAAGCCTTGACCGACGACCTCGTAAAAATTGGATTGGAGATTCCCCAGTGAGCACCGTAACCCTCATCCACGTGGCCGATGCCCGTGCGCTGGTGCTGGCAGTGTTCGATGAACTGACGCCCACCCTTGATGGTTGGGAAACCGAATGCGGTGAGCCGCTTTACCGGAGGCCCGAATGAGAACCGCTTACGATCGCAAGACCGTCGATGCCCCGGCACTGCCGCTGGTTGTCGAACCTGACTGGGCTGAGTTGATCACCGACATCTGTCAGCAAGGCGTGCCGAAGAAGCAGATCGCCGAACGGTGCGACATCGAGCGGCAACTGCTTTACTATTGGCTCGAGGGTAAGTCATCCCCGCGCTGGCGGCAGGGGCAGTTGCTGCTCGCGCTGCACAAAGCCATCGTTCCCCAGAAACCGAAGTCCATAATGAGCACCCTACTCAATGTCTGACATCATCGTTTTCGACAGCGAAGTCCTGCCCTCGCACTACCTCGTCTGCGCCCGGCGCCTGAGCGATGGCAAGCTGAACATCCTGTGGGGTCACGTGCCGCAGGATATGGCGCGGCTTGGCGGCCTGTTGTCCAACCCCGGGCTGATGTGGGTCGGGTTCAACTCCCGCAAGTTCGACATGCCGATCGCGCTGGCCGCCGCTGGCGGGGCGAGCCTCGAAGAACTGAAGCGCATGGCCAACGACATCGTGGAGAACAACAAGCCCGAGTGGGTGACCTATCGCGACTACGGTATCGAGCGGCCGGATCACATCCAACAGATCGATCTGATCGAGGTGGCGCCCGGGGTGATGGTCAGCCTGAAGCTATACGGTGGCCGCATGGGCTCGCCCTCGCTGGTGGATATGCCGTTCCACCACGACGAGTGGATCACCGACGAGCAGGCGTTCGAGACGCTGCTGCCCTACTGCCTGAACGACATCGATGAAACCTCGCGCCTGTACCTGAAGCTCAAGGGGCAACTGGACCTGCGCGAGAAGTTGAGCGAACGCTACGCCATCGACCTGCGCTCCAAGTCCGATGCGCAGATGGCCGAGACGATCATCGCCAAAGAACTGGGGTTGCTCCGTGCAGGAAGCCCTCCCATTCCTGCCACAGTGCGCTACAGCGCGCCGCGGTTCATCCAACCCAAGGGGATGGTGCTCCAAGACATCCTGACGCGCGTGCAGCGCCACACGTTCATCGTCTCGCAGCGCAATGGTGCCGTTGAACTACCGGCATTCCTTGCCGATGAACCCGTGCTGATTGGCAGCGGTGTTTTCCAGATGGGTGTCGGCGGCCTGCACTCCAAGCACGACAAGTCCGTCTGCTACGTGGCCACCCCGGACTTCATCATCCGGGACGCTGACGTCGGCGCCTTCTACCCGAACATCCTGCTCAACGCTGGTTACGTGCCGCGCGGTTTGGGCACGAAGTTCGTGGAGATTTACCGCAGCTTCGTGAATGAGCGGATCGATGCCAAGCATGCGGCCAAGAAGCTGAAGGAAGAGATCAAAGCGATCGAAGCTGAGTTGGCAAATGGCTAGAACGTATCATCCTCGCGGCCTGCTGGTTGATGGATACCCGGTGCAGGAGCACCCGTCCTATGACAGTTGGGCCTTGATGCTGACGCGCTGCACTTATCCCGGTGCGTCAGGGTACGAGAACTACGGCGGCAGGGGTATCTCGGTATGCCCGCGATGGCACCACTTTGCAAACTTTGCGGCTGACATGGGGATTAGACCCGACGGTCTTTCGATCGACCGCAAAGACAATGACGGGGACTATGAGCCTAACAACTGCAGGTGGTCGGATCGTGATGAGCAAGCCAGCAACAAGCGGGTGTATCGAACAAGCACAACGGGCGTCACTGGTATCCGTGAGCGCAACGGTAAATTTCAAGTCAGGGTGATCGAAAATGGAAAGAGGAAGTCAATTGGAAACTACAGCACCTTCGCAGAAGCTATCGCCGCAAAGGCGGAAAGAACTGGAACAGCGCCTCGCCGTCCTGAAGGCTGAGTTGCACACCGCTCAGGTTGCTGATAGCGGTGGCAAGATTGCCATCAACGGCACCTTCGGCAAGCTCGGTTCCTGCTTCTCCAAGATTTACAGCCCGGACCTGATGCTCGGCATCACGCTCACCGGCCAGTTCTATCTGCTGGCCTTGATCGAATACCTCGTGGAGATCGGCGTCAAGATCATCTCGGCCAACACCGACGGCGTGACGTTCGGCGGCACCCCGGCGCAAGTCGAGGAAGCTACCAAGTTCATCGAGATTTACGGCTGGCTCAGCAACTTCGAGTTCGAGTTCGTGGATTATCGCGTCATCGCCATGAAGGATGTGAATTCATATTGCGCTGTGAAAACGGACGGCTCGACAAAAGTGAAGGGTATGTTCAGCACAGGCGACCTATCTCGCAACCCGACCAACGAGGTGTGCAGCTTGGCGGCCCAAGCCTACCTGCGCGACGGCACGCCAATCAGAGACTTCATCCTGAACCACTTCACCATCGAGAACTTCACCGACTTCCTGCAGGTGCGCAGCGTCAAGGGTGGGGCGGCGCAATACACCGAGACGAAGCTGGTCGATGACTGGTTCGAGTCGGCCCCGGGGCAGTGGGTGCGACCGGGTTGGACCAAGGCACCGATCAAGCGCAAGAGCAGACCGCACCCGATCGAGGTCGGTGTCGATCCACACTTCCTCGGGCGCGTCGCTAGGTGGTATTACTCAACCCGTCCGAACCTGTCCCTGCGCTACATCAGCAACGGCAACCTCGTGCCAAAGAGCGAGGGTGGTCGGGCCTGCATGAAGCTGCCCGACAGCCTACCTGCGGACGTGGATATTCAACGGTACATCTCGGAAACCGAGACGATGCTTGGTTTATCCGGCGTGGTGATTTGACATTCACATTCTGTCATGTTATCATACACTCTTAACAGGAGAAATTGATGACCATCGACACCACCAAGATCACCCCGGAGAAGCTGGCCGAGATGAACGACAGCCTGATCGTTGATAACAACCATCTGCGTGGCCGGGTAAAGGCGCTCACCAAAGAGCGCGACGACTTGCTGGCTTGGCAGCAGCGCGCCTTCGATGCTCATCCGAACATCGACTTGGACATCGGCTAGATCAAAGCGCCACCCCACCATCCAACCTCTTTGAGAAAGGAGCGGACGGGCTCGGGAAAAGCAGGGGTGGCGCCCCTCAATCTGGCAGCAATTCCTCGTAGCGACGCAGCAGTTCCTGAGCCTTGGTTTCCTTCTTCTCGGCCATCGTGTTGATCTTGCCGACCTCGCCTTCCTCACGCAGCTTGACCCGTTCCTTCTTCTGCTTGGAACCGCCGCGGCTGAACTTCGCGAAGTCATCCTGCAGCGCAAGTTCGGGGTGCTCGGCACGGAAGGCCCGGGCTTCTTCCTTCTCGCCGCGCTCCATCATCCCCTTGTACTGGGCCTGCAGGATGTTGAGTTCCTTGGTGATGTTGAACACCTTCTGGTTCGTGACCATCGGCTCCGTGGTGTCACCGTAGATGCGACCCAAGAGCGGCACACGGTTGGTCGGCAGTTGCTCACGTTCGATGCTGAGCAAGTCCTGCCCCATTGCCACGCCGGTCTGCATACTCTTCGCCACCTCACGACCCACACCGCCACCGATGTACCCCATCAGGAAGTCGATCTGGTCAGGTGTCGGCGACAGCATGCCGGGCTTGTCCTGATTGCCAAGAGTGATGGCGTTCAGACCTTCGGCAACCGCCTTGGAGAAACCGGTGGCACCTTCCTTGGCGCGCTTGAACCCCGGTGTCGGTGCCATCGGGTTCAAGTCTTCCTTGGCGATCGGGCGGCCGAAGGCGTCCTGATTCATGGCGATGGAAACGAACGGGTCGAGCAGGGCTGGCAGCAGATCGGTGACAGTGTTACCTGCATTGCCCAGTGGGTTGAGCGCCCCGATCTGACCCCACGTGCCGTCGGCGATGTGAGCGAGCGCCTTGCGGCCGTTACCCTGCGCACCCTGAACAAGTGCATCGCTCAGTTCGCGACCAGCATTCACAAGCAGGTTGAAACCGTGCGGCATCGGGATGGCAACGTAGCCACCGTCAAGGTCCGGGATGATGAAGGCGCGATCCTTGACGTGCTTCGGCACCTCATCGTCGTCGTAGCCCGCGGCGAGCAGCAGCATGGACTGCAGTGCGCCAAGGCTGGCGAGGGTGCCAAGCACTGCCTTGCCGTAAGGGGTAAGCTTGGTGCGCTGGTCCAGCATCAACTTGTCACCCTTGGTCACTTCGTAGGTTTCCTTTACGAACAGCGTTTCAGCCAAGCGCGCGGTGCCCTGCATTGCTGCATTGAAGAACGGGACCAGTTGGTTGATCACGTTGGTGAAGTTGCCGCGGCGATTGAAGTTGGTCGAGATGTTCTTCGAGATATTGGCAGCCATCTTCTCGGCGGTTTCCAGATCGTGACCCGCCTGCTGATACAGTTCAGTTGCCCGCTTGAACACCAGCGTGCGGGTGGTCAGTTCAGCCGACTCGTTCCACCGACCGATACGCGCCAGCACCCGCTTGGAAACGAAGGCGCCACCCCTTGCACGCGTCTCACCCTCACCGAGACGGTGGAAGGTGTCTCCGATCTTGACGAGCGCGCGGTCGGACCTGCTCAACCAATCGGTCGGGACATCCTTGCCGGTCATCTTGTCCAAGGCTTCCTGACCGAACAGACGGCGCATCTGGGTTTCTGCCGAGTCGATGTCGGTGACACTGTGGGCGATACCCGTTGCACCACCGGCGGCGACCATGCGTTCCATCCAGTCGGCGGTCGAGCCCGGGGTAGGTAGCGGCGCGGTGTAGCCGTTGGTGTGCAACTGCTTGAACTCTTCGCGCAGTTGCTTGTTGATCCCACGGAAAGCACCGACGAAGCCAGTTGCGATCTTGGTACTGTCACCGGCTGACCAGCCCGGAATCTTGTCAGCGCCCGCGTTGATGGCGGCGGCCTGAATGTCACGCGCCGCATTGAAGAAGGCGAAGACCGGGTTGAACCCTGTGCTAGTGGCCATGACCCAGCGCGAGAACATGCGAAACGGCGTCAGCATTTTGTTCGTGGTCTGGGCGCTGCTACCTGCGCTCGCCTTACCCTTGAACGCTTCGACAATCACCATTGCGTCCGGCGATTGCTTGTCGAATTCGATCATGTGATTCACACCTTCGATCGGCACGATCATCACGTTCGGCGAGTTCATGTGGTTCGGGTCGGTCGCGACAATCACGCGGCTCTGCGGTTCGTCACCGTAGGGGCGCTGCACGATGATCCCGCTGGTGTCCGGGTCGGCGTCCGGGTTCAGCTTTTCCCACTCGCCCTGCTGCTTGTCGGCAAAAGCTTGAGCCTGCCCGCGATTGTAAAACTCGGGAGACATGCCACCATTGGCCGTCGGCACCTGATAGACGTTCATCAGCTTCACGGTGCGCGAACTCGGCACCACATCGACACGCCACATCGGCTTCAATTCACCGCCAGCGGTCATGTAGTTCGGGACGAACGCCTTGGCAAACTCGAACATCGTGCGGGAGACAATCGCGTTCTCGCCGCGCGTCGTGGTCTTCACGCCCCACAACATCGTGCTCGCCAGCGGGGAGATGATCTCCTTGCTGGACCCCATCGCGCGCCGGGCGATACCGCTGCGCAGCGAGAAACCTTGCGAGCCCGGGACCGTGCCGATGGACAGGTTCTCATCCACGTCCAGTTCGCGATTAAACGGTGCGTAGTTGGGGAACTTCTTGTTCCAATTGTCGATGGTCGTCTGGGTTTCAAGACCGCGATCGACTGCAAAACTCTGCAGGTCGGCAATCATCTGGCGGTATTCTTCACGCGCCGCAAGCAGAGCCTTGGCCTTGGCGTCACCGCTGCCGGTCAATAGGCGGATAGTCTCGGCCGCCACGGAATTCTTGATACCGGAACCCGGGTTTTCATCGTTGTCGAATTGCAGCGGGTTGAGTTCTGCGATGTGCGCGTTGTATTCCTTGACGTGCATGGCGACCAGCAACTTGTCCAGCGAAGCGCGCCCCTCTTCAGGGGTGAAACCCGCGGCCGTCATGATGCCTTCCATCTTGGCCATCGGCGCATCAACAAGGCGGCGCTGCTCAGCCATCAACTTGGAACCGAGACGGTCCAGCGCGCCCATCGTATCCATGCGGATATTTTCAGACTCGATTTTTGCGATCTGCTGAATGCGACGCAGCGCCACATGCTTGTCCTGCAGCACGGTGCGGACCCGCTCGTTCAGACGCTCCCAAGCACCGCGGCGGTCGAAGTTCAGGATGTTCAATTCCTGCGGCAGTGGGTCAGCCACCGGCGTGTGCAGGACTGCATCTTCCTCGGCAACAGAGTAGCGCGGGTTGCGCGCGGACGCTTGCTCGAAACCGACATCCTGCTCGGCACGTTGGAACTGGTGAGCGGTGCGAAGCTCGTCATTGATCTCGGCGCGGCGCTCGTTGCTGGTGCCCGGGGCGCGGTGCTCTTCCATGAGCGCATCGATCTCGGCACCGAAGTCGCGGCGCTGGCTCTGCCGCACACCAGCACCTTCGCCGACGGCTGCACGCTTCAGGCCAGCAACGGCCAAGCGGGTCAGGTCGGCAGGCTGGATATTCTTGATTGCCCACGTGCGCAGTGCCTCGGGGAGCACCTTGTTCTGGATGATGGCAGCGCGCAGGGCCGACATGAAATCACGAGCCCAGCGAACCAGCGGGTTGCCGCGCGTACCGCCCCGCACTTCGAGTTCGACGGCGTAGGCGGCAATCTCTTCGAGGCGCTGTGCCGGGTCGGTGTTGGGTGGTACGCGCGCTTCTGCATCCTTGAGCCATTGCGCACCCTCCCCGGCCTTCAGCATCGTGTCCAGACGCGACATCAGCGCGTTGTAGGTGTCCTCGCCCAGCAAAGTCTTGATCGTGCTGTGCAGCGCCTCGTGGGCCAGCACACCGTCAATCGTGCCTTCGCTCAGGTTGCCCAGCACCAAGACGATCTTGCCGTCCGGCAGTGTCGCGCCCTGCACTTTGCCGTTGGCGTCGGAGAAGGTGTCGCCGGTGAGGTCTTCACCGCTCTGCACGAAGCTGACCAGACCACTATCGAGCAGCAACTTGGCAGCGTTGTCGCCCACCATGTCGCGCACCCGGGCCTCTGCCGTCTCTTGGGTCACACCAGTGGCGCCGCTCGTCTCGGCTTCGGAGAACATCCACCCGCCAATCTGGCGGCCAATCTGCTTGGCGCGATTAACCATCGCCGCCGGGATCGTGGCGTTCGGATCGTTTTCGATCTTGGCCAGCAGAGTGTTGGTCAGGATGGCCAGCTTCGCCGTGTCGATACCGACACCACCGCTCGCCGTGCGACCGCGAGCAGATGCCATGACGGTCGGATCGGTTTCAGCGAGTTTGCGGTCAAGCTCGGCGTCAGTGACCACGGTGCCCACCGGGAAACCGCGCGGGTCAATCGGCTCGGTGACAGCAACGATCTGCTTCTGAGCATTGTACTGCAGGTTCTCGAGGAAGGCGGCTGCAGTCCGACCACCGCCTGTACGATTTTCGGTGACGCTGTGGGCAGCGCGCAAGATGTTCAGGCCGACACGCTGGATCGGTGTGGCCGCATTCCACAGGCTCGCCGGGACACCTTGCGGAGATTCACTACCGCCAGTCGTCAGGGGTGACACATGGCCCGGGCCGAAGCCGGGGAGAGTATCATGGAACACCGACTGCATCTGGCGACGCATCCGGTTGTTGGTGCTCAAGATTCTGTCGGCACCCGCGGTCATCCCAGCCATGCGGTCGATCTCTGCACCGAGACGATAGCCAAGTTCGGCAGAACCCGGGGCATCGTCAAGGCTGACACTGGTGAAGTGGCCGTCTGAATTGACCGTCATGTTGCCCGTGCTGCGCGTTGCCACCTTGTACGGGTTGGCGCCGTGGCGACCAAGACCATAGACATCAATCTCCACACTGCTCCCGTGCTTTCTGATGCTGGCAATCGGGTCGGTCAAGGTAGTGAGCACGCCTTGATTGTTTTCCATCGCCCACTCGCGAGCCTTGCGATTGAGTTCGGCGTTGTAGCGATCCTTCAGTTCGTTCAGCTTGTCCTGCGGCAAGTTCCTGATACTGTCAGCCACGTTTGCCAGATCGGCCACATTGAAGTCGAGCACGCGCTGACCACGCCCGCCCATCACACTGGTCCAGAACTCACCCAGCTTGTCCAGCACACCGTTGTTCAGTGCGGCACGGCCGCGGGTAGTGAAGTTCTCTTCGACCTGACGAATGTTGTTGCGCTGAGCCTCGTGCTGAACAGCCGTCTGAACCTGCCTTTGCGGCGGGCTGTACCCCGCGTCACGCATGGCGATGGCAGCTTCGCGCACTGGACCAAGGCGGCTGGTTGTCGGTGCAGCGGAATCCCCCGCAAGCTCGCGGGCAAAAGCAGCCATCTCAGGAGCCAGCACACTATTCCGGTTCAAAGTGATCTTACGTAACGTATCGGGTTGAAGGCCTCGCATCGCAGTGATGGTGGCATCGCGACGAGCGGCATCACTGAAGGTGTCCCGAAAAGCTCGCTCGGCAGCCGACATCGGCGCGGCGGCCTCAGTGGCAGCAGCGGCAGCGTTGAGCATCTCACTCAGGGTTTGCCCTTGGTTTGATACAGCAACCGAACCTGTGACACCTCGTCGAGCAAGGATGGCTGATGCAAACTCCCTTGTGACATCTGAAGAACCGCCGTTGTTTGCGATCATCTGCAACTCTTCATCGCTTCTGCCGTACATCGCATCGGCGCGCTGCTCATCGTACTCAGCAATGTAAGCGTCACGGGCAGCGCCCAAAGTGCCACGCCGAGCAGGTGTTGCCGCGGCTTGCTCGGACTCCTGAATCACATGCTGGATGTAGGCTTCACGCGGGTCAGTTCCACCAATCGCAGCATCACGGTTCTGAGGTGCAGGCGCCGAAGCTGGGCGGGCGTTCAAGCGGTCGCGCGTGAGCGACGCATCTTGCACCGCCTGCGGGCCACGGTAGGTGTCGAAGATTTCACCCTTCGCATCCACCACATCGACAGTCTGCCCGTCCGGCGACTCGGCGATGGTGTAACTGCCGGTTGGCGCGGTGTCGAAGCTGGTCTTCCCGGTAGCTTCCGGCACCAAGTCAGCATTGATCGTCGGCAACTCCAAAGCGGTGCGCTCCTTCGCAACAGCCGCCACCTTGGCGCGCTCACTATCAAGCTTCGCCGCTTCACGTTCAACCTTGAGTGCTGCCAGCTTTTCCTTCTCCTGCTGAATGCGGGTCTGGTGCGCGATCTTCGCGGCCTGTTCAGGGGTGACGACTTCGGGCTCGGCGAACTGCTCGGTCCCGGACGCTTCGATTTCCCGCCCGGCCTTGGCCACGCCAGCGGCGACATTCTGGATACCGGTGACCGTGGTGCGCAAGGTGCTGCTCGCTTGATTGGCAGCGGTGAATGCGGCCACCGCGTTGTCAGCGTCAGGTGCGGCGGTAATAGCGGCAACGCCTGCTTGCGCTGCGATGTTGGCAGCTTGCTCAACACCCTTGGGTCCGGCAACGCGCAGCGCCAAAGCGGCCCGCATTGTCTCGGCGGTGTCGAACGCTTCCTTGTTGGCCGGATCACGGGCGGCAGCAAGGGTGGCAGCGGCAACAGCTTGGGTCTGTTCGGCAACAGCGACGGTTTCAGCGTCACCAGTGGCGCGCACATTGTTCAGTTGCTGTGCCGCCTGCAGGGTTTCAAGTTCAGCCCGGGCAACCGGATCATTCGGGTTGGCATCGACAAGGCCTTGGACAATTTCGATGCGCCCGTTCAACTGCTCAGCCATCTCCTGCTCACGAAGAGTATTGCGAGCAGCAAGGCGACGATCTGAAAAACCCGGAAGGCTCGGATCAACTTCAGGTGCAGAACCTACTGCCGGTGCAGGCGTTGCGCCGAGCGCAGCATCACGCTCAGCAGCGGTGGCAAACTTGGGCGCACCTTCGCCAACAACAGGGTGCAGACCGCCACCCATGACACCACCGAGCACAGCACCGACACCGCCCTGCTTGGCGATGGCTTGAAAGTCAAGCGCCTCACCACGACCGAGTTGTTCAATGGCAGCCTGCCCACCTTCTTGCGTGAATTCCTGAGCACCTTCCCCAGCGACAGCAGTGCCGAAGCGTTGCAGCACACCACGATTGAATGCGTTCGCCACGGTGTCGTCGGCGACACGCCCGCTCATCTTTGCGGCGGCGGCGCCAGCCAAGTTGCCCGGGGTGGCAAGGTTGGTGACGACAGCAAGAGCCAAGCCCGCAGCACTGGCCGCACCGGAACCTTGCGTGCTTTGATAGACGTCGGGCACCAGCATCAAACCTTCACCGATACCGCCTGCGGTGCGAGCACCAAGACTCGTCAGAGCGCCACTCTCGCCAACCATCAGGCCAGCACTGGCCATACCCTTGGCAACCAGACCACCGGCACCCATGCCGACGGCCGTTGCCGGGGCCGAGCCTGCCAGCATGTTGGCTGCCAGATAGGGGTCGGCAACAACGCTGCCCATCGTTTCAAGGATGCCGACATCCTTGTCCTGCATCTTGCGGGCGAGTTCTGCTTCCTTGGCTTTCAGCTTGGCCGACTTGCGCTCGGTCCAATATTCTTCTGCGTTGGCACCAAGCTCGGCAACGGTGCTGTCACTGCCACCCAGAAACGTGCCGACACCCTTGACCATTCTGCCAGCGCCCGCCGCGAAGCTATACCACGGGTCAGCGGCCGAGCCCTCGAGCTTTTTGTCTGAGGTTGCAGATGGCTCAACGTATTTCGGCGCCTCGTATTGAAACGCCTTCAGGTCGTCAAGTGTCAGTTCTCTCGCCATGATTCACCTCGTTCAAAGTTAGGTGAATCATACCAGCAATCAGGTTTTACTGGACAATGTTTCCAGCCTCGTAGGCCGCAGTACCTTGATCAACTGCGGCATCTGTGGTCCGCTCAAAAAATCCGGGAATTCTTTTCTTCTGGGGCGGAACCGCAGTTTGCGATGTTGCGGCCGGTGCAGGGGTGGATGCTGGGCCAAGCAGGCGCTCATTTGCCAACGCCTTGATCTTGGCAGGACTAGCACCCGGGTTTTCACCACGGATGTCGTTGATCACCATGCCCAACTTTCGCACCTGCTCATTGGCAGCGAACGGGTCTTTGCTGGCCAAACCCGCGGTCAGGTTCTGCATCCAGTGCTTGAGGGTTGGATCGTTGCCGGTGACCTTTCCATTATCGTCGTAGGTCTTCGTGTCGAAGTCATTCACGAAATCATCGTAACGCTTCAGTTCGATCTTGGCGTTGTCAGCCATCCGACCTTGACGAGCGGCAATCCTTGTTTCATTGGCGAGCGCGTGCGTGGCCGCAGCGTTGGCAAGTTGAATCTTCTTCAATTCCTTGTTGTCGTCCGCCTGCTGAGCGCGCTGACCATTATCAAAGAACGTGTTGGCGAACTCAGGATACCCGGCTTCAACGAACATCTGACCAAGCCGACGCTGACCTTCAGCACCACCAACTGCAACACCCTCTTCCTTCAGGGTGGCGATGCCGTCTTTCACCAAGCCGGAATACAAGGCGCGCTTCTCTTTCTCCTTAGCTTCACCGTAGGCGCGCTTGCTTTCTTCCCGCATGGCAATCAGCTTGTCAGCATGCTCAGCCTGCCGCATTGCTCGGGCCTCATCCTCCTGACGTGCGCGATCCTTCGCAGCTTCTGCAAGCTGAGCATCGAAGACTTGACCAGCGGCATGTGCGCCACCGACAACGGCCCCTGCCAAAGCACGACTGAGAGAAAAGCCCATGATCTACCCCTTAGCGCGCGGCCACTTGGCGAGCGCGTTCTTCCTTGAAACCCTGCTGCATTGCAGCTTCTTCATCCAGCGGTTCGATACCAGCTTCGCCCGCGGGTGCCTCGCCGGTTTCAGCGACTTCCTCGCCCGACATGGCATCGACTTCCTTGCCTTGGTCGGTGTCTGCGAAGCCCAGCTTTTCACCCATGTCATCGACGATCTTGTCCATCTTGGCCGGGTCAATCCCGTAGCCGACGAACACACCCTTGATGAGCAGTTCCAAGCCCTGACCCAAGTCCTTCTCGGTGATCTCGACACCGATCTCGAACAGGTAGTCAGCCGCCTCGAACATCAGGGCGACACCCGCGGGCACCAGCACCTCTTTCGGGATGGTGCCGTTGCCGGTGTTGTCCATCATCAGCAGCAGGTTGGCGATACCCTCGCCCAGCTTGTTGGCGACAGGCACCTCGTCATTGCCGATGATCTCCTGCATCATCTTGGCGTTGTCCGGGCTGTAGAGCATCTTCATGCCCGCCGTCACCACGCGGTCGTAAGCGTCGCCCATCTTGCCGTCCATCATCGCGGCCATCTGCTCGAGTTCGTCCATGTGGCTGGCGACGATCGGGCTCATAATTTCCGGGTTCGGCTGGGGCATCGGTGCGCCACCGCCACCCTGCGATACCGGCGCGGTAGCGGCCGGGGAACCTGCAGGGGGTTGTTGAGTTTGCATCGGGTCCATGTCTTGCTCCTGATTATGCGGTGGCTTTGTTGAACACGCCTTGGCGCACCGGCGCCTGTGCGGCGACTTGCTGGGCGTTTCCGATGGCAGTGTTCCCGGTCACCTTGACACCGCCGGTGCCGATGGCCGGAATGAACGCGACCTCGTGCCCCTTGGCGGCAGCGTCCTTGACCTTGGCGTCCATGCTCGGATCGTCGGCGGAAATCATCACCACCTGCTTCTTGGCATTGGCCAGCTTGTACTGCTCGACCTCGGTTTGACTGTTGTAGCGAGCAGCCTGCGCGCCGTAGGTGGCAATCAACGCATCCTGCTGCTTCTGCTGATCCGGGCTGAATGCGGCAGCGGCAGCCTTCTCGAGCATGCCCGCGCCGGTCTTCATCAACTCGGTCTTGTTCATGCCGAACAGGGTGTCTTTGCCCGCTTCAGCAGGTGCATTTTTGGCAACCTGCGCCGACCACTCAGGGGTTGGGCTGTTGCTGATATTTGCAGGATCGATCTGGCTGCCTGCCGCGCTTTGAGTCGGTGCAGGGGTTTGCGCTGTAACCGGTGCCTCGGCAGGTGCAATGTTGATCTGGCCGGGCTGGGCCTCGCTCGCCTTGTTGAGCAGGCCGCCGGGGTTCGGGTCTTCGAGGTTCGGTGCGCCACCGGAAGAACTTTCCGTAAGGGCACCCGGGTTCGGGTCTTCGAGGTTGGGTGCGCCACCGCTTTCAACACCGGCCACATCAATGGTGCCAGCCTTTTGGAAGTCGGCGCCGGATACCGCCCTGGCTGCGTCGCCTGCGTTATAGACGTCGCCGATACCCAGTCCGCTGGCGCCGGTGACGCTATTGACCGATTCCATGAAGCTGCCTGCCATCTTGCTCACGGCCTCAGAGCCTGAGCCAGAAGCGAACGCACCACCCACACCTGCGCTGTTCGCAGCAGATGCAGCCAAGCCGCCGATACCGCCAGCCAGCGACATGATGCCACCGATCTTGGCCAGTTTCTTGTTGCCTGTCACGGCACCCACACCGCTCAGCACACCACCCGCCATCATCACACCACCAGCAATCTGGGTGGCCAGCACTGGAGCGGCGAGCAGCGGGGCAGCGGCGCCCATTGTGACGACCGAAGCCACGACGCCAAGAACCATGCCGATTGCGCGACTTTTATTCGGCGCTCCGATTTGCATTTGCTCATACGGATCATCTTCCCGCATACGCCACGTCAGAGGGACGCTCTCTTTAATTTTGAACGGTGCTTGCATGACGTACCCTCGGGTATTTGAGTTCGTTGAGAATGTAACACTGCACCCCATCTGGCGCAACACTAAGTTCCTGAAACCCCAGATGTTCTATGAACTTGGCGTCTTCAGGGTTATCGATTTTCGTGACGAGAAAAATGTTCTTGTCCAGCAGCGGTTGGAGGAATTCAGCGATGCGTCGTGAGGTCACTTGCGCCTTGCGGCGGAACCGCCGGTAGATCGCGAAATGCACCTCACGGTTGCGCTTGATGAGGGTAGCCATGTGCCCGTGCTTCGGATCGATGAACGGTATTGCTTCCCAGCCAGAAAGCGTTTCACGGGCTTGGGCAATAGTCATACCCTCATCTTGAACAAGGTGCTCCATCCACGGCCCCATCGAACCTGTGAAGTGATGGCGCTTAGCGGCCACCCCCCTAAGTTCAGCAGCTTGAAACGCTGACAACCCTTGCACGGCGCTTCCCTTCACTCATTCTGCGACCACGTTCTTCACGCTGCTCTTGGGTAAGGTTAGCCCACGTCCGCTTTGATGCGGCGGCCCTCACAACGGTATGCGCCGCTTTTTCTTCAGGGGTTTGATTTGCCCAGTGGTTTGACGACGCCGCACTGAACAACTTCGACAACCTCGCCTTTTCCTCATTGCTGCGAGCGTCATGCTTTTCCTGCACCAGCTTCGCACGTTGAGCACGCTGCTCAGGCGTGGCGTTCTCCCACCACTCGCGCGCACCTTTGGCGCCACGCTCTCGCATTACAGCGAGGTCTTCTTCGGAGACGTTCCCCCAGAACTCACGACTGGCAGAAGTCATCTTCTCAACCATCTCGGCCTTTTTGTCAGGACAAACTTCTTCCCAAAATTTCTTGGTCCGCTTGGCAGAATGCGGACCAGACACGCCATCACCACCAGCGGTCAAATTGTATCCGGCCGGATACAACGTCCCGTGTTCAATAATCGCTTGCATCTCAAGCTTGTTCAGCTTATCGATGTCGGTTTCATCATCAAGCACCTCAACAGTGAAAGCTTTGAAGCCGTATTTGCGGAGCGCGTTGTGAATCGAATACTGCGACCCGGCGTTCGCCGCGGCACGGTGGCGGTGCATACGAGTGATGAGTCTTCCGGTTGTGATGCCTATATAGGACTTGCCTGACGGCGATGTCATTTTGTAAAGGGGCATGGTTGATTCTCCTGTTTGATGTCGAATCATACCAACCCCTTTACACCTTGCCTATCATTGCACTAAAACTGCACCAAGCCGGACACCCCATTCAAGGACTGAATCATTCGCATTCCGCTATTCAACCATGCAAGTTGGCTGTTGATGGCTGATTGCTTGTCGGCTATGTCCGGGTTATTCTGGATGTCAGCCACGTTCTTCATCACTTGGTTGTACATACCTTCGGCCGAACTATTGACTTGCATTAGCTGA
>Ga0209310_1001496_pt1 | contig 17447 bp, 14 predicted proteins | sample AD_UKC030_MetaG_FD_184415 | JGI IMG/M metagenome (GOLD analysis project Ga0209310, IMG submission 184415) | Active sludge microbial communities of municipal wastewater-treating anaerobic digesters from USA - AD_UKC030_MetaG (SPAdes) (version 2) | ecosystem: Engineered > Bioreactor > Anaerobic >... | reverse complement strand
AGCAACGGCGAGGCCGAAAGATAAACCCAGATTTCGTTGAGCTGCGGCGTCATGGCGCGTCTCCCTGCGCAGTCTCGGCGCGCATGCACAGCTTCATCACCAGCGCCGTCACCACCAGCGTCGCCACCGTGCTGATCAGCAGCGACAGCAGCAGCGGTAACCATTCATCGGCGACGCGATGGAGGTGGATCATGATCCCGGTGCCGGCTGGCACGAAGAGCAGGGACAGATGTTGCAGCAGGCTGCCGCTGGTTGTCTGCAACTCGTGCCCCGGCCCGCCGCGCAGCGCGAGGGCGATGAACAGGAAGAGCATGCCCAGCACCGGGCCGGGCACCGGCAGATTTAGGCCGCGCGCGACCACTTCGCCGACGAGCTGGAAAACGAGCAATTGGGTCAGGGCTGAGAGCATGGGGCCATCCTCGAAAAAAACTGGTGACAGTTTATTTGTTATTTTTGTTGCGGGTGACTAGGGCCTGTTCACAGTAGCCGATTTGTGTTTATATCCTGAGATTTGGATATGGCACATGGATCGGCGTATGTTGGATGAGAAACAATGGTTGCGGATAGCGGATCTGCTACCAGGGAAGCCGACGGATAAAGGGGGACGAGCCGTGAATAATCGCCAGTTCGTTGAAGCGGTTCTGTTCATCGCGCGAACCGGATGTCCGTGGCGCGACCTTCCCAAGGAACTGGGTAATTGGCATTCGGTGTATGTCCGCTTCGCGCGTTGGGAAACCTCCGGGGTCTGGCACCGAGTAGCTGAAGCATTGCAGGGTGATGCCGATCTGGAGGAACTCTTCATCGACGCCACGATCGTCCGTGCCCACCAGCACTCAGCAGGCGCACCAAAAAAAACAGTAGCGATCAGGCGATCGGTCGTTCGCGTGGCGGACTGACCACCAAAATTCACGCCTGCGTCGATGCATTGGGCAATCCGGTTCGGCTGATTCTCACCGCGGGGCAGGTGGCCGATGTGACGCAGGGTGCGGCTTTGGTTGCCGAGATCACGACCGAGGCGGTCACAGCGGATAAGGGTTACGACAGCGATGACCTCGTTAAAACCATTGAAAACAATGGTGCCCAAGCCAACATCCCGCCTCGTGACAACCGAAAGGTCAAGCGCCCGGTCGACTGGCATCGCTACAAGGCGCGCCATCTCGTTGAATGCTTCTTCAATCGGCTCAAACAGTTCCGCCGTATCGCCACGCGATACGACAAACTCGCCAATCGATTCAATGCCTTCCTGCATCTCGCTTGTGCCTATATATGGTTACTGTGAACACGCCCTACCGATTTGTCTCTATATTTTTGACGAAATGTATTGAATGGTGGATCGGCAGTTTTGGATTTCGGCCTTTTCAGGCCGTCGACCGCAACAGGCTGCGATTTTTGTCCGAACAACCCCCGTGCTGAACCTCGTACATTGTCTCGATCGGCCTCGGCATCGAACTGGCCGGCGGGTTGTGGTGATGATTCATACACTAAAATGCTGAAATGCTTACAAAATACCAGTCCCGGTTTTTCGCATGGCAACTGACGCGCCGTGCGGCATCGGACTCAATGGAGTCTTTTGCCTCAACCCTTGTGGATGCACAAGTCGATCTTAATCCCCATCAAGTTGATGCAGCCCTGTTTGCCTGCCGCAATCCCCTGTCTCGCGGCGTGATTCTCGCAGACGAGGTGGGTTTGGGAAAAACCATTGAAGCGGGCTTGGTCATTGCCCAGCATTGGGCCGAAAGGCGGCGCAATATTCTGGTGGTCGTTCCCGCCAACCTGCGCAAGCAGTGGTATCAGGAATTGCTGGAGAAATTCGCGCTGGAGTCGGCCATTCTGGAAGCCCGCAGCTACAACACCCTGCGCAAGGCCGGGCAGACCTTGCCTTTCGATTGCCCGGACAAAATCGTCATCTGCTCCTACCAGTTCGCCAAAGCCAAGGCCGACGACCTGCGGCGGATCAACTGGGATCTGGTGGTATTCGACGAAGCGCACCGGCTGCGCAACGTCTACAAAACCGGCAACGTCATTGCCCGCTCGCTTAAAGAGGCGGTTGCCCATGCTGCCGGCAAGGTGCTGCTGACGGCAACGCCGCTACAGAATTCCCTGCTCGAACTCTACGGTCTGGTCAGCATGATCGACGAGCGGGTATTTGGCGACATCGACAGCTTCCGCCAGCAGTTCGGCCAGATCAGCCGCGAGCAGACCTTTGCCGATCTGCGCTCCCGGCTGGCACCTGTCTGCCTGCGCACCCTGCGGCGACAGGTGCAGCCCTATGTGGCTTACACCCGGCGGATTCCCATCGTTGAAGAATTCACCCCGTCGTCGGACGAAATCCAGCTTACCGAAATGGTTTCCGAATATTTGCGCCGGCCTGAACTCAAGGCCTTGCCGAGTGGCCAGCGTCAGTTGATTTCGCTGGTTCTGTGGAAGCTGCTGGCCTCCTCCACCCACGCCATCGCTGGTGCCTTGGGCGTCATGGCGGATCGGCTGGAAAAACAGTTGGGCGCATTGCCGTCCGACGATGTATCGGAAACCCTCAATGCCGATTACGAAGCCTTGGGCGAAATCGCCGACGAATGGGAGGCCGAGGAAGCGGTAGAAGGCGAACCGCCAGCGCAACGCAGCGCCATCGAGCGCGAAATGCACGAGCTGCGGCAATTCCAGGCGCTGGCCAGCGGTATCCGGCAGAACGCCAAGGGCGTTGCCCTGATCAAAGCGCTGGACAAGGCTTTCGCCGAACTCGAACATCTCCGGGCGGCGCGCAAGGCCATCATCTTCACCGAATCGAAACGTACTCAGGCCTACTTGCTCGAACTGCTCGCCGACACGCCCTACGGCCCCGGCGTCGTGCTGTTCAACGGTACCAACAGTGACGAACAGGCGCAGAAAATCTACCAAGCCTGGCTGAATAAACACACGGGCACGGACCGTATCAGCGGTTCGCGCACCGCTGATACGCGGGCTGCGCTGGTCGAGCACTTCCGCGAATGCGATAACCCGGCCGGCAGCATCCTGATCGCCACCGAAGCCGGCGCGGAAGGCATCAACCTGCAATTCTGCTCGCTGGTCATCAACTACGACCTGCCCTGGAACCCGCAGCGCATCGAGCAGCGTATCGGGCGTTGCCATCGCTACGGCCAGAAGCACGATGTCGTCGTGGTCAATTTCGTCGACCTCTCCAACGAAGCCGACAAGCGGGTCTACGAACTGCTGGCGCAGAAATTCCACCTGTTCGAGGGCGTTTTCGGCGCCAGCGACGAAGTACTGGGCGCCATCGGCTCCGGCGTCGATTTCGAGAAGCGCATCGCCGAAATCTACAAGACCTGCCGCAGCCATGAGCAGATCAAAGTCAGCTTCGAGCAGTTGCAGCTTGACCTCTCCGGCGAAATCAACCAAGCGATGGTCAAGACCCGGCAACTGCTGCTGGAAAATTTCGACGAAGAAGTCCAGAGCAAGCTGCGCATCCGCGATGCCGACGGCAAAGCCACGCGCGGGCGTTACGAAACCATGCTGCTCGACCTCACCCGGGCAGCGCTGCCTGACGAAGCCGAATTCGACGACACCGGCTTCACCCTCAAAACCCTGCCATCCCACGAACTGGACGCCCATGTACCCCTCGGGCGTTACGAGCTGCCGCGCCGCAGCGGCGAAGCACACCTCTACCGTGTCGGCCATCCACTGGCCGAATGGATCATCGCCCGCGCCAAACAAGGCGAACTGCCGCCCGCCCGCCTGCGCTTCGACTACGACGCCTACGCCAGGCAAAACGGTCGCCTGAGTACGCTGGAAACACTGCGCGGCCAGTCCGGGCAACTCCAGGTCGAACTGCTGACCGTGGAAGCCCTGGGCCGCAAGGAAGAGCGGCTGATCGTCGCGGCGGTAGATGCGGAAGGCAAGCCGCTGCCGGATGACGACGGGGAAAAACTCCTGCGTTTGCCGGCCAGCATCGAATCTGCGATGGCAGAAAAAAACGTCACTCCATCCCTGTTGACCGCAGCAAATGACCGCCGCGAAATCGCCCTGGCGGAAATCAACCAACGCAACCTCAGCTATTTTGAAGGCGAGGTGCAAAAGCTCGACGCCTGGGCGGACGACCTAAAGCTAGGCCTGGAACAGGAGCTCAAGGAACTCGACCGGCAGATCAAGGAAGTCCGACGCGAAGCCTCGTCGGCGCTGACCCTGGAAGAGAAAATCAATTGCCAGAAGCGCCAGCGCGACCTCGAACAAACTCGCAACCGCAAGCGCCGGGTCATGTTTGATCGGCAGGATCAGATTGATGATGACCGGGGGCGGTTGATTGACGAGTTGCAGGCCGGATTGCAGCAACAGATCAATTCCAATGTGCTATTTTTCGTGGTTTGGGAACTTCAGTAATTGCCTTGAGGGAGCAAGCAATGAATCCGAGCCTGGAATTGGCGACCAAGATTCTGGATCGTCTTGAAAAAGAACAATTGATTTCAGGGAGTCAGCGCAAACGCATTGCTGACAAACTGACTCAAGGCAAAATGAAGCAGGAAGATTGGCAGGCAGCCATCGAGTTCTCTCTCGTCGAAGGAGAGAACCATGGCAGCTAAGACACCGCTGCGTTCTCTATCCATTCAGGCATTGCGCGGCGCAACGACTCCATTTTCAGTCGCGTTTGAATCGAACAAGAGCCTGACGCTGATTTACGGTGAGAACGGCACCGGTAAGACGACGCTTTGTGACGCGTTCGATTTTATCGGTAATGGCAAGGTGGGGTCGCTGGAAGGGCGGGGCTTGGGGACGATGGCTGCTTATTGGCCTTCTGTCGGCAAAAGCAAAAATGAGATCATTGTTGCGCTCGAAACATCGTCCGGGAAATGGACTGGTTATTTCGGCAAAAAGGGTGTCGAAGTCAAACCTGCAACAGGGATGCCGAACATATCGGTTCTGCGGCGCAGCCGACTACTCCAGTTGCTTCAAGACACACCTGCTAATCGCTACGATGTCATCCGCCCATTCATCGACATCTCTCCTATCGAGGCTTCGGAAAACGAACTCAGGAAGCTGATTACCGAAATCGACCGCCAACAGACGACGGCGAGCGCAGTGATCAGTGAAAACCGCACAGCCATCGAAGAGCGGTGGGCGGCGGCCGGCAAGCCGGGGACGGACTACATGACTTGGGCGGAAGCTGAGTCGAAAAAGAGTACGGCTGAACTCGACGACAATCTGCGCCGACTGCGTACCCTTGCGTCGGCACTTGCCCAACTAGAAAGCGATGTACAGCGGGTGCGGCAAGCAGATGAAAAGGCTATTTCCAGCCAGCGCCAGCTTGGCTACGAAGAAAATGCCTTGGCTCAAGCCAAAGCCTCTTGCCTTGCCGACGATGTGTCGACTATTGAGTTGCTGTTGGCGGCGAAAAAGCATCTTGAAGGGCAGCAACATGTCGACCAGTGTCCGCTTTGTGGCAGTGCCGAATTTGCTGCTGGCTTGCCCGTTCAAGTGAGGCAACGGCTTGAGTTGTTGCGTGCGCTTCAGTCGGCACTTGAGGCAAGGAACCTTGCAGCAAATGCAGTGGTTCAGCAGCAATCAATTCTAGAAAACGAACAGCACCGCCTGAGCGAATCGCGCAATCAATTTCGCCAAGCCTGGGAAGGCGCGCGGGAGGTATTTCTGGCTAATGGCGGTAATGACGCTCCAGTACTCCAAGCCATGGCAGTTGACGTTCCTGATCCCGACGAGCTTCTTGGCATAAGCCAACAAGTCAATCGCCAAACCGAAGCACAGGAAGCTTCAAAAGCTGGCATTCAGTCACTCAAGCTGGCTTTGGATCGTTACCGTTCCAACTATGAGAGACAAACGCAAATTAGCCGGGTTTTGCCCAATTTGCGCCAATCCTTGAAAGTGATGGAAGAAGAGCGCCGCGCCTACGTCGACGCCAAATTGCAGGCAATTGCGTTGGAGGTCGGGCGCCTGTACGAAAAGCTCCATCCAGGAGAAGGGCTGAACAAGATCAGCCTGAAACTTGATCCGGCGAAACGCGGCTCCTTGGAACTGGGGGCTGAATTTCTCGGGCAACAGGATGCGCCGCCGCATGCCTATTTCAGCGAGTCACACCTGGACTCGCTCGGACTTTGTATCTTTCTCGCGCTGGCCGGGTTGCAAGGACGTGAGAACACCATTCTGGTACTGGACGACATTCTCGGCAGCATCGACGAACCGCATGTGGATCGGCTGATCGCCCTGCTTTATGAGGAGTCGCAGCAATTCCTGCACTGTGTCCTGACGACCCACTATCGCCCGTGGAAAGAAAAGTACCGTTGGGGTCACATGCGTCCGCCTTTTTGCCAGTATGTGGAATTGAAAAACTGGAGTCCGGGAAAAGGCGTCTCGCATGGCAAGGGGGCGCCGATGCCGGTGGCCGAGCTTGGTAAACTACTGGCGGACGAAACGCCCAGCCCGCAACTGCTTTGCGCAAGCGCAGGGGTCGTGCTGGAAGCTACCTGTGACTATTTGACCGCGCACTACGAATGTTCCGTTCCCAGGCGCAAAGGCAAACCCACGCTGGGGGATTTGCTGCCATCCATCGACAAGAAACTGAAAAACGTACTCAAGGTCGAGAGTCGTCAAACTGACGGTAGCTACCTGGCGACAGAATTGGGGCCGATTTTCGAACAACTACAGAACACCATGCAGGTGCGCAATATTGTTGGTTGCCACTTCAACGAACTGACCATGCATTTACCGGATCAGGATGCCATCGATTTCGCCCGACTCGTTTATCAGGCAGCAGAAGCTTTGTGCTGCCCGGAAGAAGGCTGGCCAACGGTGGAAAAAGCTGGTTCTTATTGGGCGACGCGTTCGGAAACGCGGCGCTTGCGCCCTTACAGAAAACCCTCATGACACAGATGGATGGCCCGACAAAAGTACGAACTTACTTGGGAGGGTGCTTAAGCATTTGCTTGATCCAAGTATGCGGAAAGGAATGGTAAAACAATGAGCGCCGAGGGCATTCCTGACCCATCACTGAGATTACGTCCTTGGGTGTCGCTGCTGCTGTTTTTAAGCGCCTATTCGCCTTTGATGCTGATTTTGGTCATCAAGGACTTCGACCAAGTCCATCCATTCTGGATGCCTCAGCACCCGGTATCCAGCGGGATATTGCTTGCTGTCGCCTTGCTGAGTAGTTGGGCTGTGCTCCGTTCCGTCAAGGAGGTGAGCGCTGGCCTGACTGTCACTGTGACCAAAGCGGCCAACAAATCGGGAGACATGTTCGGGTACACCATTCCCTATATGCTCTCCTTCCTGCGCATCGATCTAAGCGATTGGCAAACCCTGGCCAGCTTGCTTTTGTTCCTGGGGATTCTGTTTGTGATGGCTTATCGGACGCAGACCGTGTTCATCAACCCTGTGCTGGCTATTGCCGGATACATGCTGATTGATTGCACTTTCAAGCGTGACGGCAAGGAAACACAGGCTATGGTAATCACCAGGATTCCGGTCGATGTGGGGGGCGTTATCGAGTTGGAAAGGCTTTCACACTACCTGTATATAAACGTCAAGGCCGATTAGGAAAAAGAAGAGGAATGACATGAGTGCCAAAATAAAACAGCAATTGAAAGCCATCAAGTCCTCCGACTTTTCGGATTGGTCGGCCTCGTTCTGGCTCGTCAAAAAGAAGGTTTCCGCCCGTGATACGGCTTACAGTGTGTTTCGGGTAAGCATGGATATCAAATTGCAACGGCGATTCAAGCGCTATCTGAAGCAGCAATTGCAAGGCAGGGATTTCCACGTCGCCGAGTACGATTACAACAACACGGATGGCGATGACGCCTTGTTTACCATAGATGCGGATGCCACAGATTTCGGCAAGGTTGAAAAGGCGATTAGCGCCGGCTTCAAGGTTCCGCAAGTTACTCGCTACGAGGAACTGCTTAAATCCTGGGCCTATGTCATTCTGTTCGAGAAAGATGGTCAGAAACTCTATGCGTGGCGCAAGATCAACGCGGACACGCAGCCCAAAAAAGCCGCTTCAAAGGATTTAGCCTTCTTCCTGAACCAGAAGCTGGTCGACATGGATGACAAGGAAGTCTTCATGATCTATCAGAGCTACGATTTTTTTGTTTACGACGGAACGGCCTTGATCGCCAACAAACGCCAATTCGAGAGTTCGATGAATTTCAGAGAAGGTATGAAGGCGAACGGTGAAGAAGTGCTCAAGGCCTTCGAGCAATTGAATATCTTCGATGGTGTTGGGCATATTAGGGAGTTCGTCGGCACCAACCTGCACCACCTGCGCAAATTGTCATCCATTCGTAAGGCTGGGTATTACAAGCAAGTTGATTACATGGAAAGACTGATCCGCGTTAACAAGAAAGAAAAATGGGAGCTCAAGATTGAGAATGGAAAGATTGTGATTGAACGTGACACGGTGGAATTGCTGTTGAAGCTGCTCAATAACGACCGCTTGCGTTCGCCTATCAACGATGAGTGGTTTGATTCAGCTGCAAAGGCGGCTGTCAAAGGGAAGGCCGCTCAGCAATGAGCAGCAAACAAAAGCTCGAACTCACCTGGATTGGCAAGGAGAAGCGGCCCAAGCTGGAGCCGCGCATTCTGGTGGAGGGGGCGGAGAGGTCGTATCACGCGCGGCAGCGGGTGTCGGATGCGGATATTTTCGACAATAAGCTGATCTTCGGTGACAACCTGTTGGCCTTGAAGGCGCTGGAGGCGGAATTTGCGGGCAAGGTCAAGTGCGTGTTCATCGACCCGCCCTACAACACCGGCAGCGCCTTTACCCATTACGACGACGGGCTGGAACACTCAATCTGGCTGGGGCTGATGCGCGACCGGCTGGAGATCATTCGCCGTCTGCTGGCCGAGGATGGTTCGCTGTGGATCACCATCGACGACAACGAGGCGCACTATCTCAAGGTGTTGTGTGATGAGGTGTTTGGGCGGCAAAACTTCATTGCGAGCAATATTTGGCAGAAACGCTATTCTCGTGAAAATCGTGAAGCAATTGGAGATGCACACGACTATGTTCTTTTGTACGCAAAGGAGGCGTCACGTTTCAAGGGGGTTCGTAATTTGTTGCCATTGGGTGACAAGCAAAAGGGTGTGTACAAAAATCCAGACAATGATCCTCGCGGCCCTTGGCAAAGTGTTTCGCTGTTGGCCCAAGGCTACCGACCAAATCAAATGTACGAGATCGTTGCGCCAAATGGCCAGCTTCATGTGCCTCCGCCTGGCAACTGCTGGAAGGTGATTGAGTCGGGATACAAGCAGCTAGTTGCAGATAATCGTGTTTATTTCGGCAAAGACGGTAATGGTGTGCCACGTAGAAAGGAATTTCTCGAGAAGTCCAAGGGTCTGGTTCCTTGGACTTGGTGGCCGCATGAAGAAGCTGGTCACACAGATGAGGCGAAGAAAGAGATTCATGCCCTGTTCGGCAAGGACGATCCGTTTGTAACACCAAAACCAGAGCGGCTGATACAGCGAGTCATCCACATTGCCACCAACCCCGGCGACCTAGTCCTGGACTCCTTCGCCGGTTCCGGCACCACGGGTGCCGTGGCCCACAAAATGGGCCGGCGCTGGATCATGATCGAGCTGGGCGAGCACTGCCATACCCATATCCTCCCGCGCCTGAAAAAGGTCATTGATGGCGATGATCCTGGCGGCGTGACTTCTGCGGTCAACTGGCAGGGTGGGGGCGGTTTTCGTTATTACCGCCTGGCGCCGTCGCTGCTGGAAAAAGATCGCTGGGGCAACTGGGTGGTGAATCCGGAATACAACGCGGCGATGTTGGGCGAGGCGGTGTGCAAGCTGGAGGGCTTCACTTACGCGCCGTCGGAAACTCATTTCTGGCAGCACGGCCATTCCAGCGAGACGGATTTTATCTACGTGACAACGCAGACCCTGGGCGTCGAGCAATTGGCGCAACTGGCCGAGGAGGTGGGTGATGCGCGTTCGCTGCTGGTCTGTTGCAGTGCTTTCCGTGGCCTGACCGCCGCACAGGCCGGGCAACGCTGGCCAAATCTGACGCTAAAGAAGCTGCCCAAGATGGTGCTGTCGCGCTGTGAGTGGGGGCACGACGATTACAGCCTCAAGGTTGCCAATCTGTCGATGGCGGAAAAACCGCCCGCCGACCCGGTGCAGCAGGGGCTGTTTGGGGAGGATGACGGGAGGGCTGGGGCGTGAGCACGAAAAAGGAAGTTTCCCTGGCCCGCTCGTCGGCTGCGGAGTATCTGACTTTTGTGGCGGTGACTGGTCAGAGCGGCGTCGAGGCGTTGTATGCGGACGAAAACGTCTGGCTGACGCAAAAGATGATCGGCCAGCTCTACGACGTGGCGACCCATACGATCAATTACCACTTGAAAAAGGTGTTTTCCGACCATGAGTTGCAGGAAGACGCAGTTATTCGAAATTTTCGAATAACTGCCGCTGATGGTAAGACCTACGACACCCGCCACTACAGCCTGGCGGCGATCATTGCCGTGGGTTACAAGGTCAATTCAGAGCGGGCGGTACAGTTCCGCAAGTGGGCGACCCGCATTGTCGAGGAGTTTGCCGTCAAAGGATTTGCGATGGACGACGAGCGCCTGAAAAACGGCGGCTCTGTCCTGACGGAAAAATACTTCGAGGAACAACTCCAGCGCGTTCGCGAGATACGCCTGTCGGAGCGCAAGTTCTATCAGAAGATTACCGACATTTACGCCACGGCCATCGACTACGACGTGACGGCGCAGGCGACCCAGCGGTTTTTCGCCACGGTGCAGAACAAATTGCACTGGGCCATTCATGGGCAGACGGCGGCGGAGGTGATCTATCACCGGGCCGATGCCGACAAGGCGCATATGGGGTTGACCACCTGGAAAGACGCACCGGCCGGGAAAATCCAGAAATTCGATGTGTCGGTGGCCAAGAATTACCTGACCGAGCCGGAAATGGCGCAGCTCACCCGGTTGGTTTCTGCCTACCTGGACGTGGCTGAGGGGATGGCGCTACGCAGGATTCCGATGACGATGGCGGATTGGGAAACGCGCTTGAACCGTTTTCTCGCCGCAACCGACCGCGAGGTCTTGCAGGATGCCGGCAAGGTGACAGCGGAAATCGCCAAGGCCCATGCCGAAAGTGAGTTCGAGAAATACCGCATCGTGCAGGATCGGTTATTTGAAAGCGATTTTGACCGTTTGCTCAAGCGGTTTGAGGTGGAACATCCGGCTAAATCAGGCCGCACTGGCGAGAAGAAGAAAGGAAAAGAATGAGCGCCGAACAAGTCGTCCGTTCCCTCTCGGGACGCTTGAGCCTGCGTGCGCCGCAGCGGGAATCGCTGGAGCAATTGGCCAGGGCCATTGCCCTGGCACCGGATGCGCTGGCGCATGGCGAACGTGATTTGCCTTCGATTCTGGCGCAGATGCAGGCGGCGTTTCCTGCGCTGAAGGATTTCGACCGGGAGTTTCCTTCCTTGTGTTTTGCGCTGGCTACGGGTGTTGGCAAGACGCGCCTGATGGGGGCTTTCATCTGCTACCTGTACCAGGCGCATGGCATCCAGAACTTTTTCGTGATGGCGCCGAACCTGACGATCTATAACAAACTGATTGCCGATTTCACGCCGAATACGCCGAAGTACGTGTTCAAGGGTATCGCCGAGTTTGCGGCCTTTCCGCCCGAGATCATCACGGGCGACAACTACGAGCAGCGTGGTGCCAATGTGCAGGGCGGCTTGTTGTCGCCGGTGACGATCAATATTTTCAATATTTCCAAGATCAATTCCGAGGTGCGCGGCGGCAAGAGTCCGCGCATCAAACGGCTGTCGGAGTACATCGGCCAGAGTTATTTCGACTATCTGGCGGCTTTGCCCGATCTGGTGTTGTTGATGGATGAGTCGCATCGCTACCGGGCGAGCGCCGGGGTGCGGGCGATTAACGAGCTAAAGCCCTTGCTGGGGCTGGAACTGACGGCGACGCCCTTTGTCGAGAGCGCCAAAGGGCCGGTGCCGTTCCGCAATGTGGTGGTCGATTACCCGCTGGCGCGGGCGCTCGATGATGGTTTTGTGAAATCGCCCGCCGTGGTGATGCAGAAGAATTTCAACCCGGCCCAGTATCCGCCGGATGTGCTGGAGCGCATCAAGTTGCAGGATGGAGTGCGTTTGCACGAGGCGACCAAGGTGGAGTTGACGACTTACGCCCATCAAAATGCGGTGCGCGTGGTTAAGCCTTTCATGTTAGTGATTGCACGGGATACAACGCATGCTGGGGCTTTGTTGAGCCTGATTCAGTCCGACGAGTTTTTTGAGGGGCGCTACCGGGAGAAAGTGATTCAGGTGGACAGCAGCAAGTCCGGGGTCGACGAAGAGGCGATGATTGCCCGTTTGCTGGTGGTGGAAAGCATCGATGAACCGACGGAGATTGTGATTCACGTGAACATGCTCAAAGAGGGCTGGGACGTGACCAATCTGTACACCATCGTGCCGCTGCGCGCTGCCAATGCGCGGACGCTGATTGAGCAGTCCATCGGGCGTGGTCTGCGTTTGCCTTATGGAAAACGTACCGGGGTGGCGGCTGTCGACCGCTTGAATATCGTGGCGCATGACCGTTTTCAGGAGATTGTGGATGATGCCAACCGGCCGGATTCGACGATACGCCTGCAACTGTTGATCCTCGATGCGCCGGAGGAAGAGGCGCGCAAGGTGAGTGTCGATGTGCCGTCTACGGTGGATGCCCTGCTCGGGTTGGCGGCGATACCGGTGCCGGGCGTGGCGGGGGCGGGGGCGCCCCAGCCGATTTACACTCAGGCGAGGGAGATCGAGGTGGCGCGGTTGGCGCGCCAGGCCGTTGCGGCCTACGAAGTGCAGCGTGACAAGGTGCCGACCAGTGGTGCCTTGTTGCAGGCGCACATTCGCCAGGAGATCGTGGCGACGGTGCGCCAGCAGATGACGCCCGCGCAGGGCGAACTGCTGGCGGAAGAGTCGGTGGACGTTGAGGCGGTGGTGGCACGGACCATCGCGACGGTGGTGGAAAACAGCATCGATATTCCGCGCATCGTCGTCGTCCCGGCGGGTGAGGTGGTTGGCGGTTTCAACCCCTTCACGTTGGCGACGGGCGGTTTTGCCTCCTTGCAGCCGGGCGAGCGCGACATCCTGATTCAGAACCTGCACAACCACGCGCAGGACACCTTGTCGGCGCAGGCGGGCATTGTCGAGCAACGGCCCGAGGATTACATCGTCCACGGTCTGATGGACTTCGACGACATTGACTACGACACTCACGCCGAACTCCTCTACGACCTGGCTGGGCAGGCGGTCGCCGCCCTGCGCCAGCGGCTGGCTTCCGAGGAGGAGTTGCGCAATGTGCTGGACGGCTATCGTCGGCTGATTGCCGACAACATCCACGCGCAGATGCTGGCGCATTACGATGAGGGGACGAGCGCCTATACCGTTGAGGTGAAGCGCGGCTTTACGGCCATCAAGCCATGCAGCTATTCCGCGACGGCAGGCGAGGTTAATCACTTCCGCGAGACTGTGGCCGAGGTGGGCAAGATCAAGCAGATGCTGTTCGGCGGCTTCGAGAAATGCCTTTATCCGCTACAGAAATTCGATTCGGATACCGAGCGGCGCTTTGCGGTGATTCTTGAGCGGGAGGCCTTGAAGTGGTTCAAGCCGGCCAAGGGGCAGTTCCAGATTTTCTATCGTTTGGGTAGCGAGCAACCCGAGTACGTTCCGGATTTCGTGGTTGAAACAGCGACTGATATTCTGATGTGTGAAACCAAGGCGCGTGTCGATCTCGGTGCGAATGAGGTAGTGGCCAAGGCTGACGCTGCTGTCAGATGGTGTCGTGATGCGAGCGAATACAGCTTGGCGGCCGGCGGCAAGCCTTGGCGCTATTTGCTGATTCCGCATGACGAGGTGTCGGACAATCGCAACCTGGCTTATTTCGCGGTGTTTGCGCGATAGCTTCGGGCAGCGGGGAAAGTTTGATTTTTGCCCCTTTTCCGCTGTCGACCGCAACAAGCCGGAAAATGGAATGCCGCCGCAGGGCTTCGCAGCGCGATGGGAGGCAACAGGCGGTTGCTGGAAAATCGGTCGATACGGAAAATGAATTTCGGCCTTTTCAGCCCGTCGACCGCAACAGCTCGACAAAAGCCTTCAAGCCCGCCGGCATCAGCTTGCGGCTTGGGTAATACAGGTAGAAGCCGGGGATTTCCGGGCACCAGTCGTCGAGTACGGTAACCAGTCGCCCGGCGGCCACCGGCGCGGCGGCGTATTGGGCGTAGACGTAGGCGAGGCCGAGGCCGCGCTCGGCGGCGTCGATCATCAGCGGCATGTCGGCGACTGCCAACGGGCCGTCGACTTCGATTTCAAACTGCTCGCTGCCGCGCGCGAATTCCCAGCGGTAGAAAGTGCCGTTGGTGAAGCGGATGCGGACGCAGCGGTGCTGTTGCAATTCGCGCGGGCATAGCGGCGTGCCGTGCGCCGCCAGGTAGGCGGGCGCGGCGACCACGACGAAGCGCTGCGCCGGGCCGAGCGGCAGCGCCACCATGTCCTGTTGCAGACTTTCGCCGAAGCGGACGCCGGCATCGAAGCCGGTGGCGACGATGTCGACGAAAGCGTCGTCGGCCACCAGCTCGACGCGCATGCCGGGGTGGGCGGCGATGAAGCGCGCGACCAGCGGCGCCAGCACCAGCTCGCAGGCGGCGCGCGGGGCGTTGAGGCGCAGTGTGCCGAGCGGCGAATCGCGAAAGGCATTGACCGCGTCGAGCGCCCCGTGAATGTCCTGCAAGGCCGGGGCCAGGCGGCTCAATAGGCGCTCGCCGGCCTCGGTCGGCGCCACGCTGCGGGTGGTGCGGTTGAGCAGGCGCACGCCGAGCCGGGTTTCCAGCCCGCGCAGCGCGTGGCTGAGGGCGGAGGGCGAGACGCCCAGTTCGGTGGCGGCCTGGCGAAAGCTGCGCAGGCGGGCGACAGTGGCGAAGGCTTGCAGGTCGGCGAGGCTGGCGGGGTTTATCAAAAACTGACTCCGGTTTGAAATTCCGCTTCAGGGCGGTCATTGCGCCGGGGAGCGGCGTCAGCGTTGCCCGTTAGTTTTGCCCGCTTGCAGGCGTGGATTGAAATATATTGATGAGCGTAACTCAGTAACCCATGAATCAGCATGCGGATTGTTGCACAGTCTGGGGTGGCGTAGGCTGCTCGCTATCCCCAATCCCACCACGGAGAACAACATGGAAAACATTCTGGCCGATCTGTCCGGTAAAACCATCCTCGTTACCGGCGCTTCCTCTGGCATCGGCGCTGCCACCGCGCTGGCCCTCGGTCGGGCCGGGGCCAAGGTGGCGCTGGCCGCCCGCCGGCTTGAGGCGCTGGAAGGTCTGGTGGCGCAAATTCGTGCCGCAGGCGGCGAGGCCATCGCCATCCGCACCGATGTCACCATCGAGGCCGACATTCAGAACGCCGTGGCGACGACCGTTGCGCACTTTGGCCGGCTCGACGGTGCCTTCAACAATGCCGGTGTGCTGGGCAAGGTGGCGCCGATCCATGAACTGGGCACGGCTGATTTCGCCGAGGTCATGCAGGCCAACGTCTTTGGCGTTTTCTGGTCGCTCAAGCACGAAATGGCGGCTATGTTGACGACGGGCGGCGGTTCTATTGTCAACACGGCCTCGGTCGTCGCCCAGATCGGCTTTGCCAATTTTTCGGCTTACACGGCGAGCAAGCATGCCGTGCTCGGGCTGACACGCAGCGCGGCGCTGGAAGGCTTTCAGCACGGTATCCGCGTCAATGCCGTGAATCCCGGGCCGATTGTCACACCGATGGCCGAAATCGGCTTTGGCGGCCTGGAAAACCTCGAAGCCTCGCTCAAGGACAGCCCCGCCGGCCGCCCCGGTCAGCCGGAAGAGATCGCCGGGCCGGTGCTTTTCCTGCTCTCTTCGGCGGCCAGCTACATCAACGGGCAGGGCTTCGCCGTCGACGGCGGTTACACCGTCCAGTAAAGGAGATTTTTGACATGCAAACACGCCTGCTTGGCCCGCAACGGCAAACGGTTTCCGCCATCGGCCTCGGCTGCATGGGGATGAGCGAGTTCTACGGCGCCAGCGACGACGCCGAGTCGCTGCGCACGCTGGGCCGGGCGCTGGAGCTTGGCATCAATTTCCTCGATACCGCCGATACCTACGGTTTCGGCCACAACGAAAGCCTGCTCGGGCAGTTTCTCAAGGCTGGCGGCCCGGCGCGGCGGCGGCAGGTCGTCGTCGCCACCAAGTTTGGCATCGTCCGCGAGCCGGGCAAGTACGAGCGGCGCATCGACAACACGCCAGACTACATCCGCAGCGCTTGCGAGGCTTCGCTGCAACGTCTCGGCGTCGAACAGATCGACCTCTACTACTGCCACCGGCGCAATCCCGAGGTGCCGGTGGAAGAAATGGTCGGTGCGCTGGCGGCGCTGGTGGCGGCCGGTAAGGTCGGGCAAATCGGCTTGTCGGAAGTTTCTGCGGAGACCCTGCGCCGCGCGGCGGCGGTGCATCCCGTCGCCGCCGTGCAAAGCGAATATTCGTTGTGGACGCGCGACCCGGAGCGGGAAATGCTCGCCGCCTGCGCCGAACTCGGCACCAGTTTCGTCGCCTACAGCCCGCTCGGCCGCGCTTTTCTGACGGGTACGGTCGACCCCGAAAAGCTGTCGGAAGGCGATTTCCGCAAAAGCAATCCACGCTTTCAAGGCGAGGCCGAACACGCCAACCGCTTGCTCGTCGAGCAACTCGCCAGCTTTGCCGCCGCGCGTGGCCTGAGCAACGCCCAGGTCGCCCTCGCCTGGCTGCTGGCCAAGCATCCGCACGTCATTCCCATCCCCGGCACCCGGCGCATCGCCTACCTTGAGCAGAATGCCGCCGCCGTCGGTCATACCTTGAATGCGGTGGAAATCGCCGAGCTGGATCGGTTATTCGACCCGGCGAAGATTTCCGGCCAGCGCTACCCGGAGGCGGGCATGGTCGGGCTGGAGCGCTGATTAGGGGGCGTTGCCAGAGGGCGCTCGAAAATTTGATTTTTGCCCATTTTTGGAAGTCGACCGCAACAGTTCGCAATTTGCGAACTGCGAACCAGGCAATCCCCGCAAATATCCTGTGAACGAAAAACGCCGGGTTGCCCCGGCGTTCTTGTCTCTCTCCGCTTCCTCTTTTGGGAATGCGTTAGGCCATCGCTTCGTACAGCGGCAAAGTCAGGAACTCCGGGTATTCCGGGGTCAGCGACATCTTGTCGAAGATGACGGCGGCTTGGTCGTAGGAGCCGGTGTCCTCGCCTTGGGCGGTGACGGTGGCTTTCACCTTGGCCAGTTCCTCGGCGATCATCGGGCGCACCATTTCGACGGTGACCTTGCGGCCGTCGTCGAGGATGCCCTTCGGCGAAACCACCCACTGCCACACTTGCGAGCGGGAGATTTCGGCGGTGGCGGCATCTTCCATCAGGTTGTGGATGGGCACGCAGCCGTTGCCGGCCAGCC
>Ga0209310_1001495_pt1 | contig 17450 bp, 18 predicted proteins | sample AD_UKC030_MetaG_FD_184415 | JGI IMG/M metagenome (GOLD analysis project Ga0209310, IMG submission 184415) | Active sludge microbial communities of municipal wastewater-treating anaerobic digesters from USA - AD_UKC030_MetaG (SPAdes) (version 2) | ecosystem: Engineered > Bioreactor > Anaerobic >... | reverse complement strand
TTTGATTTGCGGAGGTCTTTCAAAATCGATTTCAAATCATAGCCAACTTTTTTTATTTCAGCATTTTCCAAAATCGGACGCAATAATTCTAAATTTTTCTGGGAAGATTTAAAGAAAGCGGCTCGGCCGGTTTTGCAAGAAAGAGCGATGCCTTTTAGCTCCGCAGCATCTATTTTGAGAGCAATTGAAATTTCTTTTGCATTATCAAATTCAGAAATTAACTCGGAAACATTTTTTTCATCAGCAATTTCGTATTTGAAATCCTTTACCCCGTTAAATTCCTGCCAAGCAGGACCGCCCCCAGCGGATTTAACTGGGCGAGCTCCATCATTTTCCGGCAAGCGTTTAACCAAACTATAGAAATTTAATTCTCCGAAAAGTTTCACAATTTTTTCGCGATCAAAGTCATGCAGTTTAGTTTTTGAAAGTTCCAGCTTTACCGGCGCATCCAAACGAATGGTGGCCAAATCTTTGCTAAGCAGAGCGTTAGCCTTATCGCGATCGAGCTTATCTTTAACCGCGCCTTTAATTTCTGCGATGTTTTCATAAACCCCGCTAAGCGTTTTGTATTTCTGCAATAAAGTTACGGCTGTTTTTTCTCCGATGCCTTTGACGCCGGGAATGTTGTCGGAAGGATCGCCGCGAAGACCTTTGAAATCAATTAGTTGTGAAGGTTCAAGTCCATAGCGCTCAAAAACTTTTTCGGCGTCATATAAAATTGAATCGCTGAGGCCTCTTTTCATGGTGTAAACCTTGGTCGTATCGTCCACTAACTGCAATGTGTCCATATCGCCGGTCACGATGATTGTTTCGATTGGCAGCTTTTCTTTTTCAACCTGTTTGGCGATGGTACCTATGATATCGTCAGCTTCGTAGCCGGCTTTTTCATAAATTGGAATATTGAAAGTCTCAACAACCTCTTTGACGCGGGGAATCTGATCGTAAAGTTCTTGGTCAGCTTTGACGCGATTGGCTTTGTAATCATCAAATTTTTCATGGCGGAAAGTCGGTCCGGCCAAATCAAAAGAGGCGACCACATAATCCGGCTTAAATTGGCTTATGACGCTGAGCAAGGTTGAAGTGAAGCCATAAACAGCATTAACCAGCTCGCCTTGTTTGGTCGAAAGGGGCGGTAGGGCATGGTAAGCCCGGTGAATAATGGCATTACCGTCGATTAAAATAAGGCGTTTTTTACTCATATATAAAGTATAGCGTGAGATATGAATAATACAAATGCAACAGGAGCATTGCTTTCAGATTTTTTAAAATAGCCTTATAATAATAGGCAAGGATATTAATAAGATAATTATTACGTAAAAATATGAGCGCAAATATAATGGAAAATCCGGATACAAGAAAAAAATATATTATTAGAAAGGGTCAAGGAAAATTGCCAAGCGCAGAAAATAATAACACAGACAATGAAGCAATAACAAAAAATGTAGATAAAAAAACCGAAATAACAGAAGAAATGCTTAATGCCAGATCCAAAGTTTTTCAGGAATATTTTAAAATGGGCAGTAAGAAAAAAATCAAAATAGAAGACTTCGCGGGTATATATAGAAAATATACTATAGAAGAGGACAAAAAAAGAATTGAAAAATTTATGAATAGTAGGGAATATAGAAAACCAACTCCCGCAAGCGTGGTTCTGGAAAATGTTATTAGTGAGTTAGGTGAATCCAACAACTGGTTTTTGGATAAAAATGGAAATAATGAATTTTTCTCCTGCCAGCTTTCAGAATTTGACGATAAAATGGCGGACGGAGCCAGGGCGGATATGGCTCTGGAAATAAAAACCCCGGAAGGAGAAATAATAAGATTATTGATTGATGTTACAACATCTATTGATGAAAAAAGACTTGAAGAAAAAAGAAAAAAATGCACAAAAAAAATTGAAGATAAAACATTGCATTCGGTAAAATATTTCCAATCTCAGGCAGACGGGAAGATAGGATGGCAGGGAAATATTCCGATGGTAGTTGTCGGCATGAATCCGGAAAAAGTACTTGAATTTTGTGGCAGAGCGGCAGAGAATCGAGATTTGTCAAATGATTATGTGGCTTTTATGCTTCTTGATGAAATAAAGGAACAATTGTTGCACGATTATAACTTTTCTGCAGAAAAAAATGGTGAAAATGATAAAATAACAAAAATCTTGCTAAAAACATATAGAACATTTAGTGCTATTCTGGAAAAAAAAACAACCTTCGCCCCCATGATTTTGAGGAGAAGGTTGTTAAAGACGAAGTTTATGTCTACCTGACAACTGAACTAGATAGGTAGCTTATTTTCTGCCGGCTGATGAATTTTCCTTTGTTTTTTTATTCGCTCAGCCACTCTTTTCGCAAAAATTTTCCCATATCTTTTAGTCAGGATATGGTTGTTCATCTCTGCGAGATTTTTAAACCTCCTTTCTTTTTTTGGAGTTTTTTTTGTGTCCGAAGAATAGCAAATTTTGCGATACTTTCCTCGGTACTCTTTTTCCTGTCTTGTATTACCAGCTGTCGTGCACATAACTCATCTCCCTTCGTTGGTTTATTTTGTTTTCAAAGAAGAAAAAGCATATTAGCAGGAAAAAGCTTTTTTGTCAAGCTTTTTATAATACAACCGGGGATTGATTTTTTTCTCAAAATATGCTAAAATGTTTATAGAAGTTGACACTTTTTAATACTTAATATCAAAAATATGCTTGAACAAGAGCTAATTTCAATAGGACTTAATGAAAAAGAGGCTAAAGTCTACCTTTCTTCTCTTGAATTGGGCCAATCAACTGTGCAAAGCATTGCCCTAAAAGCGGCAATAAACAGAGCTACGACCTATTTCATTATAGATGGGCTTATGCAGAGAGGGCTTATCAGTAGTTTCAATAAAGGTAAGAAGCAATATTTCTTTGCGGCCGATCCGGAAAGACTTGTTGAAATTCTTGAGAAAGAAAAAAAACAAATTGAAAGTAAAAAAGAAAATTTACAAAAACTATTACCGCAATTAAGATCTCTAAATAACAAGCAAGGGGGTAGACCATTAGTAAGATATTATGAGGGTAAGGAGGGTGTAACTTCAATGGTTGATGAAGTATTAAAAGCGGCAAGCGGGACAGTGTATATGGCATATTCAGTCGATGCTATTAATGATGTTTTTGATAGAAAAGATGTTGAACGTTGGAGAGCTATACGTGTTGAAAGGGGAGTGCAGATGAAAGTCATGTATACATATAAAGATGGAGAACTTAAGAATATTCCCAACAGTGAAAATACAAAAATACCATTTGATAAATTTCCAATTACTTGCGATATAGCTGTTTATGGCAACAAAGTCCGCATTGCTTCATTGGATAAGCGTCTTGTGGGTGTTGTAATTGAAGATGAAGAGATAGCAAAGTCAATGGAGGCAATATTAAAACTCGCGTTAGAATCTGCAAAAAAATACGGAAAAACACAATGAAATAATTTTTAGATAAATAGAAAGGGCTTGAAGAATTTTTCTTCAAGCCCTTATTTAAAAACATTTTTCCTAATTATTTCGGCGGTTGCTTATAACTGAGCCGAAAGTAGTTTAGGTGTTTTTAGCAGAGACCTAAACTCTTTTTAAGAACTCTTTTCCTCTGCCCTTCAAAATCCATCGCTGCATGCGTTTGCCATTTTTTCTAGTGTCCCATGACATTCATACCTCCTTCTTCGTAAATTTTTTATGATGATTATAAATAACACAACATAGCAACGTCATTCCCTCGGTTCGGATGCCCCACTGCGCATCCGAAGTTTACGCCGGGGTATTTCAATTGCCCATGTTGCACCTCCTTTGTTAAAAGGTTTAGGATCTTTCCGACACTTTTATAATGTGCCGCTTCTTAAAGAACAACAAACCATATTAGCATACTGGAAAAATTTTGTCAAGCGCTTTGGACTAAATTTTAGCCATAATTTAAAAAATGCTTTATATAAGCCAAAATATAAAGGTCACCCTTGTTTACAGAGGATGACTTTTTTTATTACACCACAAATTACCTGATTAGTAAAGAAATGTCAGTAAAAAATAACAAAATAAACAATAAAATATGGCTTACAATAAAGCTTAAATTGAATAATATGAAAAATTATGTTGATACCCCTTGACAAAACATTTTCTATCTGCTATACTGGGTGGTCAAGCTGAGAAAGCAGACAGCGAGTTCCTAAAAAAGATAGATAGTCAAATGCGCTGAGATGCACGCCTCTTCCCGAGAGATATTCATAGAAAAAGGCATAGGGGATGATGATCGGCATATTGGCACAAGTATGAAGTTATAGAAACATGATTGGCACATATTAATAAAAAGGCCACATATAGCTTTCAATAACATTACTTAAAAAACACTTGACTATTGATTTTTGTCCCGCTGTTTGCCCACGAGCGGACCTTAACAATTTACCCTCACTTGATTCCGGAAAATATTTTTGTGGAATGAAGTGAGGGTTCTCTCTAAAACTTCGAAAAAGCAAAGGTGTGTTTTTACCGCGAAGTTTTTACACATCTGTTGATTTTAAATAAGATCAACCGCTTTTCGGGGTCCTAGAGGGAAAAATTTGCTAATCGTTCAAGCAAGCCTTACTTGTGTGGAAGTAAGGCGCTCCTAACCGGAATTCCCGGACGGAGTAGGCTGTCTGTGAAGGGCGGCGGTTGTTTTGATGATTAGCGGGGCAAGCTGATAATAACCCACCTTTTCTGTACTAATCTGCCGGACCACTGGCGGAGTAGTATCGAAAAGGTAAGGATTCTTGCGCAAGAATCCTTATCAGCGAAGCATGGCAGAATGCTTGGCATAGGAAAGGAGCCACATTTCCATCTGCACGCGATAATAACCAGGCAATTTACACTCTTGCCTGTAAAAATATATGAGGGTGGCTAAAAACTTCGCACTCTCTAAAAATTTTTTAAAAAAGATAGAAAATTTTTAGAGGGAAAAAATAAAAAAACAAAAGGAGAAAAGAAAAATGGAGATTATTATATTCGTAGCAAAGTGGGCGTTTGTAGTAGCGGGTGCGTTTGTGGTTCTGGCTGCGGCCGTTGCCACTATGGTGGTGGGGATTGGCGCTATTTTAGCGTCATCTGAAATTGCCTTCCGGCGTATCCGCCGATGGGTAATTCAGCCGCAGTCAAGGCCGCCTGCGATCCTAAGACCACTAGTGCGGCCTATCCCGCGAAAACGTTAACTAACCAACCAACGACATTCAGTCCGACCCTGCCTGTAAGTGGGTCCGTAGGGATTAGCAGGAGCTGGCGCAAGGATTAGTCCATATAGCCAGTCATCCGTTCCCGGTATAAAAACCTAAAGTGGCACCCAAGCAGTACAGCGGGTGATATTAACAGGTGAATGTCTAGGGATACGATTTACATAAAAACTTCGCATCCCATAAAAATTTTTTTAAAGACGAGAAAATTTTTATGGGTTAAATTAGGACTTGTACCCAATCCTAAAACCAAGCCTAGGTCGATGATGCCCTGAACGACCTTAAAACATCAAATCATTTTCTATAAAAGGGATAAGGAAAATGACAGGGTTTCACCAATCCATGAGAAAAATGGTGGCGGTTTATTACTCTTCCGCGGGCGTGTCTGAGAGCCTTGTACAAACGGGCTCGGGGTCGGTGCATCGACCCTAGTTAAAACAGACACTTGAAAAAAAGAGTTGAGGGTGTAAAAGTATAATTTTACAATAAAAACTTCGCACTCTCTAAAACATTTTCGGTTCTGGTGATCTGGAATCCGGAAGTGTTTTAGAGGGAAATAAAATAAAAAAATAAAAAAGGAGAATGAAAAATGGATTACACACCAGAGATAATCGTTTGGTTAGTATTTATAGTATTAGTTATTTTAGTACCTGTTACGTTATTTATTGATAACTGCTTAACGACTCCAGCTGAAAGAGCTCAACAAGAAAGAGAAAGAAGGGCTAGAATGATGCAAGACATAAAGTTAAGAGAAAGAATAAATAAGGAAAGAAAGGAAAGATTTGAAGAGTACGTTGGATATATTAAGTCGAGAAAACTTTAACTAATTAACCAACAATAAACGAAAGGAGGAAAGGGCCATGGATGTATTGCTTAGGGTTCTGGAAGCACTTCGCGTTCCTTACCGCGAAGCAAGAATCAATGGCACGACCTTTCGGCATTACCTTCTGCCGGATGGACGAGTCCTTGAACTTGCGCTCCGGTAGGAATGTAGGTGCCTGCTGCTTAGGGCAAGCGGGGCTGAAATCGCCTGGCAACAGAAGATTTTAGAGGATGCAAATCTCAAGCTGGATTAATTAAAAACTTCGCACTCTCTAAAAAATTATTTTTCAAAAGTAATTTTCTAGAGGGAAAAAAATAAAATGCCATTTCATGAACTAAGGTTCATGCAGCAAAAAAAGATTTTTTGCTGAGCGCCCCCGAAACGTTAAATGGAAAGCGAGCACCGCATAGTTATAATAACTATTAGGGTGGGTTTGGTTCCAGGGGAGATTAAAACAAGAAGATGTTATTTCTTGTTTTGTCTTGTGAACCAGAAGCTCGTGCTAGAAATTTGGTGCCTAGTTTCTAGAATTTATTTTCAAAATAAGAAGTGTGATTTACATAAAAACTTCGCACTCTCTAAAAATTTTTTAAAAAAGATAGAAAATTTTTAGAGGGCAACCAGTAAATCGCAACATATGCTGGCCAAGTCAACCCGAGGAGGTGAGTTATGACACAACCTACCCAATCCCATCGGGGCCTTTGCATGGTTTGCGGACATGAGAAAGAAATCCATTGGTCTATGTCGCTCGAAAGAGTGGATGGATCATGGAGATCTACTCCTGTCTGTGATAAATGCAGATGGTCGCTTATCCGGGAGGCGAAGGCTGAGGGTCGTTTCATTCCGTTCTTTTCGTGGGATGCTTCTCAAAAGGAAGCCGCGAAGCGGAATAACGAATCCAAGGTCGCTCGTCAGTTCGTAGGGAAGTTCGGCAAAAAGCGTGAAGATAACGGTAAGGCTTTCAAAGCTAAGCTGTATCAGATCGCCAATGTCGGCTAATCTATGACTCTCGAATACTCGCTGGCCGAGAGGCTGCCTCTGCTTGAGGCGCTGACAACCATTATGGCGGTTGCGGCAAGGGTGGCGAATGAAAGCCCAAAGCAGTCGCGGAGTTATGCTTAACTCCGAGACTATAAACGATTTTGCCGATTCAAGTGGGGCCCGGCCGATAACGGGACGACGAAGGTCGAAGGCAAAATAAAAGAAACAAAAAAGCAAGAGGGGGTTGCAAAACAAAAAGTTTTGCTACAAAAACTTCGCTCTCTCAAAAACATTTCTAATTTTATTTTGTAAAATCTATAAGATTAAAAATATTTTTGAGGGAAAATAAAAAAGAAAAAAGGGGGAATGTATGGAAAATTGTCACCATAAAGAAGATAGGTGCTGGGAAAAAGCTAATCTGATTTTATGGCTAGAAAAATGTGTTTTTTGCGAACATAATGCAGAACCTCTTAAAAAAGGCAGCTCCGTACCCATTGAAAACATATCTATGGATTCTCATGGAAGAATGTTTTTGGATGGGGATGAAATTTAAAAATCAGAATAAAATCGTAAAACATCATGTTTAGCGATTTTATAAATAGAACGGTGGTAGTCGAGGCGATGGAGGCGAGTAGCTTCGAGGCCTCTCCCATTTGAGAGGCGAATAGTCCCATCTACGCCCGGGGAATGAAAACAGATATTAAATTATCAGCACTTCGGTGGTTGTCATTTCCCTAAAAAATAATCAGACGATACTGTCTGTTAAAAATATAGTTTGGCAAGAGAGATTCAATGCATACCTCTTGCCTCTCTTGTCGAAATCATAAATTGTTTATGGTTTTGTTGGAGAAAATAATGAAAAAACAAAAATAAAAATAAAAAATAAAAAGGAGAAAGAAAAATGAAAAACATAATATTGATTGTAGAAGATTTGCCGGAAGAGCAACAGAAAGCTAAGGATGCCGTAATGCAAGCTGGCTATCGTGCCGCTGTCACCGGAACCCTGGACGATGGGCTGCGGATCTGGAAGTTGTTGGAAAATAAGCTGGTCGGAATAATCACCGACCTGCATTTTCCAGAGCAGACTAGCGATCACAAGGATTTGTCTGATGCAAACAAGCCTTGCGGTTTGGCTGTCATTGCTGAAGCGACCAGAAAAGGCACGCCAGTGGTTGTTTGCAGTAATATCAATCACCATTTTGTTTTGTATGTCAAAAAGGTGATTGAAGTTCTTGGCCAATATCATCCAGTCGGAAGAATTCCTTTTGTTATGGATTCCAAAGATTGGAGCCGAGCAGTCAAAGAATTAATTGCAATAAATAATAAAAAGGAGGTAACGGATGAAAAATAAAGTTCTTATCTGCCATAGTGACCAATCAAAAGTGGTTGGTCAGGCTATTCAGACAGTTCTGCAACTTGCTGATGTTGATAAAAAAGACGTGATGTTGGTTGATCACCGCGAGTCATTGGCAGAATTTTTGTCTGGCGATTTCACTCATGTTATAGTTCTCGACTATAGCGAGAGGGAAACAAAAAATGTCGGTGGTTATGCCAGTTGGCGGGACATTAGCGCTTCTGCTGCCGGACAAAAAATAGTCAGGGTTGGATTTGAAAGATATGAATATCCTGATTATTGGATGATGCCATTTGAGTTGCCGGAGTTATTTCAAAAACTCGGGCTGACCTGATGGATATTAATGAGTGTGATTTACATTAAAACTTCGCACTCTCTAAAATTTTTTTTTAAAGACAAGAAAATTTTTAGAGGGTAAAATTTAAAAACAAAAATAAAAAATAAAAAGGAGAAAGAAATGAAAAAACAAAAAAAGTTCTGGCATCGTTTGCCGGAGGAAGTGGTTGAAGTCCTGCGGCATAAGGGTGGGCCGCAGGGAACGCGTAAAGGTGGGCGTGGTTACAACCGCGCCAAGGAAAGAAACTGGAAAAAACACATATAAAAGGAGGTAGCGAATGAAGCTTTGGACAAAAGAAATACTGAAAATGAATATTTGGAAAATTTTGTATATACCACTGCTTGTTATTTTCATACATGCAGGTAATTTTATACGTAAATTCGGCATGTTTATGTGGTATAGCGAAGGTGCTCCCAACAGTCATCAGATCGAATGGCTGTTGCCGTCAATGATATCATGGTTAGGTTTTATCATAATGCTGGGAGCTGGCGTTAAAATAGCCATGATAGGTTGGGATATCTGGGATCAATTGCATCCCAAAAAAAATAATAACTATCCCGAGGAATAGTAAAACGGGCGAGTGAAGAAACTTTCACTTAGCCCGTTTTTTATTTTTTCCCAAGCGTTATTTTTCTTTCTTTATCATTAATCCATTCGAATTTAATCCAGAGCGCGGTGGTGGGGATTAGTTTTTTTATTCTTTCGGCCCATTCGATGATGACGATGAAAGTGGGTTTCCCGGCAAAATCCTTGAAACCTAGATCCAGAATATCTTTTGAATTGATTCGGTAGGCATCTATGTGATAAATGGCTTTTAGCTTATAGCTGCCAGCTTTTGGGTTGTAGACTTTTATTATATTGAAAGTAGGACTAGTGTAGGGTCCTTTAACTCCGAGCCCTTTGAGCAGGCCTTGCGTGAAAGTGGTTTTTCCGGCGCCTAGGTCGCCCGACAAACAAACAATCTCTGAACCGCGAAGTTCCTTGGCTAGCAATGACCCAAGTTTTTTGGTTTGAATTGATGATATTGTGACAAAGGTATTTTTGTTCATATTAAAGAGTTTAAGGTGAAAAAGAGAAAGTGTAAAGTTTGAATAGCTTTTAGCTTTAGGCTTTTAGGAAATACAAAAATGTCAAATTGATGCAGAGTTGACAGTATTATTAAACCCTGCTAACTTATATTACTAACTCAAATAGTGATTATTGCAGCCTCAGATATAAATTTTCTTAAGATATGGTTTTGGATAACTCGCAACAATTTGAAAGTATTTTGAAAAGCACAAAACACGCGTTGATTTTTATGGCGCACAGCGGAGCGGGTGATGCCATCGGTTCGGCTTGGGCGATGTATTTTTTTCTGAAAAAAACCGGCATTGAAGCGACAGTAGTTGTCCCGTCTGAAAATAAACAGTTTGATCGTTTTTCTTTTCTGAGCAAACCGGAAGATGTTATGGATAGTTTGGCGGGCGCGCGCGATTTCGTTCTTTCTTTCAACACTGAACATAACAAAATTACCAACGTGCGTACGGAGCGCAGTGGTGAACAGCTGAATATTTTCATTACGCCAGAGAAAGGTTCTATTGATCCGCGCGACTTTTCATTTATTCCGGCCAAGTTTAAGTATGATTTGGTGATCGTGTTGGGCAGTCCGGACAAGGAATCTTTGGGCAAAGTTTATGAAGAGAATCCGGATATTTTTTATGAAGTGCCGGTGGTTAATATCGACAATCACAGTGAGAATGACAATTTCGGGCAGATAAATATTGTGGATATGACCGCTTCTTCAACTTGCGAAATCGTAGCCGACCTTTTGCAGAAAAATAATGAAAACAATATTGACGAAAAAATTGCGGAAAATCTGCTGACTGGAATAGTTGATGCGACTAACAGTTTTCAGCAAAAGAACACAACGCCGAAAGCTTTGCAAGTCGCGGCTATGCTGATGGCCAAAGGGGCTGACCAGCAAAAAATTATCCGCTATCTGTTCAAGACACAACCGTTTCATCTTTTGAAGCTCTGGGGACGCGTGATGTCGCGGCTGTTTTGGGAGGATGATTTGGGAATGGCCTGGGCTCCTGTCTATATTGAAGATTTTGTGCAGAGCCGCAGCAATCCGTCGGATGTGCCTTTTATTCTGGATAAGATTAAAGAAAATTATTCAGCCGGCCGAATTTTTATGGTGCTTTTTAATGAAACAGCCGGCGAAGTTCGCGGAATCATCAAGTGCGTAAATGAGGAACAACTTAAAAAAATCGCGGAAATTATGGAAGTGAAAGCCGAGGGAGATGTTTGCGAGTTTAAACAAGAAGCAGTTGATACGACAGAAGCTGGACAGAGAATTGTGGAAAAATTGCGGTCCGGACTGGCGGTTCAACAATAAAGTTTTTTAGATAGCCCCGCCATAGCGGGGCTTTTTTATTTTGTTTTTTAAAAAACTTATTTCCACTTTCTTTTTCCGCAAAATTCATAATTAACTTTTCTTTCTAGATAAGAAAAGTTACAAAAGAAAGTCGCGCCGGATGAAGATACTGGGGCAAGCGCTTCGTTCTTCGCTAAAATTTACACTCCGCTACGCTCCGTTTTAAAATTTTTTAACGCTCATCACTCGCGCTTTGCCTACGTACTTCATATGGCGCCTAAGGGATGCAAAAATTATAAATTAAAATTTAAGACAGTCTTTTTGCTTATTTAAGCTTTTTGAGTTAAAATATGTACAATAAGAGTATTCTCTATAAAAACAAAGACACTAAAATAAAAAGAAAGGTTTATGGTTAAGATTTCTACAAAAAAATTAGCGCAGGATGATGAACGAGATATGCAAGCCGATAAGGTATTGCAAAAAATGCGCGGACAATCGGAAGAAGAAATGGCAGCACAAATGGCAGCTGAACTTAAGATACCATATGTTGACCTTAACATTTTTCCGGTGAGCGTGGACGATATGCGCACGATCAGCGAGACAATTTCGAAGAAATATAATATGGCAGTTTTTCAGCGGAATGGCAAGGAACTGCGAATTGGGGTTACTGATCCATTGAATGAAGAGGCGTTAGCATATATCGAAAAAATCAAAAATGAAGACGGATGGGAGGTACATCTTTATGTTATTTCACTCTCTTCTTTGAAAAAAATCTGGAAAAGATATGAAGAGATTCCTTTTTTGGAAAACTTGGAATCATTGCAGATAAAACTGAGTGGCGATGATTTGGAAAAATTTGAAAAAGATTTTGGCGAACTTCTCGATCTTAAAAAGCGCATCCGGGAAATTTCTACCACTCAAGTTATTTCCATTATTATGGCCGGAGCGGTAAAAATGAAAGCCAGTGATATTCACTTCGAGCCTCAGGAAGAAGAAGTCCGCATGCGCTTTCGCATAGACGGTCAGTTACAGGATATTGGCCGATTCCCATTGGAAGCCTATCATTCCATCTTGTTCCGCATCAAAATGATGGGCAAGTTGAAAATCAATATCCGCGATATTGCGCAGGATGGACATTTTTCTGTGGACATGGAAAACGGAAAAATCAATGTGCGTGTCAATATTATTCCTGGCAATCACGGAGAATCAATCGTGATGCGCCTTTTGAGTCAGGCGGATATTATGCTGTCAGTGGAAGATTTGGGTTTGCGAGGCTTAGCATATGAACGCGTAAAAAAAGAAACAGAAAAACCGCACGGTATGATTCTGACAACCGGACCGACCGGGTCGGGCAAAACCACAACGCTTTATGCTCTTATAAACAAATTAAATACCGCAGGAGTAAAAATAATAACCATCGAAGACCCTATTGAATACGAAGTGAAAAATATTTCACAGACACAAGTTGAAAAAGACCGCGGTTATAATTTTGCTGAAGGCCTCAGGGCGATTGTGCGTCAGGATCCGGACGTTATTTTGGTGGGTGAAATCCGCGATGATGAAACAGCCGACATTTCTGTGAACGCGGCTCTCACTGGCCATCTAGTGCTTTCAACACTGCACACCAATAATGCGCCAGCTTCCATTCCGCGCTTTGTGGAATTAGGCATTAAATCAAATCTTATAGCTCCTTCAGTCAATGCTTTTATTGCTCAGCGTTTGGTTCGAAAGCTGTGTCCGCATTGTCGTGAAGAATATGTGCCGGCCAAAGAAACAATTGATTCAATAAAGAAAATCCTTTCCATTATTTCTCCGAAAGCTAAACTGGAAATTCCAAAAACAGTTGAAAAACTTTATCGTCCAGTTGGTTGCAGCAAGTGTCACGGCATTGGTTTTAAAGGCCGCATCGGAGTTTTTGAAGTTTTAACAATCACGGAGTCCATTGAAAAGCTTATTATAGAAATGGGCAGTGAAAGAGAGATAACTCAGGCGGCCATGGAAGACGGAATGATTATGATGGCACAAGATGGAATTCTAAAGGCTATTGAAGGTTTGACTTCAATGGAAGAAGTCTGGAGCGCGACCGGACAAACGGACTTCTTGGAAGATATTTACGCAAAATTAATGGACCAATCTCTTTCGCGGGCCGTGGAAATTTCTGAAGAAGAACTAAATGTGGTTTCCGAAAGCATGGCGTCGATTGAATCTTTGGGAAAATTTCTTCAAAGTTCCAATCAGCGGGAAGTCGGGAAATATATGCTGGCTAGCAGTTTGCTTTTGAATGTTGGCGATATTCATATTGAACCGGAAGAAAAATTCGTGAAGATCCGTTACCGTATGGATGGGATTTTGCAAACAGTTGCGGAAATTCCGATCAATGAATACCCGAGCCTTTTGGGTAATATAAAATTATTGAGCGGGTTTGCTTCGGATGTGCGAGGAGGTGTTTTGGATAGCCGTTTCACAATAGCTTTGGAAAAACCTTACAAAAATATAACGGAAACAAAAGTAGATGTACGTGTTTCCGTAATTTTGGGCGGCTATGGAGAGACAGTCGTTATGCGTCTTCTCAACAAATCAGCGGTTGCACTGGATCTGGAAAAATTGGGAATCCGTAAACAAAATTTGGAAAGAATAATCCACGAAGCTAAAAAACCGAACGGAGTATTTTTGAACACAGGACCGACCGGCAGCGGAAAAACAACGACGCTCTATAGCATTTTGAAAATTTTAAATAATCCGGAAGTAAAAATAATCAGCGTTGAAGACCCGATTGAATATCAGCTTCAGGGAATTTTGCAAACGGCTGTGGATGATAAGAATGGCTACACTTTTGCGACGGCTCTTCGCGCGCTCCTCCGTCAGAATCCGGACATTATGATGATTGGTGAAATCCGCGATGAAGAAACTGCTAACATTGCGGTGCAAGCAGCTTTGACTGGACACTCAATTCTTTCCACACTGCATACCAACAGCGCGGCCGGTTCCATCCAGCGCCTCATTAATATGGGCGTGCGCAGTGATGATTTGGCCACGTCTGTGAACGCACTTATGGCTCAGCGGCTGGTCAGAAAACTTTGCGATTGCAAAAAAGAAAGACCAATAACAGAAGAAGAAAAAGCCAGAGTGGAAAAAGTTTTGAAAAATATTTCTGAAAAATCCGGCGTGAATATTCCGAAAGTTGACCATGTGTATGGGCCGAATGGCTGTGAGAAATGCAACAAGATCGGCTATAAGGGTCGGACGACAATCAGCGAAGTGTTTGTGGTGGACCGAGATATTGAAGAATTGATTATGCAAAGCGCTTCATCTTCTCAGCTTCAGGACAAGGCCGTTGAAAACGGCATGATCACTATGGAGCAAGACGGCATTTTGAAAGTTCTCGAAGGCGAAACGACATTTGATGAAGTGGATCGGGTAGTTTAAGCAGGCTTTAGGTTTTAGCTGCTTAGCTTTTTAGGAAATACAATTTTTTCGACAATTTTAAAAGGCAGTGGTTAGTTTCAACCGACTGCCTTTTTGTTATTACATGTGATGGAAAATTTCCATCACCCTCGCATTAAACTCCGCTGTGAACACGCGGGGTTTTGCTAAACACCCTATGTTCACTTTGGAATTCTCCGCGAAGTTCCTGGTTTTTTTCCAGGCCCAGGAAAGGCCTTGGCTGACCAGTTCGGCAGGTGTAATTTCATCCTGCCATTCCGCATGGTCGGCTCCGGGACAACGCAGCAGCAAACCGGTTTCCCGAATCAGCAGCCCATTGCATAATTGCATGCAATGTCTGATGCCGGCATATGGGCTCGGGCCGAAAGCTTCCACATACGCTTCGTCAATCAAACTTCTTTTGATCGAGTGCTTGATAGCTTCCGCATAGTAGCGGGCAAACTTTTCCATGAACTCAGTATCAAGTTCTTGGTAGATGCCCTTGCCACAGCCTGACTGCATACTGGTGCTAGAACAAATGGCTAATCCGCGATCAGTGAAATATTGGAATATTTCACTTGCCTCATTCACTGTTTCGGCAGTTATGGGGGCGTTGATAATCATCAGGCGCGCTTCTTGGCCTTTCGCGAATTCTTTCTCCGCGAAATGCTTGTAAAGAAGCTGCAGGGCGCGCGTTTGAACCTGCTTGTAATTGCCAGCATAGTCCTTCTTGCCTTCGTACCCGCCACGCACCAAATAATTGGTCTTCTCTTCTTCAAAACTTCTGAAGTTGAAAAGGACGCGCAGATTTTCGTAGGAAGCTAATCTTTCAATCAGCTCCTCAGAAGTGCGAAGGCCCTGATTACCAAACAACTTTTCGACTTCTTCATCTGATCCAAACATCGGATCTTTGATGAATACGCCGAGGGTCACGCCCATGGCGGCAAAGCGATCGAGATGCTTGAAGACATCTCTGTCGCGGAAGAATTCACTGGGTCCGAGGTATTTTACAACCTTAGTTCCCAAATTCTTTGCCGCTTCCTCAATTAAATTGAGGATTGTTTCCGGGCTAAGTAACTTGTGACCCCTGAAGATGTCTGGCTGCTTGGCGAAGCAACCCTTACAGTTCAGCAGGCAGTTGCCCCAAACTTTATCAATCAACACTCTCTTTTGCTGTTTCTTCGTCTTAGCGTTGTTGTACGCTTTAACTACTTCTTGAGGCAACCAGCAGAATTCCAGAGACAAAAGTTTTTTAAGACCGTTCTCTGTTTTTTCCGTCAACATTGCCTGTGTTGCCGTCAATCCCTCCAAGGAAGAATTGATTTTGACTGTCAGCTTGCCGTCAACTCCCACAACCTTCTTAACATTTTCTAAAGGGTATACTTTATTCATTGTTTTTCTCCTTTTCATTTTTTATTGTGTTTCCGGCCGGAGAACACAATAATTTTTTAAGGAGAATTTTCAAGGTACTTGATAAGATGTCTTTTTTGCTTGCCCCGTAGTGAACTACGCTCTACTTCTGGGACTTGTCATCTTAACACTGTACTATACACTAGATTGTCAAATTATGTGGAAGAGGTATTAAAAATATTAATAAATATTGACAAATTGTGGCTTATATGATATGATAATAGTGTCGAGGTTATTTCCACAACAATGATAAAAAATTTGCTAAATCAACTTAATTTTTCCGAAAAAGAAACCAATGTCTATTTGGCGCTTTTGGAATTGGGTTCGGCCAAAGCTAAGGAAATATCCAAAAAAACTGACCTTAATAGGACGACGATCTATGATATTTGCGATATTTTGCTTAAAAAAGGGATAATTAGCCAATATAAAAAAGGCTCAGCGACATATTTCAACGCATTAGAGCCAAAACACCTGCTGACCTATCTGGATCGGGAGAAAGAAGAGCAAATTAAGGCTCTGGAAAAGCAAAAACAAAAAGTGTCCGAAATGTTGCCCCAGCTTATTTCTCTCCAAAACATCTACACCAGCAAGCCGAAAGTCCAATTTTTTGAGGGGGAGAAAGGCATGAGGGAAGCTTATGAAGATACCCTGAATTCTCAAGAAACAATTTTAGCTTATGCCAATGTGGAAACAATGCATCAGGGCTTGCCAAACTTTTTCCCGGAATATTATAAAAGACGGGCAGAAAATGAGATTTTTATCCGGGCTATTGTGCCGAGAAATAAGCTGTCGATTGAAAGGGCTACGCATAATCAAGAAGAAATGCGCGATATTCGCTTTTTGCCGGAAGAAGAAACTACCTTTTCGCCGGAAGTTAATATTTATGGCAACAAAATGCTGATTGCTTCGTGGAAAGAGAAGATGGCAATCCTGATTGAATCAAAGGAGCTTGTTGATTTGCAAAAACTGACGTTTGAATTGCTTTGGAAAACACTGCCTAGAAACTAAGGTTATATTTTAGCTGATAGCTTTTAGTAAAATACAAAATACAAAAAATCTCCATTGCTGGAGGTTTTTTGTTTTTTATAAATTAAAAAAGGCAAAGATAAATCTCTTTGCCCTTCTAAATCTTAATGAAAGTAAAATTTTATTTTTTTGAATTTTTTTGAATTACTTTCATATAATTGTTGTACTCTTCCCAGTTACACGATGGACCACCGGAATCATATTGTTTTATGTAAATACAAGTTAATTTTTTACCATCAATGTAAAATATGCATTTCTGAAAAGAGCCATTCCTTGCATTACTAGTAATTGTAGAACAATATGCTTTTTCTTCTGCATTTGCAAGTGTATTTGAGAAGAAAAAAATCGCTATCGCGATAAAAAAAACTGATAATACTTTTTTCATTTCACTCTCCTTTTAAAAACCGTTTTGTATTTTAAAAATTGTGTTCATTGATCTGTAGACAAGTCCCAAAAGACGAGGTCCCTCGGGGAAGCAACAGTGTCGAGGAACACCGCAGCCGAAACCGCGATGCCCATGTCTGGACAAA
>Ga0209310_1001494_pt1 | contig 17451 bp, 26 predicted proteins | sample AD_UKC030_MetaG_FD_184415 | JGI IMG/M metagenome (GOLD analysis project Ga0209310, IMG submission 184415) | Active sludge microbial communities of municipal wastewater-treating anaerobic digesters from USA - AD_UKC030_MetaG (SPAdes) (version 2) | ecosystem: Engineered > Bioreactor > Anaerobic >... | reverse complement strand
TGGGGCGTGTTCAGGTCGGCGAGATCCTCGGTGGTGATGAAACCCTTGGCAGTATGACCGACCGCCTTGCCACGGTAGTCGAGTTGCTCGTCGACGTATTGCTTGCTGGTGATAGCGCGACGGGCCTGGGCTTCGCGCATGGTGTCGTCCTTGGCAGGGGGAGTGATGATGGTGGTAGGAGCGATGGCACGGCTGACGGCGAGACGAATTGTACGGAGCATAGACATGATGTGTTGTCCTTTCAGAGACATGAGTTGTACTACGGATGGTTTGATGCCAGTTAGCATCCTACAGTGATCAGTATGCACTAACCACTGTAAGTTGTCAACTTAACCAGTAAATGAAAGCAGCAATGAAGAACAGAGCGACGAACAGATCCTCGACGAACATGGATAATTTAGAACGCACGATACACCTCGTAAATAACGATGAACAAGAACAGCGGAGAGATATTGGCAAGAGCAGATAACAGGAAGAATCCAAAGACGGATAGGTTTTCTTCCTTGCGGTAGATCTCGTACTTAGCATAGAAGTCTTGCTGTATCTGAGACCATGACCGACCTGTGTTGTACTTGTTGTATGGATTACGCATGATTGACTTCTTAATCGCAGAACTTGCAAGGACGTAGTTGATCCAGTAACCAGAGTGGGAACCAGATAGGCGATGTAAACACGAAGTACATAATCAACTGTACTACGAATTTAGAGAGCTTTTGGAAAGTTTCTGTAATCATTTTTAATTCCTTTATCTTAAGGTGAGGGCCAGGCCGATTGCCTGTAGGTGAGCAGGCGGGCAGGAAGGAATTGGTGTCAATGGAGTAGTCCTGTTCGCTCCTTCGTCGCCTCCTCATTACATTCGTCGTGGGCGTAGCGTAGGCCGTAGGGTATGGACGGGGCGTAGCGAACAGGCCATTGACTCCAAGGAAGGAATGACCGACCATCACCGTTAAGCAGGCAGGCGGACTGGACAACACCATACCAACAATAGTTAAGTATATACATATGTATGCCTGTAATATTTAACGACAAGCTTATGTATATTTCTAAGGACAACTGTTTGTTTATTTAATGTGGATAAATAACACTTATAGTCTTATATAAGACTTCTATCTATTACTTTAGTAATATAGGGGGTATCTACGTATATTTAGGGGGTAGGGGGGGAAACTTTCTATCCTAGGATCTTAGTGAGGCAGGTCATGACAAAATTCAATATACTTTTCAGTTTTAGCCCTTTTAAGCTATTATTTTATTGGGGGGAATACGGAGATAGGGGTGAATATAAACAAATCGATTCTAGGTACCTTATTTGCAGTCCTAGGGGTATATTTGCTAGCCACCTATCGCTCCTCTCCTGCGGAGACTCGCGGAGGGTACCTAAAGACCATAACACACATTATAGTTAATCGTATATACTTCGTATATACTCATAACTATAATATAATACTAAATAAAAAACTATACATAAAATATAAAAACATATACTCATAAATATATAAATATATTTACTCGTATATATATATTTTATATATAGCTTTTTATTAAGTATTATAATATACTATATAGAGGGTAACATAAAACACCCTCTTTGTCAAGGGCCTAAAGGCCCACTCGGTGCTCCGCACCTAATACCCCTAAAGGGGTCCCTTCCTTTGTTGATAAACACAGTACCTTTGTTTATTAAACACAGTAGCTTTGTCCAAAACACTTGACAATTGATTTTTTTTATGGTATAATCTTTATATAGAGTGTTATTTTTTAATAACCATTCAGTTTAAGGATATTTGTATGGAGAATACATCAAAACAAAGTAACCGTGGTAGATTGGTTTATGTGCGCGCTAAGGGCAAGACCTCTGCGAACAAAACCGGCCACTGGGCAGACAAGATTAAAATGCGCGCCGTCGAGTTGGTCATGCAAGGTTTGACTTCACGCGAGGTTAGCCTGGAGCTTAAGGTTCCCATGAGCACAATCACGATTTGGCGTGGCGAGAAGTGGTTTAAAGAGACCATTAAAGAAATTCAAGAGGACGATGGGTATAAGCTTGACCACAAGCTAACCGCCCTCATGCACGGCTCGCTGGACGCCATGCAGGATCGCTTGGTCAATGGTGATTTTGTACGTGATGACAAGACAGGCAAAATCGTCAGGGTCCCTGTGAAGATCCGCGATGCTAACAATGCCTTTAATACGATGATGGACAAGCGCCAGCTCCTACGCAAGCAACCAACAAAGATTACAGATAATGCATCTGTTAACCAACAACTACACCTACTCGCTAATGAGTTCAAGAAGTTTCTTGGCAAGCGGGTAGACGATACGCAAGTAACCAACATTATTGAAGGCGACCATGTGTTCATCAATGAGGATGGTACAGGTGATTGGGTAGATCCAGAGGAGAATATAAATGGCGAAGTTTAGTCCTGCTTTTGATAGCATGATGATTAGTGAGGGTGGATATCTTCTAACAAACATCCCAGGTGATACCGGTGGTCAGACATATGCCGGAATCAGCAGACGCCATTGGCCTAACTGGCCAGGCTGGCTCTATGTGGATCGTAAGGAAACCCCACCCACACAACTTGTGCGCGACTTCTACAAAAAACAGTTCTGGGATGTTATCAAAGGTGATGAACTAAATGACCAACGTATGGCTGAGTCTATCTTCAGCTTTGCTGTTAATACCGGTACTAAGGTAGCAGTCAAACTCGCCCAGATCGTAGTAGGTACTGCTCCAGATGGTGTGCTAGAATCTAAAACAGTGTATGCTTTAAACACCATCTCACCACATATTTTTATGCCTTCATACACAGTAGCCAAAATCGCTCGGTACCGTGATATTGTCATGAAGAATCGATCACAATCCAAGTTCTTGCTTGGTTGGATCAATCGCACTTTGAAGGATGCCTAATGAATCCAATATTAACTATGGGTCTTGGTAGTATTGTAGAGACAGTTGGTAAAGTTGCTGATGATTTGTTTACGAGTGATGAGGAGCGCATCAAAGCCGAACTGGAGGCATACACAGCAGAGACAGATCGCGCTGCCCTCCAAACTGAAGTAAATAAAGTAGAAGCCTCTCACTCTTCAATCTTTGTAGCTGGCTGGCGTCCTGCGATTGGCTGGATTGGTGCCGGGGCTATGGGGTATCAGTTTATTGTTTACCCATTCCTTACTTGGGGTTGGGCGCTAATGCAGGCTAATGAGTGGATTCCACTAACATTGACAGCACCACCGATTCTACCAACAGACGCTTTGTGGATCATACTTACAGGCATTCTGGGTCTAGGCGCAGCACGCTCCTTTGATAAAAAGATTGGTACTGCTAAATGACTACCACAGATAAACAATCTAAGGGGAACAAAATTGCCATACATGACCAACGGGAAGCGCGATTACAAGAAAGTAATTGATGTAAATGGTCGCACATGCCAAGCCTGTCATGAGTATAAAACATGGGATAAATATTCTACAAAAACCACCCGTGGAAAAATAGGTAAACAGCCTAAGTGTAAACCGTGTGCTGCAAAAGAAACACAAAAATGGTATGTAAATAATAAAGATATAGCTAAAAATACATCTTTACTTAAAACATACGGCATTACTTTAAATGAATATAATGCAAGACTTATTACACAAGATAATAAATGTCCAATCTGTAGTAAACAATTCTTAGATGGTTCGTTTGGCCCAGATTCGCCGGTTGTAGATCATTGTCATAAGCATGGACACGTCCGTGGGATTATATGTAATGAATGTAATCGTGGTTTGGGATATTTTAGGGATAATATTATGGCACTTACTAATGCTGCACAATACCTCACTAGGGATGCTCAGACCCAAGAGACTGGAGTTGCTCGTGCCTTTCATGACTAATGGTAAACGTGATTATAAGCGCGAGCTTTAGCTTGCGTGGGAACACAGCAAGAAAAAGAACAGAGTCAAAGACCGCGCCCAGAGGAACGCTGCCCGTGCCACAGTCGCCAAGAAGAGTGGGATTAAAGCCACATCTATCAAAGGTGATGTAGGCCACAAGAAGGCAGTAAGCAAAGGTGGGGCTAATGGCCTAGCTAACTTGTTTGTACAAAATCCAGGTCAGAATAGAAGCTTTTCCCGAAATAAAGATGGGAGCATGAAGAGTGAGCGAAGTAAACGAGAGTCCCGTAGAAAGTAAAGTAACACTAGATAAACAAACCGTTGAGGGTTTCGTCGGTTCTTGTCTTACACCTTACTTCGACAACCCTGTTCCTTTTAAAGATTTTCATAGGGAGCTTTGGGAACTATGCACAGGCCCGGACCAGTTCGTAGCAGTGTGTGCTCCACGGAGACACAGCAAGTCAACAACGGTTACAGTAAGTTATACGATGGCCGCTGCTTTGTTTCGCCAGGCGAAGTTTGTAATCATTGTGTCGGACACCGTAGCCCAGTCTGTGTTGTTCCTGGGTCAGATCAAACAGATCTTGGAGGACTCGAAACAAATTCAGTCACTATTTGGTTTGCCAGTGGATGAAAAGGGTTTAATCTACGAGAAGTGTACAGAAGACGACATTATTGTAAAGTTTAATGATGGTCATAAGTTCCGCGTTATGGCCAAAGGTGCAGAGCAAAAGTTGCGCGGCTTACTCTTCGAGGGTGCTCGTCCAGATTTGATTATATGTGACGACATACTCAACGAAGAGCTGGTTGCCAATAAAGATCGCCGTGAAAAGCTACGTAGATGGTTCTACGGTTCGCTGGTTCCGTGCAGATCCAAGGATGGTAGGTTGATTCTTGTGGGTACTCCAATGAATTTGGATGATATTCTAGAATCACTTATGCCATCAGAGAGAGCAAAGACAACTCATGTAGAAGACCTTAAGATCTGGTCAGAAAAGAAGTCTGGTATGTGGCGTACTATGAAGTATCGTGCACATAACGCTGACTTTAGTAGGATCTTATGGCCAGAAATGCATAGCAAAGAGTCACTACAAGAACTTAGAACAGAGCTAACTGAACAGGGTATTCCTGAAGTTTATTCCTGTGAAATGTTATGTAATCCTGTGGATGACTCTATCCGCTACTTTCGCAAAACTGACTTCCTCCCAATGACGGAAGAAGATAAGAAAAAGAATTTAACATATTACATAACCGCTGACTTAGCGATTTCTGAGAAGGATCGTGCTGACTATACCGCAATTGTGGTAGGTGGTATGGACCATAACGGACAGTTACACATCGTACATGTGATCAGAGATCGTATTGCCGGTGATGCTATCGTCGAAACGCTCCTTGCCCTACAAAAAACCTACGATCCGCAGGCTGTGGGCATTGAGGATACACAGATTTCCAAGGCCATTGGCCCATATCTCAACAGAGCTATGATGGAATCAGGCATTTATCTAAACATTGTACTACTTAAGCCACACCGCCAAGACAAAATCCAGCGTGCTCGTTCTATTCAAGCTAGAATGCGTGCAGGTCAGGTCAAATTTGACAAGGATGCTGATTGGTGGGATATTTTCTTTGATGAATGCCTGTCTTTTCCACGTGCTAAACACGATGACGTGGTTGATGCACTGTCTTATCAGGGTATATTGATTGATTATATGTCTGAAGGTATGACAAAAGAAGAAATAGACGACGAAGAATATGAAGACACTTACAATAAATCTGGCCATAGCGACTTAGGCCGTGACTCTTGCACAGGATACTGACTATGGTTGAATTTAAATTGAAGTTGGACAAGATTATGTCCTCTAATAACATCGCGGATTCTCTTGATGAAGACCAACTGATTTACATTGGTAATCAAGTATCTGTTGGTTATGAAAATGATCTAGCTTCACGTAAGGACTGGGAAAAAGATCTAACTAATTGGACAGAGCTAGCCCTACAAATATCCAATGACAAGACATATCCTTGGCCGAATGCTGCAAATATCAAATACCCACTACTAGCTACGGCTGCAATGCAGTTCGCAGCAAGAGCCTATCCAACCTTGGTACCATCTAACGGTAAAATCGTTAAAGTCAAGATTGTTGGTTCTGATCCTCAGGGGGAGAAAGCTGCTAGAGCCAAGCGTGTATCCACACACATGTCTTACCAACTAATTGATGAGATGTCTGATTGGGAAGAGGATATGGACAAGCTCCTTATCACACTACCAATCGCTGGTACCTGCTTCAAGAAGACCTACTGGGACCCTAACAAGCAACGTAACTGTTCTAAGTTGGTTCTACCAAAGACATTGGTTGTTAATTACTGGACTCGCAATATCGAGGATGCTGAACGCATCACAGAAATTTTCTACCTATCCAAGCGGAAAGTTACTGAGCGTATTAATCAAGGTATCTACATTGATGCAGAACTTGGTGATCCACAACAATCGGTTGATGATCCTACTACCTCAGTAAATAAAGCATTTCAACGGAATACTTCAGACGACGATGCCACACCCTACCTTATTCTGGAACAACATACATATTTTGATCTTGACGGGGATGGCTATCCTGAGCCTTACATCGTTACTGTAGAAGAAGCAACTAAAAAGGTTCTTCGTATTGTTCCACGATTCTCTGAATCAGGAGTAATGGTTAATGACAAAAATAAGATTCTGGCCATCGAAGCCACACAGTACTATACAAAGTATGGCTTTATTCCCAACCCAGATGGCGGCTTTTACGACATCGGTTTTGGGCGTCTTTTGGGGCCTCTCAACAACAGTGCTAACACAATCATTAACCAACTGGTGGATGCTGGATCACTAAGTAATCTACAAGCAGGCTTTATTGGTAAAGGTCTGCGTATCAAGATGGGTGAATCTAGGTTCCAGCCTGGTGAATGGAAAGCTGTCAACGCCGTTGGCGACGATCTTAAGAAGCAGATCTTCCCGCTTCCTGTTCGTGAGCCATCTCAAGTCCTATTCAACCTACTTGATCTATTGCTCAAGTCAGGTAAAGAATTGGCCTCCGTCGCAGAAATCTTTGTTGGCAAGATGCCTGGCCAGAACACTCCGGCCACGACTACGATGGCGACTATCGAGCAAGGCATGAAGGTATTTACTGCTGTCTATAAGCGTATCTATCGTAGCCTCACTAAAGAGTTCCGCAAGATCTATGCACTCAACCGAGAGTATATGAATCACGAGGAGTATGTGTCCGTACTTGATGAACCTGTACCACAGTCTGATTATCAAGGACCGGAAGATGATATTATCCCCGGTGCTGATCCTACGGCTGTTTCTTCACAAGAGAAACAAGCCAAGCTTCAGTCCGTAATGCAGATCATGCAAATGGGTACTATTGATCCTATGTGGTTTACCCAACAGTATCTAGAAGCACACGAGATTCCAAATGCAGATAAGGCACTTCGTCAACCTAGCCCACCGCCCCCAGATCCTAAGATGGAAGCACTGAAGGCTAAGGCACAGATTGATCAACAGAAGGCACAGATGGACATGCAGATGGCCTCTGCCAAGCTACAGATGGAAGGTGCTGCTAAAGAGCAGGAAGCTCGCATGAAAGCTGACATGCTTCGTGAGCAGCTTAAGGGTAGACAGATGGAAGCTGTCCTTAAGGGTAAAGCAGCGATCCAAGACATGCAGATTAAGGGTGCTCAGGCACAACAGAATATGGCCACACAGGCCATGCAACACCACCAGAGCTTGGTGCAACAACATCAAACTGGTCAACAAACGCTCCGACTAAAAGAGCAACAAGCCAAACAACAATCCAAAGGGGATGTAAAGAATGAGTCTAGTAAGTCTAGGTGAGTTTCAAGAGTGGAAACAAAACGTAGTTACCAAGGCGTTTATGCAGGCAGCACAGGAGCGTATCTATGACGCTATGCAGGTGCTCTCTGTACAAGCCGGGATGGATAGTGTACAAGACAACTACCTCCGTGGTTTGATTACAGCCTACAGGGAACTGGCGGATTTTCGTATTGATGATCTCGTTAATATGGAGGCCGAATGATTATCCCTCTATTGCATGGCATTCTAATTAAACCAGATAATGTCGAGAAGAAGACTGATGGTGGTATTATTATCCCAGATATGGTAACAGAAAAAGAGCGTAAGGCTGTTGAATATGGCACCGTAGTACGTACCGGTCCACGAGCATTCATTGATTATGGTAGATCACCAGACATCCTTAGTGCCGGAGATCGAGTTTCTTTTGCTAGGTATGCTGGCAAAGAAGTGCGTGATACAGATGATGCTGTATATCTTTTAGTAAACGATGTAGATATTTTATGTCTAGTGACGGAGAATGTAGATGAGTGAAGAAAACACCCAAGTTCAGGTAGAAGAACAAGTTGATGCACCCGCAGTAGAACAACAGGAACACCAATCTGCACCAGCGGATTCCCATGAGGAACAAGCTCGTGAACAGGGTTGGCGTCCAAAAGAAGAGTGGGATGGCGATCCAGAGAAATGGCGTCCTGCTAAGGAGTTTGTTGAGCGAGGTGAGCTTTTTGGTAAGATTGATTCCATGGGCAAAGAACTTAAAGAGACCCGCAAGGCTCTTAAGATGCTACAGGATCACCATACTAAAGTAAAAGAAACCGAGTACAATCGAGCCGTAGTTGAATTGAAGGCTCTGCAAAAGAAGCATCTAGAAGAAGGCAACTCAGATGGTTATCTAGAAACCTCAGAGCTTCTCACAGATCTTAAGGCAGAGCAGAAAGCTCGTGAAGTTGCAGCAGAGATGACACCACAACAGCCACACCCAGACTTTGTTAGTTGGGTCAATAGCAATAAGTGGTACACCGCTGATGTAGAAATGCACGATTATGCCGATGCAGTGGGCCAACGATATGCCAGCAATAATCCTGGTATTGACCCCAACGCAGTTCTCAACTTTGTTTCAAAACAAGTTCGTAATCGGTTTAAAGAAAAGTTTCAGAACCCCAATAGGGGGAAGCCTTCACCAGTAGAAGGGTCAAACGACACAAGACAACCCAAACAGGACTCTTTTAAGATGTCTGATGAGGAACGCAAGGTAATGAATACCTTTGTTCGTACAGGTGTTATGACAGCAGATGACTATATTACACAAGTAAAAGCCATGAGAGGTGTTAAATGAGTAGAGTACAAGAAAAGCGTGTAGCACGCAAGCCAATGTTTCAACGGGGTCCACAGAGTATCACTGGCGATAAGGACCCAAATTTCGAGTACCGCTTTGTTAACGATACCGGTAGTCGAGTAACCAACTTCCAATCCGCTGGTTATGAACTCGTCCAAGATGAGTCCATTGTGGTTGGAGATTCTCGTGTTTTTGACCCCTCGGATTTGGGATCTGCTAAATGTGTTACCAGTAATGATGGAACTAAATCATACCTAATGCGTATTAAAAAGGAATGGTACAAGGAAGATCAGACTGCGAAACAATCACAGATCGACGAAACTGAGAAGGCAATGAAAACCGATGCCTCCCGTGCTTCTGATTACGGTTCATTTAAGGTGAACTAATAACAACTAAACACGGGGAGCATCTCAATAATTCTGAAAGGAAATAAAGAGTATGGCTAACATCTCTAAAATCTCTGGCTTTAAGCCAGTAAAGCATATTAGTGGCTCCCCCTATTCTGGTCAAGCTAACATTTATGCCGTAGTCAGTGGTACTAAACTAGTCCCTGGTGACTTGGTTAAACTGACTGGTGCTGCATCACAAAATGGTATCGCAGAAGTCTCTGCCGCTACCAATGATGCCGCCGTTCTTGGTGCTGTTGTTGGCGTTGTTCCAGCAAAGATGGACCCTGTAACTGGTCGTATGTCTGGTGGTTCTATTTCACTAGACACTCCTGTATCCGTTACTGGTGGCGCAACTGCTGCGTATGTACTCGTTGCAGATGCACCAGACATTGTTTATGAGGCCCAGAAAGCTACCTTCTCTGCTACTGACGTAGGAACCGCTGGTGGTTTCGACTTCACTGGTACTGTTGGTGGCGATGCTGTTACTGGCACCTCCTCTTTCGCTATTACTGACACCGCCACTGGCGTTGTTCAGGTTCTCGGCCTAGTTCAGCGTGTTGATAATGAGTCCGGCGCATATGCCAAGGTACTCTGCCGCATCACCAATAACAACTTCGCCCTATAATTAGGAAAGGATAAATAATGTCAGGCATTATCACTTCTAGCTCGTTTGCTAAACTTCTCTGGCCAGGTCTAAACTCCATTTACGGTAAGGAGTATGCAGACTATCCCGTTGAATGGGACAAGCTCTTCGAGAAGAATTCCTCTGATCGTGCATACGAAGAGGATCTCGGTCTAAGCTCATTCGGTCTTGCTTCAGTCAAGAACGAGGGCGCTCCAATCACTTATGACTCAGAGCGTCAAGGCTTCACCTCACGGTACAACCATGTTGTGTATGCACTTGGTTTTATCATCACCCGCGAAATGTATGAAGATGACCAGTACGGTAAAGTCGGTGCCCAAAAGGCAAAGGCTCTTGCCCGTTCTATGCGTCATACTAAGGAAATCGTTGGTGCTAACATTTATAACCGTGCCTTCGCTGGTTCTGGTTTCCTAGGTGGCGATGGCAAGACCCTACTTGCTTCCGATCACCCCAATGTAGCTGGTGGTTCTTTCTCCAACGTCATTGGCACTGCTGCTGACCTGTCCGAAGCTGCTCTTGAACAAGCCGTTATCGACATCGCGGGTTTCCGTGATGATCGTGGTCTGCTCATCGCTGCTAAGCCAGAGAAGCTCGTCATTCCTTACCAACTCCAGTTTGAAGCTAAGCGGATTCTTGGTTCTGATGGTCGTGTCGGTACTGATCTAAATGATCCTAACGTCCTTAAGGATATGGGTATCTTTAGTAATGTCATTACCAATCACTACCTCACCGACGCAGATGCTTGGTTCATCCTGACTAGCGTTAAGGATGGTCTCAAGTACTTCGAGCGTCGTGGCGATCAGTTCGAGATGGACAATGACTTCGATACTGAGAACGCTAAGTACAAGGCTACTGCTCGTTACTCTTTTGGCTGGAGCGATCCACGCGCAATCTATGGTTCGGCTGGTGCCTAATTAACTCAATAGGGGCTTCGGCCCCTATATAGAAAGGAATTAATTATGGCAGCTTATGGTATTGGTCCAGCAGGTGTAACTACTATTACACCAGCAGCACGGGACCCGTATGTAAAGATGGGTATTCTAGAAGTAGCAGACGGTTCTACCGGATTTGCCGCTTTCGGTCTACCGAAGTACGCTGTGGTTGTTGGTGTCTACGCAATCTCAGCAGGTGCAAATACAACCCAAACTATTAACGTCGGTTTCACAAATGGTGGTGTTGAACTTGTTGATACTTATGCACCGAACTCCACAGGTTATGCCGCGATTGGCGGTACTGATACTGGAGCATCTGTAGGTGTTCAACTAACATCAGATAAGACTGTATATCTCAAGGCTAGCGCAACGCTAACCAGTCGGGTTATTGTCAAGGTGGAATACATCATCCCACCACAAGGTCTGAGTCTGTAACATACTCATGAGAGTATAACCCATAGGGGGTAGATTGTGTAACAGCAGTTTACCCCCTATTTTTTTTGAGGTAACAAATAATGCGTCCACAAGTAATAAGCAAGACAGGTACAGGAACAACGGCGTGGATTCCGGTAGATTATAAACAAAGTCCATTCAACGTAAGTCTTGGTGCTGTTGTCAGTGACACAATCACTTATAATATTGAACATACCTTCGATGATGTGTTTGATACTACAGTTACTCCTACAGCTTTTATTCATTCTGTGCTTACTGCACAAACGACGAATAAAGATGGTAACTATGCTTTTCCAGTACGAGCCATTCGCATTAATAATACAGCCGGAACGGGTTCGACTACACTAACGATTCTTCAAGGACTCCGATAATGAATCTACAAGATGTTGCTAACTTTCTAGATCTTGTTAATAATCCAGAAAAATATAACAAGGTGCTTAAGAATCTACAAGAGGAACAAGGCCGCTTGAATGCTGCTATTGAAACCGTTGGTAAGGCTTCAGAGCTAGATCAACTACGCAAGCAAGTAGAGAAGGAACAAGAAGAAAATAAGGCTACCTTTGAACGTACTGTTAAGGATGCCGAGACCCGCCTAGAGCTGCGCTTTTTGGTAGCGGCAGATGCACAGAAATCCGCTGATGCTACACTAGCAGAAGCTAATAGCCTTCTTATTGAATCACAGCAAAAAGAACAACAAGCTAAAGAACTGGCAGCTTCCTTTGAAGGACGTGATAAAGCTCTTCGTGCTAATGAAGAATTAGTTAAACAACGACAAGCTAAGTTGGATGGTCTCATTGAAGAGTACAACGAGAAGGTCGCCAAGCTCCGTGCAGTGATGGCTTAATATGAGTGTCTCTTCTGTTGTATCACTTGATACGACATACGCCATTAGGGTTGATGATGCTTCATCCACTGTGACGTATGTGGGTGAGGCAGCAATTAAAAGTCCAGAAGATGCAGCAGTATGGCGCATTAAGAAACTCGAAACACTAAGTACTGTCTTATCTATTACATGGGCAGATGGTAATCAAATGTTTGATAATGTTTGGAATAACCGAGCATCATTAGCATACTCATAATAATACAACACAACAGGAGTAGTTATGAAAATTAAAGTATTGAACACATTCATGGATGGCCGTGATCGTTTCTCGAAAGATGAAGTTCGGGAAATTCCTGATGAAACAGGACTGCGAGCAGTAGCAAACGGTTGGGCTGAAGACATGGCCGGACGAGTGGCAACTGGAAAACCAAAGCAGGCAACCGCCGATCTTGTGGTTGATAAAGTAACTCTTGGAGTAGGAGACAGCAATGGCTAAATCTGTACATGATGATGTGCTTGACGGGGCGTTCGACGTTCTTGACCAAGCGAACCTGATGATTGCCTGTTCGGCGCAACCTACGTCGCGCACTGAGGCAGTGACGACCTACGCCCTGGCTGATGTGGCGATGACGGTGAATACGGACTACACCAAGGCAAACGGTGATGTTAGCGGCCGCAAAGTCACAGTCGCTGCCAAATCCACGGTGCTGATTGACACCAGCGGAACAGCAACGCACGTAGCACTCGTGGATGGTACGCGACTGCTCTACGTCACGACCTGCACCTCGCAAGCATTGACGGCTAATGCCTCAAATACAGTCAATTTCCCAGCTTGGGATATTGAAATACAGGACCCATCTTAAGGTGATGACATGAACAAAACTCAAAAACAAACGCTCGCAGCCGCGCTGCGGGCAGAGACCAATGCAGGAGTTGTTGCTGCTATGGCGATTCGCAACGATGTGGGCTTGGCCGACTGGTGCAACGCTGACAGTTCCGCCGATGCCTGGCAGTCAGCAACATCAAGCCGTGATCTGTTCGAGGCTACCAACATAGCCAAGTTCGACAATCTGACCGCCGGTAAGCGCGACGCATGGAAGCTGATGCTCGATTTCGCGCCGATTAACTTCGCTCGGAACAAGATGCGTAAGGCGGTGACGGATATGTGGGGCAATGCCGATTCCGTGTCCGTGCTGCAAGCCTGTACGCGCAAGGCGACCAATGCCGAGAATTACCTTGGCGGCAACAGCGCCACGGAAAACACCGTGACCGCGCTCAAGCTCAACTGGTCAGGCACCCTCTCGCACAGCGATGTTTCAGACGTACTGAACAATTACTAAAAGGCGATCAAAATGCCAGCAAATTACACTGCCCGCGCCACGGCATCGACCGTACTGACGACCGAACTGAACAGCCTGACTAGCGGTTCAGTCTGTTCGCTTTCAGCCTCGCAGGATAACGACACCGCAGGCACCCGAGATCTCTACGCACAGGCCGAAATCTATCTGGCCGCACAGGGCGTCAATCGTGCCGCTGGTGCTTACGTGGCGCTGTATCTTGTTCCTGAATTGGACGGGACAAACTACGGCGCAACCACCGACGAATGCCTGGACAACTACTTCGTCGGTTCGGCATCGCTTGATGATGCTGCCCTTGCGGCCCGTTACTTGATTATCGACCGCGTTCGCTTGCCAGTTGGAGACTTCAAAGTAGCACTGAAGAATGGAACAGGTCAGACGCTTGCTGCGTCAGGAAACACTGTGAAGCTGCGCGCATACACCGTTGAAGACGCGACCTGATTCATGGCGGCGAAGCTATCCCTGCTGGAAGATGAATGGACACGCCAGCCTCCGCCAGGAACGGGAATCAACTGGAAGAACCCGATCACGCGGGGGTTGTTGCTCGCCATGTCTGGGAAAGAAAACAACCTAAATAAAACGATAGGAGGAAATGATTTAGTAGTCACTGCTGTCGGCAAAAAAGGAATTGCGCTTGTAACGCCGACTTGGGAGTTTTACAACTCTGTTGGTGGAAACTACATCACACCGCAGTCGTCCATATTTATACTAGCGAAAGCACGTAATGAAGTTACCGCAAACCAAGGTGTAGTTGGGTATGACGTTTCAAGCAAGGGAAGTTATCTTAAGATTAACTCTGCAAATCGCTGGCGGTTTTCTGTATATGACACAGCCCAACGTGACGCGGCTGATACAACTGCCCCGTCAATAACAGAATTTGAGCCTATCTGTGGAACACATGATGGTGTTACCGCTCGAATCTACAGAAACGGAAATCAAACCGCAAGTGTTTCTGCCGGAAATGCTACGGGGTCTGCAACAGATATTCGTTTTGGGGCTTGTTCCGGTAGCTATGGTTCAGGCTCGTCCATTGCTTGCACGTTTGTATGGAATCGTGCACTCACAAAAGGTGAAGTCAAAGCACTATCAGACAATCCGTGGCAAATCTTCGAGCCTGAAGAAATCCCGCTGTTCAAGCCGGTTACTAGCGGAGCAACAAACCTATTTATATTTGACTCGTCACATGCACATGCTGGAGACACTCTTACATTTTCACTAGATACCTATCTAGCCGCACAAGATTCAACCCATGCACATTCCGCAGATAATCTGACGCTTGACGCCACAACTTCCATAAGCCTGGTTCTTTCGGAGTCATTGCATGGGTTGTCGTCTGATGTAATTGCTTTCATAACAGGATCATATCTTCAGGTAGCGGATGCCCTACACGGTCATTCTGCGGACGCGCTTACGCTGGCGACAGCATCGTTCCTTGCAGTTGCTGATGCGCTTCATTCCCATGCTGCTGATAACCTGACGCTAGACACAAGTAACGCGACGCCGCTAACAACACAGGACTCAGCGCACGCGCATTCTGCGGATAACACGGCGCTGACGCTCGATACATGGTTGGCAATCGTCGAAGCCATTCATGCGCAATCGGCTGATAATGTTTCGATCAGTAGCGAAGAACTATTGGCTATTGCTGATGCGCTGCATTCACATGCAAGTGATGCGCTTCTTTTGTCAATACCAAGTGCTCCAGGTACTTGCCCGTCAGTTGCTGAAATTGTTGCGGCTATCTGGGCAGATCCCAGAGCATTAACCGTTGCTAAGTTTTTAGGACTTAAATAATGAGCAAGAATTATTACGTTTCCGGCGAATTCAATGTTACCTGCGATGTCTGTTCTAGGAAGATAAAAGCATCAGAGTCCAGACAGCGTTGGGATGGTTTCCGCGTATGTCTGGATGACTGGGAACCGCGACACGAACAGGACTTTGTGAGGGCTAGACAAGACAAGATCTCAGTACCATTCACAAGACCAAAAGAAACCCCAGCGTTCCTATTAATATCTGTACTAGATGACAATACTTCAACAACCGATACTATAATAACTGAGTATGAAGCTAATCGATATATAGTAGATACAGCATTACCAACAGAGACGCTCTTATTTACTTATGATAAGTATCTAACGGATACTGCTATAATAGCTGATGCGTTGAGTCTACAAGGAACTGGATATAATAACAATAGTGATAGTACTGCGGTATCTGACTCTGGTAGCTTAGTTCTGTTAAATTATATTGACATGACATATTTTGAAGATGTTTATGTTGGCGAAGAATACACTTTTTAAGGATATAAAATGATTCTAGATAAAATTAATGTTGTAGGTGATGTCAAACTAATTCTAACAGGCTCAGACGGTAGCATTAAAGATGAACGCGAAATCCACAATCTAGTTGTAAATACAGGTAATAATCTAATTGCCTCTAGACTAGCTTCAGCTAGTTCTGCTGTGATTGGTTGGATTGCTTTAGGTACTGGCACCAACACACCAGCGCGTGGCGATACTACGTTACAGACTGAACTGGTTCGTTCAGCTACAACTGTGTCTGGCGGCACAGTCACAAACAATCAAATCCTGTATCAACAGACCTTCGGTGCTGGTGTTGGTACCGGGTCTTTAACTGAAGCTGGTTTGTTTAATGCAGCTTCTCTGGGAACTATGGCTGCTCGTACAACCTTCAATGTAATTAATAAAGGTTCTGGCGATGTGCTAACTGTCTACTGGACACTCTCGATTGGGTAATCTATGACCACTATCGTAACTAGGGCAGATAAGGGTCTTCCATTATCTACGTTAGAAATGGATACCAATCTAACAAATCTAAACACAGACAAAGCAGAGCTAGCCTCACCAACATTCACAGGCACCCCTGCCGCACCAACAGCTACTACGGGTACAAATACAACACAACTAGCTACTACAGCTTTTACTAAAACAGAGATAGCGGCAGATAGACCATACTCAGATACTAATCCAATTATGGATAGCACTGCCGCCCAAGGAACATCACCTAATGTATCTAGGCAAGACCATGTACATCCTAGTGATACAACTAAAGCTAATTTGTCAGGTGCTACTTTCACAGGTGGTGTATCAGCCACAACTGGGCTAACAGTTAAGTCTGTCGCTACGGGATCAAACGATGGTAATGTGGTTAGTGGTACTTACACACCAACATCATCGGGGTTGATTAATTGCAATACTGTAATTCCTGGCGTACATAACTGGTTACGAGTTGGTAACATAGTTACCGTATCTGGGAATGTTACAGTATCAGCAACAGCAGCACCTCAAGTTGCATACTTCTACTTATCTACACCAGTAAATTCGGCGTTTACTACACTATATGAAGGAAATGGTGGAGGAACTGTTAATACAGGCAGTAATTTTTATACTCCGATTGTTGGCGTTGGCTCTGTATCAAATACTATACTCTTGGGATGGTATCCAGTATCAACCAGTGCCGTTGTTATTAGATACACTATGACTTATCGTGTTATTTAATTAGTCAAATAAAAACACAGCAAAAGGATTATCCTATGGACCCACTAACAGAACACCAGATATTTGACGAAAGACGATTAACGGATATAGATAGAGACCTCAAAGAAATGCGGGCAGAACTTACACGCTTATCTGATGATGTCTCTGATCTTGTTTCAGCATGGAAGGCAGCCAATTGGATTGTTAGTTTGGTCAAGTGGCTTGGTGGTATTGCTATGGCAGTGACAGCTTTTATGGCTCTGGTTAAAGGAATAAAAACATGACCACATCAAA
>Ga0209310_1001489_pt1 | contig 17469 bp, 15 predicted proteins | sample AD_UKC030_MetaG_FD_184415 | JGI IMG/M metagenome (GOLD analysis project Ga0209310, IMG submission 184415) | Active sludge microbial communities of municipal wastewater-treating anaerobic digesters from USA - AD_UKC030_MetaG (SPAdes) (version 2) | ecosystem: Engineered > Bioreactor > Anaerobic >... | reverse complement strand
GGCGGCTTGCAGGTCGCCGTAGGGATTGACCTTGCCCTGTTGGCGGGCGTGGCTGCGCCAGCGCATCCAGCGGGCCACCAGACGGCGCAGGAAGCGTGGCTTGGCGAGAATATTCCGTTGCCAGGCCGGCGTACGGACGCGGGTGCGGAAGGCTTGGTAATCCGTGTCGTCGAGGCACAGCGCGTCGCCGTGCGATAGAACGAAACTCCATTCCGTCAGCACCAGATCGTATGGGTCGGGCAGCAGGCGGATTCCGGCGGCGTCGGCGAAGCCCTGGCCGAGCAGGAAGTCGCGGTTGCCGTGCAGGAAGGCGATCTGCAGACCGGCATCGGCCGCTGCGCGCAGGCCGGAGACGATGCGGGCATTGAAGGCATCGTCGATGTCGTCATCGCCAATCCAGGTTTCGAAGAGGTCGCCGAGGATGTACAGCGCTTGTGCCTGGCGCGCGCGTCCGGTGAGAAACTGGAGGAACAAAGCAGTCGCCCCGGGTGACCGGGGCGACAGGTGCAGATCCGAAATGAAGAGGATCAAACGACTTCCGCTTTTTCGATGATCACGTCATCGACCGGGACATCCTGATGAAAACCCTTGTTGCCGGTGCGCACGGCACGGATCTTGTCGACCACGTCCATGCCTTCGCTGACTTCGCCGAAAACGCAGTAGCCCCAGCCCTGGCCCATCGGCGACGTGAAGTCGAGGAAGTCGTTGTCGACGACGTTAATGAAGAACTGGGCGGTGGCCGAATGCGGGTCGCTGGTGCGCGCCATGGCGATCGTCCCGCGCTTGTTCTTGAGGCCGTTGGCGGCTTCGTTCTCGATCGGCGCCTGACACGGTTTCTGGTTCATGCCCGGTTCGAAGCCGCCGCACTGGACCATGAAGTTCTTGATCACGCGGTGGAAAACCGTGTTGTCGTAGTGACCGGCCTTGACGTAGGCGAGGAAGTTGGCGACCGTCTTCGGGGCCTTTTCGGCGTTGAGATCGAGGACGATGACGCCGTGGTTGGTGGTGAGTTTGATCATTGATTGGTCCTTATTTCTTGGAGATGATTTCGACGCTCTGGATGACGACCGGCGTGGTCGGCACGTTTTCGTAATAACCGGCATTGCCGGTTGGCACCTTGGCGATCTTGTCGACGACGTCCATGCCTGCGGTGACCTTGCCGAACACGGCATAGCCGAAGCCGCTCGGATCGTTGCGGTTCGGATGGTTCAGTGAATCGTTGTCCTTCAGGTTGATGAAGAACTGGACGCGCGCCGAATGCGGGTCGCGGGTGCGTGCCATGGCAATCGTCCCGCGCGCATTGGGCAGGTCGCTGGTCGCTTCGTTCTTCAGGAAGGGGGTCAGAACCTTTTTTTCTTCCATGGCCCGCGAGAAGCCGCCGCCCTGAATCATGAAATTGTCGATCACGCGATGAAAAATGGTGCCGTCGTAGAAGCCGTGCTTGACGTTGTAGAGGAATATCTCGACCGTTTTCGGCGCCTTCTCGGGGTTGAGCTCGATGGTGATCTTGCCCAGCGAGGTCGTCATTTCGACAGTCGGTGTCGCCCACACGGCAAGCGAAACGAGCAGGCCGGCGGTCAGTGCGGAGATTTGCTTGATCATGGTGGTTTCCTGGTCGATGGTTAGCGGTTGGCAGCCGGTGCCGGCTTTGCAGACGATTTGCCCTGGGGGGCGAGCAGTTCGCGCGTCAGCGACAGCTTGGTTTTCGCGGCCTTGCTCCCGCCTTCGAGCCGGGCTGCCTTGTCGTAGGCCTGGCTGGCCAGCTTGACGTAGAGGTCGCCGAGGTTTTCATGGGCGGTCGCATACGAGGGATGGGCGCGGATCGCCATTTCCAGCGCCGTGCGCGCCCGTTCGTAATCCTTTTGCTCTGCGTAGAGCACGGCCAGGTTGTTGTAGGGTTCCGGGAACTCGGGGTAATCCTCGGTCAGTTTGGTGTAAACGATGATGGCTTCGTCGGTCTTGTTCATTCCGCTGTAGATGACACCCTTCAAAAAGCTGGCCTGGGCGTCGTCGGGCGCAGTCGCCAGGTAGGCATCGACCTGCTTCAGCGCCTGTGGATACTGACCTTTTCTGATCAGTTTCTGGACATCGGCGAGTGGTTCGGCACAGAGCGGCGCGCTGAAGCCGATCGTCAACTCGAAGAGGACGGCCCACAGCGCTGCGGATGCCTTGAAACGAGGCTGTGGCTGGGGGGCGGAGGTCATCGCTATGCTATACTCGGCGCTGGTTTACAATCTTTTGATTCTACCAAGAACGCCAGCCAATCCCAAATTTGGCCAGCGGCTGACGGCGTTGCGAATTCCTCTCCCATGCTCAAAATCCATAACTCCCTGAAACGGGAAAAGCAGGTCTTCACGCCCATCGAACCGGGCAAGGTGCGCATGTACGTTTGCGGGATGACCGTCTATGACTATTGCCACCTCGGACATGCCCGGGTCATGGTCGTCTTCGACATGGTCTATCGCTGGCTCAAGGCTTCCGGCTACGACGTCAACTACGTGCGCAACATCACCGATATCGACGACAAGATCATCCGGCGCGCCAGCGAAAACGGTGAAACGATCCAGCAGCTGACCAACCGCTTCATCGCCTTCATGCACGAGGATGCCGACGCGCTCGGCGTGCTGCGCCCCGACAGCGAGCCGCGCGCGACCGAATACGTTCCGGAGATGCTTGACCTGATCGCCCGGCTGGAGTCGCGCGGTCTCGCCTACAAGGCAGGTGATGGTGACGTCAATTACGCGGTGCGCAAGTTTCCCGGCTACGGCAAGCTGTCCGGCAAGTCGCTCGACGATCTGCGGGCCGGCGAGCGCGTCGAGGTCGATTCGGCCAAGGATGATCCGCTCGATTTTGTGCTCTGGAAGCACGCCAAGGCTGGCGAACCGGCCTGGGATTCACCTTGGGGCGAGGGGCGGCCGGGCTGGCACATCGAGTGCTCGGCGATGAGCTCGAAGCTGCTCGGCAACCATTTCGACATCCACGGCGGCGGGCAGGATCTGCAGTTTCCGCACCACGAGAACGAAATCGCCCAATCCGAGGGGGCGCATCAGTGCACCTTCGTCAATTACTGGATGCACAACGGCTTCGTCAGGGTCGACAACGAAAAGATGTCGAAATCGCTCGGCAACTTCTTCACCATCCGTGAAGTTCTGGAGCGCTACGATGCCGAGGTGGTACGCTTCTTCATCCTGCGCGCCCACTATCGCAGCCCGCTGAACTACTCGGACATCCATCTCGACGATGCCAAGCGCAGCCTCGACAGCCTCTATTTTGCCTTGCGCGACGTGCCGCCTGCCGCGGTCGCCATCGACTGGAAGAATGATTTCGCAGCCCGCTTCGCAGCCGCGCTGAACGAGGATTTCGATTCGCCCGGTGCGCTCGCCGTGCTGTTCGAACTGGCGAGCGAGGTCAATCGGCAGCGCAGTGGCGAACTCGCCGGCCTGCTTAAGGCCCTGGCTGGCGTCATCGGCCTGCTTGAACGCGAGCCGATGGCCTACCTGCGCGGCGGCGGTGCTGCCGCTGGCGGCGGACTCGACGAGGCGGACATCGCGGATATGATCGCCCGTCGCGCAGCGGCCAAGCAGGCGCGCGACTTTGCCGAAGCCGATCGTCTGCGCGACGAACTCAAGGCCGCCGGCATCCTGCTCGACGACAGCCCGCAGGGAACAACCTGGCGCCGGGCCTGAAAAAGAAAATGGCCTGTAAAAACAGGCCATTTTGCCGGGTCGACCGCGCCAGTCCTACCTGAGCACCTTGCCGCCCGGCCCGATGACGGTCATTTCGACGAAGCGCGAGCCCTGACGGCTGGTGCCGCTGAAAGCGACCGTGAAGCCGCCGAGATCGGCGTTCGTACTTTCCAGTGCGGCGATATATTTCTCGCGGGTCAGGTCCCTGCCGGTTTTCTTGAGCGCGTCGACCGCGGTGCGTGCCGTCACGTAGGCTTCGATCCCGTAGTAGGAGTAGCCGGCCTTGCTGCCGACCAGTTTCTGGTACTCGTGAACGATCGGCACGACGCTGTTCCACGGATAAGGCATGACCTGCGAAACACCGATACCGCGTGCATCGGCCCCGAGTTCGGCGACCAGTTGCTGGGTGCCGACTGGCGACAGGGTCATCAGCATCGGGTTTTGGCCGGCCTTCTTCATCGCCTTGACGAAAGCCGCGGTTGGTTTGTAGAGCGTGACCATCACCACTGCCTGCGGCTTGGCCTTGGCGATCGCCTCGACGGCTGCGGTCACGTCGAGCGAGTTGCGCTCGACGGTGGCAGCCACTATCGGGGCCAGGTTGTGTTTTTTCAGCGCCGCCGTCACACCTTCCAGCCCGGATTTGCCGAAACCGTCATTCTGGTAGAAAACAGCAATGTTCTTGAGGCCCAGCGAAACCAGCTGATTGACGATGGCTTCGGTCTCGTCGGCGTAGCTGGCGCGGATGTTGAACATGTAGGCGCTGCCAGGGTTCTTCGCAATCGGCTCGCGCAGCGTGCCGGCACCGGAAATGGTCCCCACCAGCGGCACCCGGGCCGGGCCGAAGACCTTGTTCATCGCTTCCGTGGTCGGGCTGGAACCGTAATAGGCCAAGAGCGAGAAGACTTTCTTGTCGTTGATCAGGGTATTCGTGTTGGCCACCGTGCGGTCGGTTTCATAGCCGTCGTCAAGCGCGACGAGCGCGAGCTTGCGGCCATTGACCCCACCCGCCTTGTTGACCTGATCAAAATAACGCTCGACCACCTCGCGCATTTCAGTGCCATAGGCACCATTTGGTCCAGAGAAGGGAGACGACATGCCCAGCGTGATCGTACTGTCCGTGACGCCCGGTTCGGCCGCAGCCAGCGAAGAAATGGCGATCGCTGCAACGGTAAGCAATTGCTTGACAAAATGCATTCTTGGTCCCCCTGAGTGAGTCAGCAGATTCTAACAGCCGAAATGCGGCAGGGGGAACACCTGCGCAGGCTGTCTGGCCTGCGCCGCAACAAAAATGCATCAGTCTTCGAAGAACTCCTTTACCTTGTCCATCCACGATTTGGCGCGCGGGTTGTGCTTGGCGCCGCTGTCGCGACTCGATTCTTCGAGTTCGCGAAGCAGTTCCTTCTGGCGGTCGGTCAGGTTGACCGGGGTTTCGACGACGACGTGGCACATCAGATCGCCGTGCGTATGGCTGCGGACGCCCTTGATGCCCTTGCCGCGCAGGCGGAAGACGCGTCCCGACTGGGTCTCGCCGGGAATCTTGATGCTCGCCGCGCCATCGAGGGTCGGTATCTCGATTTCGCCACCCAGTGCCGCCGTCGTGAAGGAGATCGGCATTTCGCAATGCAGGTCGTTTTGGTCGCGCGTGAATACCGCGTGCTGCTTCAGGTGAATCTGCACGTAGAGGTCGCCCGGCGGGCCGCCATTGACGCCGTGTTCGCCTTCGCCGGCGAGCCGGATGCGATCGCCCTCGTCGACCCCGGCGGGAATCTTGACCGACAGCGTCTTGTGCTGCTTGGTGCGTCCGGCCCCACCGCAGGTCTTGCACGGGTCGGCGATGAAGCGGCCGGTGCCGTGACATTTCGGGCAAGTCTGCTGGATCGAGAAAAATCCCTGCTGGAGCCTTACCTGGCCGGAACCGTTACAGGTCGGGCAGGTTTTCGGCTGCGTGCCCGGCTTGGCACCGCTGCCGTTGCACGGTTCGCAGATTTCCATGGTCGGAATGCGGATCTTGGTTTCCGTACCGTGCGCCGCCTGTTCGAGCGAGATTTCGAGGTTGTAGCGCAGGTCGGCACCGCGGTAGATGTTGGAACGGCCAGCGCCGCCACCACCGCCGCGGCCGCCGAAGATTTCGTCGAAAATGCCGCCGAAGGCATCGGAAAATCCGCCGCCACCACCACCGAATCCGCCACCCATGCCGGCTTGCGGATCGACGCCGGCATGGCCGTATTGGTCGTAAGCCGCCCGCTTCTGGCTGTCGGAGAGGATTTCGTAGGCTTCCTTTGCTTCCTTGAATTTTTCCTCCGACCCCTGGTTGTCCGGATTGCGGTCGGGGTGGTGTTTCATGGCCAGCTTGCGGTAGGCCTTCTTGATCTCTTCATCGCTGGCGTCGCGGTTGACGCCGAGAATCTCGTAAAAATCGCGTTTTGACATTATTTCTACCCGTCAAGTGACAAAGGCGCCGAGCGCCGCCGGACGTTTCCGGTAGGCTCGGCGCCGGGTGGCGGTTGGACCAGGAATTACTTCTTGTCCTTGTTTACCTCGGTAAATTCGGCATCGACGACGTCGCCTTCGACGGTCTTCTCACCAGCCTGCTGCTGGCCGCCCGCGCCGGCACCCTGGGGGGCGCCTTCAGCCTGTTGCTGGGCGTACATCTTTTCACCCAACTTCTGGGCTGCAGCCGAGAGTGCCTCGGTCTTGGCGACGATGGTGTCCTTGTCGCCGTCGCGCAGCACAGATTCGACATCCTTGATCGCCGCTTCGATGCTTTCCTTTTCGGCGGCATCCAGCTTGTCGCCATACTCGGTCAGCGACTTCTTGACCATGTGCACCATGCCGTCGGCCTGGTTGCGGGCATCGGCCAGTTCATGGACCTTCTTGTCATCTTCGGCGTGCAGCTCGGCATCCTTGACCATGGCTTGGATCTCGGCTTCCGACAGACCCGAATTTGCCTTGATAGTGATCTTGTTTTCCTTGCCGGTGGCCTTGTCCTTGGCGGTCACGTGCATGATGCCGTTGGCGTCGATGTCGAAGATGACTTCGATCTGCGGCGTGCCGCGCGGGGCCGGCGGGATGCCTTCGAGGTTGAACTGGCCGAGGCTCTTGTTGCCGGAGGCGACTTCGCGCTCGCCCTGGAGGACGTGGATGGTCACCGCGCCCTGATTGTCATCGGCGGTCGAGAAGACTTGCGAGGCCTTGGTCGGGATCGTCGTGTTCTTCTGGATCAGTTTGGTCATGATGCCGCCGAGGGTTTCGATACCGAGCGACAGCGGGGTGACGTCGAGCAGCAGCACATCCTTGACTTCGCCTTGCAGTACGCCACCCTGGATGGCGGCGCCGACGGCGACTGCTTCGTCCGGGTTCACGTCCTTGCGCGGCTCCTTGCCGAAGATTTCCTTGACCTTTTCCTGCACCTTGGGCATCCGCGACTGTCCGCCAACCAAAATGACGTCGTCGATGTCGCCGATCTTGCAGCCGGCATCCTTGAGTGCGGTAACGCATGGCGCGACGGTACGCTCGACCAGTTCGTCGACCAGCGACTCGAACTTGGCGCGGGTGATCTTGATGGCCAGGTGCTTCGGGCCGGAGGCGTCGGCGGTGATGTAGGGCAGGTTGACTTCGGTCTGCTGGCTGGACGAGAGCTCGATCTTGGCCTTTTCAGCGGCTTCTTTCAGGCGCTGCAGGGCCAGCACGTCGGCTTTCAGATTGACGCCGGATTCTTTCTTGAATTCGTCGATGATGTAGTCGATCAGGCGCTGGTCGAAGTCTTCACCACCGAGGAAGGTGTCGCCGTTGGTGGCCAGCACTTCGAACTGCTTTTCGCCATCGACGTCGGCGATTTCGATGATCGAGATATCGAAAGTACCGCCGCCCAAGTCATAGACAGCGATCTTCTTGTCCTTGCCGGCGACCTTGTCCATGCCGAAGGCGAGGGCGGCAGCGGTCGGCTCGTTGATGATGCGCTTGACGTCCAGACCGGCGATGCGGCCGGCGTCCTTGGTGGCCTGACGCTGGCTGTCGTTGAAGTAGGCCGGCACGGTGATGACCGCTTCGGTGACTTCTTCGCCGAGGTAATCTTCGGCGGTCTTCTTCATCTTGCGCAGCACTTCGGCGGACACCTGCGGCGGGGCGATCTTCTTGTCGCGCACGGAAACCCAAGCGTCGCCGTTGTCGGCCTTGACGATCTTGTAGGGCATCAGCGCGATGTCCTTCTGTACTTCCTTCTCTTCGAAGCGGCGGCCGATCAGGCGCTTGACGGCGTACAGCGTGTTCATCGGGTTGGTGACGGCCTGGCGTTTGGCCGGGGCGCCGGAGAGGATTTCACCGTCTTCGGCGTAACCGATGACGGACGGCGTGGTGCGCGCGCCTTCGGAGTTCTCGATAACCTTCGGCGTGCCGCCTTCCATGATGGCGACGCAGCTGTTGGTGGTGCCGAGGTCAATACCAATGATCTTGCCCATGATTCGTTCCTTAAGAAAAATTACTGATGTTCGTGAATTGGGGGCTTGGCCCCGGATTTCAAGCGTGAATTCTGGAAAGTTCCGCGGTCGACCGCGAAAAACAGTTGATTTTTACTTGCCCTTGGCGACCATGACCAGCGCCGGGCGCAGCGTGCGCTCGGCAATCAGGTAACCCTTCTGCAAAACAGTGACGACGGTGTTCGCTTCCTGCTCGGAATCCACCATGCCGATGGCCTGGTGCTTGTACGGATCGAACTTCTCGCCAACCGGGTTTACTTCGCTCAGCGCATTTTTTTCAAAGGCCGATATCAGTTGCTTGAGCGTCAACTCGACGCCGGACTTGAAACTCTCAACCGTTTGTTCCGGCACCGCCAGGGCGGCTTCCAGACTGTCCTTGACCGCCAGTAATTCCCCGGCAAATTTTTCGACAGCGAATTTGTGGGCCTTGGCAATGTCTTCCTGGGCGCGCCGACGGATGTTCTCGCCCTCGGCCTTGGCTCGCAGCCAGGCGTCGTGATGTTCGGCGGCCTGCAGTTCGAGGGCGCGGAATTGCTCTTCGATGCTCGGCAGCGTGTCGGTGTGTTCTTCGGGCGCCGGCGCCGCAGTGGCTTCGCTGACTGGCTGGTTGTCGAGCAGGGGTTCCTGGGGATTTTCGGGGTTGGACATGCACATATCTCCAAAAAAGTTGTTATGCATGTAGGGGCATTGCGCTGAATATCAAGAGCGATCCGAAAAAATTCTGCCTGGTACGCCCGATGACCGCCCTGCGCGCTGCGTGCTACGATGAAAACTTGGCTAAATTAAGACGAAGCGCATGGAACAGTTTGGCAAATACCGGGTAGTCAGGGAGATCGGCAAGGGGGCGACCGCCAGGGTCTACCTGTGCGTGAGCCCCGATTCCGATACGCCGGTCGCCGTCAAGGTCGTGCGCTTCGGCAAGGATTGCGCGGCGATGTCGCGCCGCCTGCGCAAGCTGTTCCAGAACGAGGGGATGGTCGCCCGACGTCTCAATCACCCGAACATCGCCAAGGTCTATGAAGGTGTCGTCGAGGACGACTATGCCTATCTGGCGATGGAATACATTCAGGGCTTCCCGCTCGAAAACCATACCCGCATTGACCGCCTGCTGCCGCTGCACCGTGTCATCGGAATCATCTTCAAGTGCTGCATGGCGCTCGACAGCGCTTACCGGCAGGGGATCATCCACCGCGACATCAAGCCCGCCAACATCCTGGTCGCGGCCGGCGACGAACCGAAGCTGGTCGATTTTGGCCTCGCGCTCAATCTCAACAAGAACATGGACCGCGACTCGACCTTCATCATGGGCGTCGGTTCACCGTCCTACATGTCGCCGGAGCAGGTCAAGGGTTACCAGCTCAACCAGAAGACCGACCTTTATTCGCTGGGTGTGGTCATGTTCCAGTTGCTGACCGGGCGCCTGCCGTTCCGCGCCAAGAACCAGGCGACGCTGATCTACCGCATCATCAATACCGATGCGCCGGACGTGACGTCACTGAACCCGAGTCTGCCCGAAGGTCTCAACGCCATTCTGAGGCGTGCCCTGGAAAAGGATCTCTACAGCCGTTACCGGAATGGGGCCGAGTTCGCCAAGGACCTCGCCGCGGTGCGCTACCAGATTCTCGAGGAAGACGACACGGTCCAGGATAAGCGCCATTTCGAGATGCTCAGGAAGCTCGATTTCTTCACCGAATTCGAGAATGTCGAGCTTTGGGAAATCCTGCGCATTTCAGTCTGGCGCCAGGTTGCGCCGCGCGTGGCGATCATTCGCGAAGGGCAGACCAACCGGATTTTCGGCATCGTCGTCGAAGGCTTCGTCGAAGTCTCGATCGCCGGGTCGACGCTTTGCCGGCTGGGGACGGGCGAGGTGATCGGCGAGGTTGCCTATCTGCACCCGAGCAAGGACGAGCGTTCAGCGAGCGTCGTGACGCTCGAAAACACGCTCTTTCTCGAGATCAACGCGGCCGCGCTGGCGCTGGCTTCCGAGGAATTGCAGGAACGCATGCGTACGGCGTTGCTCGGACAAATGATCGACCGCTTACGCACGGTGAATGCCATCGCCGCCGCCCAGGGCGCGCCTGCCGTCGAGTCGGGCAAGGCGCTGATCGAGGGTTCGAGCCGCACAGCGCCGGGTGGCGGGATCGACCTCGAACTGGCGCCGATGTAGCTGTTTCGCCAGGCCGTTTGGCCGGATTCAGATGTTGGCCTGCACCCAGCGCTTCAGCGTTGCACCGTCGACCGCACCGCTCTGACGCGCGACTTCGCGGCCGCCCTTGAAAATGGCCAGGGTCGGAATGCTGCGGATGTTGAAGCGGGCGGCCAGTTGTTGCTGGCTTTCGGTATCGACCTTGGTCAGGCGGACGCCTGGTTCCAGTTCGCCGGCTGCGCTGGCGAAGGCCGGTGCCATCGAACGACAGGGTCCGCACCACGGTGCCCAGAAATCGACGACGACCGGCAGGTCGCTGCGCCCGATGTGGCGATCGAAATTGGCAGCGGTCAGGTCGAGCGGCTTGCCGGCGAAAAGGGGTTTGCGGCACTGGCCGCAATTTGGATTCTCGGCAAGCCGCTCCGCCGGCAGGCGGTTGACAGCATCGCAATGCGGGCAGACGACGTGCATGGATTCACTCATGGCGTTTCTTTCGTATCAGAAAACTCTGATATCAGGTCGACTTTGCCGGTTTCAAGAGGCTGCGCCGTGCCTTTTGGCCAGCTGGGCCGAAGCGGCCAGCGCTTCTGGGGCGGCCTGCTCTTTCGATGGCCAGCCGGAAAGGTGGCGTTCGACCAGGGATGCCAGGGCCGCCAGCCAGCCGTGGTTCTCGTTGAGCGCCGGGATGTAGTGGTATTCCTTGCCGCCACTGGTCAGGAATGATTCCTTGCCTTCCATGGCGATTTCTTCCAGAGTTTCCAGGCAGTCGGCGACGAAACCGGGGCAGATCACATCGACGCGCTGCGTGTTGGTCTTGCCCAGTGCTTCGAGGGTCGGCGCGGTATAGGGCTGCAGCCATTCCGCCTTGCCGAAGCGCGACTGGAAACAGATCCTGTATTGCCCGGCAGCGAGGTTCAGGCGTTCGGCGAGCAGGCGGCCAGTCTTCATGCATTCGCAGTAATACGGGTCGCCGAGGTCGAGGTTGCGGCGCGGCAGGCCGTGGAAGCTTATGATCAGCTGGTCGCCGGCACCCAGGCGACCATGTTTTGTCCAGTGATCGAGCACCGTTTGTCCGAGTGCCTGGATGTAGGCCGGATCGTCGTGGAAATTGCGGACAAAGCGCATCTCGGGCTGGTTGCGCTGTGTCAGCAACCAGCGGCAGGCGTCGTCGACGACAGTCGCGGTGGTGGTTGCCGAGTATTGCGGATACATCGGCACGACCAGAATGCGGGTGTTGCCGGCCGCCTTGAGGCGATCGAGGACGTCGGGTATCGCCGGTGCGCCATAGCGCATGGCCGGGACCGCGGTGACATGGTGGCCGCGTTCGCCAAGATAGCCGGCGAGAAACTTGGCCTGGCGTTCGGTGTGAACCTTGAGCGGCGAGCCTTCGGCCAGCCACACCGAAGCGTATTTTTCGGCGGATTTTTTCGGGCGGACGTTGAGAATGATGCCATTGAGGATCAGCCACCAGATCGCGCGCGGGATTTCGACGACGCGCGGGTCGCCGAGGAACTGGCGCAGGTAGCGTTTGAGAGCGGGGGCGGTCGGTGCTTCCGGCGTGCCCAGGTTGACGAGGACGACCGCCGTGCCAGGAGCGGTGCCGTGTTTATGCGGCGGTTCGGGTTTGATTTTGGGCATCAGTAATTATTCTGGTTGGAGAGGGCGCTCGACAGTAGCCTGGCGGTGATATCGACAATCGGGATGACGCGCTCGTAGGCCATGCGCGTCGGGCCGATGACGCCAACCGAGCCGACGACCTGGCCATCGACGGCGTAAGGGGCGGCGATGACACTGCATTCGTCGAGGCTGGCGATGCCCGATTCGCCGCCGATGAAGATCTGGACGCCGGCGGCGCGATTGGAAATGTCGAGCAGGCGCATCAGGCTCGAACGCTGCTCGAAGAGGTCGAACAGTTCGCGCAGGCGCTTCATGTTGGACGATAGCTCTTCGACGTCGAGCAGGTTGTGCTCGCCGGAAATCACGTATGGTGTCGCGCTGCCGGACAGCGCCTCGTCGCCGGCATCGAGCGCGAGCGCCATCAGCGCCTTCATGTCCTCGCGCAGTTGCTGGATTTCCACCGAAATTCGCTGGCGGATCTGCTCGAAATCGAGACCGGCAAAATTCTGGTTGAGATAATTTGCAGCGTGCACCAGTTCGGACGGCGAATAAGCATTTTCGGTGACCAGAACACGGTTCTGCACGTCGCCATCGGTGGTGACGATGATCAGCAGGATGCGCTTCTCGGTCAGGTTGAGGAACTCGATCTGACGGATGCGGCTGGCGCTGCGCCGCGGGGCCATGACGACGCCAGCGAAGTGGGTGAGGCTGGAGAGTAGTTGCGAGGCGCTGGAAATGACCTGATTTGCCGGTCGACCGTGCAAGGCGCCTTCCATCTCGTCGAGCTGGCGCGCTTCGAGGGGGCGCATCGTCAGCAGCGTGTCGACGAACAGCCGGTAGCCGCGCGGCGTTGGCACGCGCCCGGCGGAAGTATGCGGGCTGGCGACGAAGCCGGCTTCCTCGAGATCGGCCATGACGTTGCGGATCGTCGCCGGCGACAGATCGAGACCGGAAAATTTCGACAGCGCGCGCGAGCCGACCGGCTGACCGTCGGCAATGTAGTGTTCGACCAGGGCCTTGAGGAGGGTGCGGGAGCGATCATCGAGCATGTCAGGGCATTGTACAAAAAACTGGCGGCAGCGCGGGCGGCCATTTTTATGCAAGAATCCGGGTCATGAACTCCAGCTTTGGCTCCTATCGCTCGCCCAAGACCATCGCGCTGGTCGGCAAATACCGTAGCCCTGAAATTGCCGAATCGCTGCGTGGCCTTGCCGAATACCTGCACGAGCGGGGCGTTTCGGTGTTCATCGAGCGCGAGACGGCCGAGCATATCGGACGTCACGATGACCTTGCGCGCTGGGTTACCTGTGGCTTCAACGATATCGGCGCCCATGCCGACCTCGCGATTGTCGTCGGCGGCGACGGAACGATGCTCAATGCAGCGCGTCGCCTGGCGCGCTATCGCGTGCCGCTGGTCGGCGTCAACCAGGGGCGTCTCGGCTTCATGACCGATATTGCACGCAGCGACATGCTGAGCTGCATGGACGACCTGCTCGATGGCCGCTTTACCCAAGAAAACCGCATGCTGCTCGATGCCGAGGTGATCCGCGATGGCAAGGAAGTCGCTGCCAACCTGGCGCTCAACGATGTCGTCGTGGACAAGGGGGCGATCGGGCGGATGATCGAGTTTGAACTGGCGATCGATGGCGAGTTCATCTACAACCTGCGTTCCGACGGCCTGATCGTGTCGACGCCAACCGGGTCGACCGCCTATTCGCTGTCGGCCGGTGGCCCGATCCTGCATCCGACGTTGACCGGCATCGCGCTGGTTCCGTTGTGCCCGCACGCGCTGACCAACCGGCCGATCATGGTCAACGACCGGGCCAATATCGAACTGCGCATCATCCAGGCCGACGACCCGCGCGTGCACTTCGACGGCCAGGTCACGCTCGATCTGTTGCCCGGCGACAGCGTCCGCCTCCGGCGTTCAGAATACGCCTGCTGCTTCCTGCATCCGCCGGGTTACAGCTATTTCGCCATGCTGCGCCAGAAACTGCACTGGAGCGAGCGCCCCAAGGGCATCTGATGCTGCGTCAGCTTGCGATTCGCAACTTCGTCATCGTAGACCGGCTGGAACTCGAATTTTCGGCCGGTTTTGGCGCGTTGACCGGGGAAACCGGCGCCGGCAAGTCGATCCTGATCGATGCGCTGGCCCTGGCGCTCGGCGACCGTGCCGATGCCGGCATCATCCGCGCCGGCTGCGACAAGGCCGAAGTTGCGGCTACCTTCGCGCTCGGCGGGCTGCCGCAGGTCGGCGCCTGGCTCGCCGCCAACGACCTCGAAGCCGACGACGAACTGCTGCTGCGCCGCGTCCTCGACGCCGGCGGCCGGTCGCGCGGCTACATCAACGGTTCGCCGGCCACCGCGCAGCAGATGCGGGAGGTCGGCGAGTTCCTTGTCGACATCCACGGCCAGCACACCCACCAGTCGTTGTTGCGCACCGATGCCCAGCGCGCCTTGCTCGACAGCCACGCCGGATTGAGCGTTCTGGTGCGGCAGGTGGCAAGCGCCTACCGGGCCTGGCGCGAAGCCTTGCAGATGCAGCAAGCGGCGGCGGCCGGTGCCGAGGCGCTGGCGCGCGAACGCGAACAACTTGAATGGCAGGTCCGCGAACTGGAAATGCTGGCCTTCGTCGCTGATGAATGGACTGCACTCGAACTCGAACACAAGCGCCTCGGCCATGCCGCGAGTCTGATCGAAGGCGCCCGCTTCGCGCTCGATACGCTTGCAGATGGCGAAGTCGCCTGCGCCGGCGGCCTCGATGGCGTCGTTAACCGGCTCGGCGATCTGGCCGACTTCGACCCGTCGCTGCAGGAAGTCTCCGGCCTGCTGCAATCAGCGCAGGCCGAACTCGGCGAGGCGATTTCGATCTTGCGCCGCTACGCCGACCGCGTCGACCTCGACCCGGCGCGCCTGGCGGAAGTCGAGCGGCGCATGGAGGCGGTACTCGCCTGCGCCCGCAAGTATCGCGTGCAGGCGGCCGAACTGCCTGGCTTGCTGGTCGGCTGGCAGGCTCGGCTGGCAACGCTCAACGCCGCCGCCGACCTCGACGCACTGGCGGCGCGGGTCGCGACGGCCCATGCCGAATATCTGGGCTACGCTTGCGAATTGTCCGCTGGACGGCAGCGCGTTGCCGCTGAAATGGGCGCCGCGGTCAGCGCGCTGATGCAGCAACTGGCGCTCGCCTCGGGCCGCTTCGAAGTGGCCCTGCTGCCGCTCGCCGAAGGCGCCGCTTATGGCCTGGAACAGGTCGAATTCCGCGTCGGCGGGCTGGCCGGGCTGGAAGCGAAGCCGCTGGCCAAGGTCGCCTCGGGCGGCGAACTGTCGCGCATCAGCCTGGCCATCCAGGTCCTGACCTCGCGCTCGGCCAGTGTGTCGACGCTGATTTTCGACGAAGTCGATGTCGGCATCGGCGGTGGCGTCGCCGAAATTGTCGGCCGCCTGCTGCGCGAACTCGGCAACGAGCGTCAGGTGCTATGTGTCACCCACCTGCCGCAAGTCGCGGCGCGTGCCGAATGGCAATGGCAGGTCAGCAAGACGACACGCGACGACGTCACGCTCAGCGCCATCGAATCTCTAAATGAAGAACAGCGCGTCCGCGAAATTGCCCGCATGCTGGGCGGTGTCGAGGTGACGGACATCACGCTGGCGCATGCCAGCGAACTGTTGCGGTCGACACCAGAAAATACCCAAAAATGAACTGTGCCCGGAGGGTGTTCCGGACACACGCTGCACCTATGAGTTGCGCCTTATTCCAAGCATTTGGCGGCAGTGAGGATAGTTATGGCAACCCCAGAAATCAGGACGGCTAGCCTTGCCTGAGATACGTTTCATCTTGATTCCGCAGGTTGGGCAGGTCGGGGTTTTGTAGTCGCCCTCAACGGCGAAAGACAGCAGGCTCTTCTGGTCTGTTTCGGGAAGTCGTTTAATCATCATCAGGAGCATTTCGCCGTCGATAAGGGTGATGCAATTGCTCTTGGCCACCTCCTTGGCATCGCCCGAAAATTGCCCGCTGGTCATGAAGAACGCCTTGCCGATCCTCTCGTGGGTCATCACGCCAAGCAACTCGCGTACGGGCTTTACACCAACGATTCGCTCGCCCCATGCCTTGCACTGAACAATTGACGTGGCCTGACCCGAGCCATCCTGATAAAGACGGATGTCGATGCCACCGTCTGCCCCTAGCGGCGTTGTCTCGCTTCTAATGCCCCTTGTCTCGTAGAATTTCTGGCATATATCCTCGAACCGCCTCCACTCGATTTCGCGGATCACATCTATCGACCACTCCATCGGCTTTTCTGGGGGGACTCCCGACGGCTCCCGCCGATAATGAAGTGATTCAATTTCCGAAAGCGGATCGACGATCGCGGGCATTTTCACCGATCCGACAACGGTGGGCTCCTCCAACGGTTCACGCAAGGGGCCTCGCTTCAAAGGGATTTCATCGACACACGGTTCCGTCCCGCCGTTTGTAGCGTACTTAGCCCACGACGGTGGTTGCGATGACAAAGTGGTATCACCAACCTTGGGTCTGGTGAATGTCGTGGATGCCTGACTCCGTGTTGATGCCTTGGTCTTGACGAAAACCAGCGCACCGATCAGGAAGAAAAATCCGGAAATCAGCCAAGCCATACCTGCAAGCGCCTGAGCTATTGGCTTAAGAAACATGTTATCTGTTCCGATGAACGGCAGAATCCACTTCAGGCCAATAAATGCCGCTACTCCAACCACGACGCTCATTTGCCACGGTGCCCCCATGAGGGTTTCGAGGAAAGATTCGTTCTGTTTTTTTCTACGCGCCATAACCGCCTCAAGGTATTTGTTCGGCATTATAGTTCGTTAAAAGCGCAGCCAATTGGTCAGCAAGATTTGGTTTTCTGAACCATTAGAAAATGCCCCGTCGCCTCGCGAGTTGCTGCGGTCGACCTCGGTTCAGGGCCAAAAATGATCAGAGCAGGCGGCTTGCGGCAAAAATTGCCAGCAACAGGAAAAAGACGCCGCTGATCCGGTGGATCCATTTCAGCGGTAGGCGGTTGAGCAGCTTGCGGCCGGCGAGGACGCCGAGTAGCGAGGTCACCGCCAGGGCAGTGGTGGCACCTGTCCACACCGCAGCCGGTGTGCCGGTGCTGCCGAGGGCGGCGACGGCGAGCTGGGTCTTGTCGCCGAATTCAGCGAGAAAAATCAGCAAAAAAGTGGTGGCGACGATGCCGTGTCCGGGTTTTTCGGTGACCGCTTCGTCGTCGTCTGCCTCGGTGTAGCGCAGGGCGCTGATACCGAAGCCGGCGAAGAGAATCGCCACTGCCAGCGCGACCAGCCATTCCGGCAGCCAGGCGGCGACTGCGGCACCGAACAGGACGGCGAGCAGGTTGAGCACGGCAAAGGCGAGGATGGCGCCAATGACCACCGGCAGGCCGCGGTGGCGGGCAGCCAGCGTCATGCAGACCAGCTGGCTCTTGTCGCCGATTTCGGCCAGGGCGACGATGAGAAACGTGGTTCCGGCCGAAGCTAGCCACGGGCCAGAAATCCAGGTCGCGAAATCAGGCAT
>Ga0209310_1001476_pt1 | contig 17597 bp, 15 predicted proteins | sample AD_UKC030_MetaG_FD_184415 | JGI IMG/M metagenome (GOLD analysis project Ga0209310, IMG submission 184415) | Active sludge microbial communities of municipal wastewater-treating anaerobic digesters from USA - AD_UKC030_MetaG (SPAdes) (version 2) | ecosystem: Engineered > Bioreactor > Anaerobic >... | reverse complement strand
GCTGACCCCGAGGCCGCTCTCTCTCGCCTCCGCAACCCGAAAACCCCATTGCGAACCTGCCTCACAACCTGTCCGAATGTAAATCCTTGATCAGCCACGCCCACGAGCGATACTTGCGGAATCGCTGGGCGTTATTATTGGGGACTTGCCTGTTCTTTGAGCTGACGGTATGCTACTAGCTTGACGGTGGCATTTTCTCGGACCATGTCTGAGGAGAGGAGGAAGATCATGAAACGGCGTCTTTTGTGCGCGGCATCCTTGCTGGCCCTGATGTGCTCGGGGGCGGCTTTGGCGGCTGGTATCCATGTGGCCGTCGATATCGACAGCGCCCGCCGGTCCGGATCGGACACCTCCGGCACCTTCGTCACCCAGAGTGGTTTTACATCGTGGGACATGACCACGTTTGTTCGCACGCCCGATCCGTCGCTGACATTCGGTGACGTGAAGCTCGAGCTGTTCGGCTTCTCGGCCGACAACCAGAGCCGTGGCCGCGCGAACGGTGGGGGTGGTGGTTCCTACGATGCCCTTCTCGCCGATTTTGTCTACAACGAAGGCGCCTCCGGCCGGGCGGTGGCGCTTAGAATCACCGGCCTGGACGTCGGCACCTACGCGATGCAGAGTTGGCATTACGATTCCGAAGTCAGCGGCGAGAACTACATCCAGATCGAAGCCCGCAATCGGGGTGATTCGTCATCGACCGTTATCCTCGTGGATCAGCGCCCGTTCGGAGAGGAGCCTGCGTCTTTCACGTTCGATGTGACGGCTGTCGGGCAGGTTAAGGAGATTGTTTTCCGGGAGGACGATTTGGCCACAGTCACGGATCCGACCGACAGCAATCGGGCTCGTCTGAATGGGTTCACGCTGACACCCGAGCCAAGCTCGCTGATCCTGCTGCTTCTAGCGACCGGGGCTTTCTGGACTTGCCGGCGCGGGTGAGCGCCCGTCGCGGGCCCGGAGAAGCGATCGGCGATCAGAAACGGTCAGGTAGAGGAAAGGCGTAGCTCCCCTAGCTGAGGAGACGCGGGCCGCAGATCATGCACAGACAGAGGAGCCATGGACGGCTGAAAAACCAACCTGACACCTTTGTTTGGACGGCCAATAAATCATCCTGACACCTTTTTCAGGGGGTGCCTCTGCGGTCCACGACGGGGGTGGGCGGGCCGGTTTCCCGGCGCAGGGACTGGGGTTCGGCGAAGGAGACCCGGGCGTCGAGGTTGAGGACGCTCATCAGCCGATCGCTGATGCCGCGGCGGAGGGTTTCGAGCGTTCGGACCTCATCCAGGGAGGGAAAGGCCTCACACACTTCCACCTTAATCTCGAGCGTGTCCGCCCCGCCGACCCGATCGAGAATGATCTGGTAGTGCGGACTTGCGCCCTCGACCTGGGCCAGGACCTGCTCGATCTGGGACGGCGTGAAGGCCACGCCGCGGAAGACCACGAGGTCGTCGGTGCGGCCGGATACGCGGGCCATTCGGACGAAGGTCCGGCCGCAGGCGCAAGGCTGGGGATCGATGGAGGTCAGATCACCGGTGCGGTAGCGGATGAGGGGGAAGCCTTCCTTGGTGATGGTGGTCAGGACGAGCTCACCTTTCTGGCCGGGGCCGAGGGGCTGAAGCGTCTTGGGATCGATGACCTCGACGATAAAGTGGTCCTCATTGATGTGCATGCCCTGCCGCCCGTGGCACTCTCCGGCCACGCCTGGTCCCATGAGGGCGGTCAGCCCGTAGGTGTCGGTTGCGACGATGTGGAGGCGTTCCTCGATCTGGTGTTGAAGCTGGTCGCTCCAGCGCTCGCCGCCGAAGAGGCCCAGCTTGAGGCAGAGCCGTTCGGGGTGAAGCCCCATCTGCTCGAGGCCCGAGGCGATACGGAGGGCGTGGCTTGGCATGGTAATCAGGGCCGTGGTCTTGAAGTCCTTCATCACCGCGATCTGCTTCTCGACGCTGGCTATCGAGGACGCGGGGATCACCGAGGCCCCGATCTGTTCGGCGCCTTGCTGGAAGCCGAAACCGCCGGGGAACAGGCCGTAGTCGAGGGCGATCTGGACCACATCGTGCTCGGTGATGCCGGCCGCGGCCAGGACGCGGGCGCTGCATTCGGTCCAATTCCGCAGATCGTTTCTGGTGTAGCCGACGACGATGGGGGTGCCGCTCGCCGCCGCCCCGGAATGGATGCGGACGATGTCCCGCAGTGGAACGGCGAACATGTCGTAGGGATAGCTCTTGCGCAGGTCCTCGGGCGTGGTGAACGGGAGACCTGCCAGGGCCGGAAGGTCTCGGATTCGCTCCAGGTTGACGCAGTGGGTGTCGAACGCGTTGCGGTAGAAGGCGACGTTGCGGTACACCCGGTTCAGGGTCGACTGAAGCCGCTCGATCTGGAGTTGTTCCAGTTCATCGCGGCCCAGGGTCTCGCAGCCCGGATTGTGGAGTCGTGCATGGCTCATAGCCTCACCTCACTCGTCGATTCGCTCGTATTCCTTGCCCAAATACGCGCGCTGGACCTCCTGGTTGTCGGCCAGTTCCTGGGTGGTTCCTTCGAGGACAATCTGGCCGGTCTCGATGACGTAGCCGCGGTCGGCCACGGCCAGGGCGGCCCGGGCGTTCTGTTCGACCAGTAGAATCGTCAGTCCGTTGCGTTTCAGGCGGGCGACGGCCTGGTAGATGTCGCGGACCACCATGGGTGCGACGCCCAGCGAGGGTTCATCCATCATCAGGAGTTTTGGCCTGGACATCAGGGCTCGGCCGATGGCGAGCATCTGCTGCTGTCCGCCGGAGAGGGTTCCGGCGATCTGGCTGTGGCGTTCCTGGAGGATCGGGAACAGGGAGTGGACCTCCTCGAGGCTCGCCGTCACCTCGGCGGCGGATCGCTTCCTCCGGCGGAGGGCGTAGGCACCGAGGATGAGGTTGTCTTTGACGGTGAGGGTGGGAAACACGTGGCGGCCCTCGGGAACCAGCGAGCAGCCGGACTCGACGACGCTTTCCGGGGCACGGCCCTGGATTTCGTGCTTATCGAACGACACCTTTCCCGCTCGCGGTCTGATCACGCCCGCGACCGTCTTGAGGAGGGTGGTCTTGCCGGCGCCGTTGGCCCCGATGATGGCGACCGCCTCGCCCTGCGACACGTGCAGGGAGACGCCCTTCAGGACCCTGAGCGGGCCGTATCCGGCTTCAAGATTTGCCAGCCGCAGCATGATCGTCACCCAGATAGACGCGGATCACCTCCGGGTCGCGCTGAATGGCCCGGGGAGGTCCCTCCGCGATCTTGGCTCCCTGATCGAGAACCACGACGTCGTCCGAGATGCTCATCACCAGGGACATGTCGTGCTCAACGACAAGACACGTGATGCCCCGATCCCGAATCCTGAGGATCAATCGGGAGAGGGCCTGCGTTTCGTAGATGTTCAGGCCGGCCGCCGGCTCATCGAGAAGCAGGATTTGCGGCTCGGTGGCCAGTGCTCTGGCGAACTCGACCAATCGTTGGCGGCCGAAGGAGAGGTTGGCGGCCGTTTCCCGGGCGTATTCGGTGAGATTAAGGTCGGCCAGGATCTCCATGGCCTTGCTCCGCACCTGGCGTTCCTCGCGCCAGGTGTGGGGCAAGTTGAGCATTCCGGCGATGAAGCCGGACCGGGTTCGCGGATGGCGTCCCATCATGACGTTCTCGAGGACGGTCATGTGGGGGAACAGCTTGGTGGTCTGGAAGGTCCGAGCAATGCCTTGTGCGGCCACGGCGTGCGGTTTCCAGGCGGTGATCGAGCGCCCGCGAAAGAGGACCTGGCCGCCGTTGGGAGGGATGGAGCCGGCGACGAGGTTAAACAGCGTGGTCTTGCCTGCGCCGTTGGGTCCGATCACTGCCTTGATCATTCCTCGGGTGACTGCAAAGCTCACGTTCTTAACGGCATGAAGGCCGCCGAAGTAGCGGTTGAGGTTTCGTGTTTCGAGGAGTGTCTCAGCCATGGGGCTTCCCCTGGAGCCGAGCACGAAGAGCCCGCCAGTTCGGCATGCGCAGAAGGCCTTCGGAGGCGAAGAGCATCATGACGATCAGGATAGCGCCGAAGACCAGGTCGTCGTAGGTGCCGAACACGCCTCTCAGGGAGAGGAAGCTGAGCAGCACGCCCATCAGCATCGCGCCCCACAGGTTGGCCATTCCGCCGACGGCCACGATGGCCACGTAGCGCACGGACTTCATGACCGAGACCTCGGAGGGTCCGATGCTTCCGTTATAGTGGGTGAGGAGGATACCGCCCATGGCGGCGAACAGGGCGCTCAGCACGAAGGTGGCCAGCTTGTAGCGGTAGGTATTGACGCCGAGCGAATGCGCGGCCTCCTCGTTCTCGTGGATTGAGCGGAGCGCCCGGCCAACCCGCGAGTGGACCAGGTTGATGGCCAGCACGAGGGCGACCAGGGCGACGGTCCAGGCGATGTAATAGTTCTGGACGCGGAATGCCGCCCGCCCGTTGACCTCCAGGTCCCCGAAGAGCTGGAAAGGCGGCACGTTGGAGATGCCGTCGGCCTGGCCGAAGACCTGTGCCCCTTGGACGATGCGGTGGATGATGAGGCCGAAGCCGAGGGTGGCCATGGCCAGGTAGTGCCCTTTCAGGCGGATGACGGGCACGCCGATCAGGAGGGCCACCAAGCCGGTCAGCACCAATGCGGTGATGCATGCCGGCCAGGGCGAGAAGCACAGCATGGGGTGGCCGTAGAGATCCTGCTTCTCGATCAGGAGTCCGACCGACCGGCACCAGCCGATCAGAGCGGCATCGCGGTAAGCGTTGAGGTTACAGGTGGTCATGACGGCGGCGGTGTAGCCGCCGACGGCGAAGAAACCGGCATGCCCCAGCGAGGCTTGCCCCGCGTAGCCCATCAGCAGGCAGAGCCCGAGGACCACGAGGGCGTAATAGACCGACATCGTGACCTGGGTCATGTAGTAAGGCGCGTGGCTCGCGGACAGCGCGAGCTGCAGGACAACCACGGCCACGGCGGCGGCGATGACAGGCCCGTACATGCGGAGGTGCTTGTTCATGCTCGCAGGGCACTCGTCTCTCGCCGGGCGAAAAGGCCACTGGGTCTGAAGATCAGAACCAGCAGGAGAACCACAATGGACACGACCTCCTTGTAGGCGACCGGAAGCTGGCTGACCGCCAGTGTCTCGAGCAGGCCGAGCAGCAGGCCGGCCACGACAGCGGCCATGCTGTTGCCCAGCCCCCCGAGTATGGCCACGGTGAAGCCCTTGATGGCCAGGGGAGCGCCCATGTCGTACTGTGTCTGGGTGAGTGGCGAGATCACGCAGCCGGCGAGGGCCCCGATGGCCGCGCTGAGCATGAACGACAAGGTGACCATCCGCGAGTCCTTGATACCGCAGAGCCGGGCGGCCATTCGGTCGTCGGCACAGGCCCGCATGGCTCGTCCGGTCAGGGTGAGCTTGAAGAACAGCGTCAGGGCGGTGACGATCACGGTGCACACGCCGAGTACCCACAGCACCTGCGGCGAGATCCTCGCGCCCATCAGGCCGATGGTGGACAGCGACGTTCCCGTGAAGTAGGGCAAGCCGCGCACCTGCTCATCCCAGACGTGCAGCATGCCCTCGCGGAGCAGGATGGAGACGCCGATGGTGATCACGATCAGGCGAAGCACGGAAGCATCGCGGACCCGCCGGATGAACACCAGTTCAACTAGGCCGCCCAGGACGGCCGTGATCGCCACCGCAAGAAGGACGGCCATCGGCAGAGGCATGTAGTGGTGAAGGCTAACCGCGGTCATGGCCCCGACGATGAGGAACTCGCCCTGGGCGAAGTTGATGATGCCTGTCGCGCTGTAGATGATATTGAACCCGATGGCAACGATGGCATAGACGCTGCCGACCGTGATTCCGGCGAGGCAATACTGCAGCACCTGGGTGAAGTCCACCTGCGGTCCACTCCTCTATTCCGCGTCCTGGGCGGCTACTTCCTGTAGGTGGCGAATTTGCCGTCCTTGATGGTCAGCAGCTCGAAGGCATCCATTCCGAGGCCGTTGTGGTCCTCGGCCGACATCTTGAACACGCCAGCCGTGCCGACCACGTCCTTCAGCGTCTCGAGTGCGTCGCGGACCTTCTTGTGATCGGCACTCCCGGCCTTCTTGACCGCCTCTGTGAGCAGAAGCATAGCGTCATAGGCGTGGCCGCCGAAAGTGCTCGCATCTTCCTTGTACTTGCCCTCGTAGTCCTTCTTGTAGGTCATGAGGACTTTCTTCTGGGGATGCTTGTCGGGAAGCGTGTCGGCGACCAGCAACCGGCCCGCGGGGAAGAGGGTTCCGTTGGCGGCCTCTCCGCTGGCCTGGGCGTACTTGATGTTGCCGAAGCCATGGCTCTGGAACAGCGGCACGTCGAGACCGATCTGCTTCATGTTCTTGGCCACCAGCCCTTGTGCAGGAACGATGGACCAATTGATCACGCCCTGGACTTGGCGGCCCTTGAGCTTGGTCAGGACGCCGGTGAGGTCCGTTTCCTGCTTGTCATAGGCTTCCGAGATGACCACGGTGATGCCGAAGTCACCTGCGAGTTTCTCGAGCTGGGCCTTGCCGGCCATCCCGAAACCATCGTTGCTGGTGATCACGCCCACCTTGTTGAGCCCTTTTTCCTTCATGGTCTTGTAGATCCACCTGGCGGCGTCGCTGTCCTTTTGAGGGGTTTTGAAGACGTAACTGGCGACGGGGTTGACGATTGTCTCGGCGGCGGCGCAGGACAGGAGGATCGTCTCGCCTTCCTGGCAGATGTTCTTGATGGCCATGGTTTCGCCGCTGGTCGACGGCCCGATGATGGCCAGGACCTTCTCTTCCTCGATGAGCTGCTTGGTCATCGAGATGGCGCTTTCGGGCTTGCCGCCGGTGTCCTTGATGATGAGTTGGATCTTTCGGCCATTGATTCCGCCCGCGTCGTTGATCTTCTGTACGAACATCTCGGCCGTCTTGGCCTCCGGTGCCCCCAGGAAGGATGCGGGGCCGGTTACGGAGAAGACCGCTCCCACTCTGATGGGTGGGGCGTCGGCCGCAGAGGCAGAATGCGCGATGCCCATGCTGAGTCCCATGGCCAGCGCGACGCGTAGAATCCCCGGGGTCCCTGTGTTCATAGATCATCTCCCTTTCTTGATTGTCCCAGCCGAGGCTGGGGAACGCAAAGCGGCCCTTTCCGTCTCCGGCGGCGGGTGGCCTCTTCACGAAAGTCAATTTGTTGCGAGCGCGAATTTGCCGTCCTTGACGGTCAGCATCTCGAACGCATCGATAGTCAGGCCGCTATGGTCCTCGGCCGAGAAGTTGAAGATTCCGGCCGTTCCGACGATGCCCTTGAGGCTCTCGATGGCGTCGCGAACCTTCTCGCCATCCGTACTTCCCGCCTTCTTGATGGCCTCGGTCAGGATGAGCAGGGCATCGTAGGGATGGCCGCCGAACGTGCTCACGTCCTCCTTGAACTTGCCTTCGTAATCCGTTTTGTAGGCCATCAGGAGGGCCTTCTGCGGGTGGTCGGCGGGCAGGACGTCGGCCACCAGGATCCGGCCGCACGGCAGGAGCGTGCCGTTGACGGCCTCACCGCCGGCCTGGGCGTACTTGATGTTACCGAAGCCGTGGCTCTGGTACAGCGGAACGTCGAAGCCGATCTGCTTCATGTTCTTGGCGACGAGGCTCTGGGCAGGAACGATTGACCAGTTGACCACGGCCTGGACCTGCTGGCCTTTCAGCTTGGTCAGGACGTTGGTGAGATCCGTTTCCTGTTTGTCGTAGGCTTCCGAGATCACCACGGTGATGTCGAAGTCGCCGGCCAGCTTCTCCAACTGGGCCTTGCCGGCCATTCCAAAACCGTCATTACTGGCGATCGCGCCGATTTTCGAGATTCCCTTGGCCTTCATCGTCTTATAGATGAGTCGTGCGGCGTCGCTGTCCTGAGGTGCGACCTTGAAAACGTAGCTGGCGACCGGTTTGGCGATGGTCTCGGCCGCGGCACAGGAAATCAGGATGGTCTTGGCTTCCTGGCAGAGGTTCTTGATGGCCAGGGTTTCGCCGCTGGTCGACGGCCCGATGATTGCCAGGACCTTCTCCTCGTCGATCAGCTGCTTGGCGAGGGACAGGGCATTCTCAGGTTTGCTTCCGGAGTCCTTGACGATGAGCTGGATCTTGTGGCCGTTGACACCTCCCGCGGCGTTCATCTTGTCGACCAGCATGGTTGCGGTTCGTTCCTCGGGAATCCCCAGGAAGGACGCCGGGCCGCTGATCGCGAAGATGGCTCCGACCTTGATGGAACCGCCCTCGGTCGGCTTGGCTCCCGCCGGCGCGGAGGCGCTCGATGATGAACTGCCCGGCTCCTTGCAGCCGGTCAGGCAGAGCGCAAAGCATGCAACCAACCCCAGTAGTGCGACAAGTCGTCTGTTCATGGAAGCCGTCCTTTCTGAGCTAAGGGCATCACAAGTTCTGAATAGCGTCCTCCGGAAGAATAGAGATAGCGTTCTTCCTCATGGTTTCCGCGGCCTGGGCCGCATTGTCGATCTTCAGGACCACGATGGCCGTATCCACGTTCTTCCGGAAGAACGTGTACATGTACTCGATATTGACGTTGTCACGATCGAAGACCTCGATGATGCGATGCAGGCCCCCGGGTTCATCCTGGATTTCCACCGCAATCACGTCGGCTTCCTGCACGGCGAAACCGTGGTCCCGGAGTGCCTGGAGGCAACGGACGCGATCATCGACAATAAGCCGCAGCACCCCGAGGTCGGGCATGTCGGCCAGGGACATGGCTCGGATGTTGATCTTGTGCTCGGCCAGCAGGCGGGTTACCTCGGCCAACCTGCCCTTCCGGTTCTCGATAAACACGCACAACTGCTTGGTGTACATGGCGTCCTACCCGGCGGAAACTGACCCGGACCCAGACGATACCTTACCCGCTAACGGCCTTGCGGACAAGTGGGACTGAAACCCGTTGCCGACGATCGAGCGATGTGAAGCGGCCCGGGCTCGCGATCGCGGGCGCCGCCGGCACGGGGGCAGAGAGGGTCCGAGGCGGTCTGCACGCCGCGGTTGTCCGCTCGATGTCCAAGGCAAGGGCCCGCGAAAACGCTTCATGGTGTTCCTGGTGTGGTCCGAGCATCGGCGAGGACGCGAGGCGTCGCCCTGGCTTCCGCCCCGGAGTCTTCGTGAAGGGGATTCAGGTTCGATCCCATTTGAGAACTGCGCCGGTGCTGGCGCTGGTCGCCATGGCAGTGTACTTCGCGAGGTAACCGCTCTTGTATCGTGGCTCGGGGGCCTTCCAGTCCTTCCTTCGCTTGGCGAGGTCCGTCTGCGAGAGCCTGGCGTTGAGCTTTCGGTCGGGAATATCGATTTCGATGATGTCGCCGTTCTGCAGCAGGGCAATCGCTCCGCCTCGAGCCGCCTCCGGACTGATGTGGCCGATGCATGCACCGGCCGTACCTCCGCTGAAGCGTCCGTCGGTGATAAGCGCCACCGATTTCGCCAGCTCGGGGTTACCCTTGATGTAGCTGGTCGGGGCGAGCATCTCCTGCATTCCCGGCCCACCCTTGGGGCCTTCGTAGCGGATCACCACCACGTTGCCCGGTTTCACTTTGCCGGCCAGGATGCCCGCGCACGCCTCTTCCTGGCTTTCGAAGATCACCGCCGGGCCGCTATGCACGAGCATCTCCTTGTCTACGCCGGCGGTCTTGACCACCGCCCCCTCCAAGGCGATGTTGCCGTACAGGACGCTCAGGCCGCCTTCCTGCGAATAGGCCGTTGTCACGGTTCGGATGCAATCGGTGGGCTCGAACTGCTTGGCCGCGAGTGTGGTCAGCACCCCCGCACCGCCCTTGCCGGCATGGTCGGTGAACTTGCTCAGTTTGCTTCGGGTGGCGGTACTGATGCCGTCCAGGCGCACCGTCTCACCCCTGAAGCGGATATCATGCGCCCGGATGTTCTCCCCGATGGTCTTTCCCGTGACGGTGATGCACTTCTCGTTGACCAGGCCGCTCTTGCCCCGCACCAGTTCGCCGAGAATGGTCATGATGCCGCCGGAAGCGTGGCAGTCCTCGATGTGGTACAAGCGCCCGTTATCACCCGACGAAGGGGCCAGCTTGCACAGGTTCGGCGTCTGGCGGGAGACGCTGTCGATGTCTTTCAGGGCGAACGCGACGCCCGCTTCCTGGGCCACGGCCAGGATATGCAGGACGGTGTTGGTCGAGCCGCCCATGGCCATATCCAGGATCATCGCGTTTTCGAACGCCTGGCGGGTCATGATCTCCCTGGGCAGCGGTCCGCCGGTTCTGGCCATCTCGACGATCCGCCTGGCCGCCTCCCGGTAGAGCGTCTGGCGATCTTCACTGGTTGCCAGAGTAGTGCCGTTGCCGGGCAGGGCTATGCCCAGGGCCTCGGCCAGGCAGTTCATGCTGTTCGCGGTGAACATCCCAGAGCAGCTGCCGCAGGTCGGGCAGGCGTTGTTTTCAATGTCGCGGACCTGGTCCTCGCTCATCAGCCCTGCGGTGTGCTGGCTGACCGCGTAGAAGGCGCTGATCAGATCGACCTTCTTGCCATCGGACGTGCGTCCCGCTTCCATCGGGCCGCCACTGACGAAGATGGCCGGGATATTGCACCGTGCGGCGGCCATCATCATGCCGGGCACGATCTTGTCGCAGTTGGGGATGCAGATCATCGCATCGAACCGGTGAGCCTCGATCATGGATTCCACGCTGTCGGCGATGAGTTCCCGGCTGGGCAGCGAGAACTTCATTCCCAGGTGCCCCATCGCGATGCCGTCGTCGATTCCGATGGTGTTGAAGATGAACGGCACGCCGCCTGCCTCGCGGACGGCTTCCTTGATGAAGTAGCCGACCTTGTCCAAGTGGGCGTGGCCGGGAATGATCTCAACAAACGAGTTGACGATCGCGATGAACGGCTTGTCGATGTCCGCATCGGTGAAATTGCCTGTGCCCTTCAGCAGGCTTCGGTGCGGCGCCCGCTCGATTCCCCTCTTGACCAGATCACTGCGCATGGCTGTTCCTTTCTCGACTGCCGGGAGTCTGAGCCCATCCTCAGTCCCTCGCGGGCTGGTATCCAGCTGGTCAGCTCGAGGGGCGAGGAGGCGGCTCGCAGGTGGTAATATAGCCCGTCCTGGATCGCGTTTCGAGAGCCTTTCCGCAACCAAGCCCTGGATGGTCGGTATCAGCTTGTAGGCATCCCGGCCGCACGACAGACCACCCTTGCTCAAAGGAGCCCATCATGTCCTGTCGAACGCTCGTCCTCCTGGTCTTGTGCACGATCCTGACCGGCGCCATGGTCTTGGCTCTTGATGCCCAGGAGCGGCCGGTGCAAGCCGACCCTCCCCGGGAGAGCCGGTCGCGTTCCGACGCCCCGGTGATTCGTGCCACGGCCGTGTCGCCGGGGCAACCCGCTCAGAGCCGACGTTCGCCCGGCCCTCCGGCTTCGAGCGCATCGTCTCAACCCACGCGGCTCCAGATCGACGTCTTCGAACTGGCCTGCACCAGTGAGATGCTTGCCGCCCTGCACCTGGACAGCATCACCGCCAAGAACCCTGTTCCCTCTGAGATGCTCATCCGCCTCGTTAAGATGGGCAAAGCGCGCCTACTGCTCCGTGCGGACAGCACCATGGATTTGGCCGTTTCCTCCGTGCTGATGCAGAATCAGAAGGTGCCCGTGGTGCGGGAGGTTGCCGTGGACAAAGAAGGTAAGGCTGCGCAGAGTGTCAGCTACGAGAACATCGGTCTGACCACGGATATCCGCGGCCGTTGGCGGGAGGACAAGCCCGATCGCGCCGATCTCTCCTTCAAGCTGGAGCTTTCCAGCATAGCAGTCGGGACCGTCGAAACCGCTCCGGGCGTCAAGCCCCCGGTTCTCGCCAATCTCTCTACGAGCGGAAGCCTGATGGCGGTCAGCGGCGTGCCGGTCTGGACGATGGCCAGCAGCCTGCCTCTCGACGACGACCAGGCCACGATCACCGTCACGTTTGTCCGAGTGACGGTGACGCGTCTGGAGCAGTGACGCCGGATCGAGGGCCGTCACACTCGCAGTACGCGATCTGGGTCCGATCGGCCAGGGAGAATCACTTGCCTGGCTGCCTCGCTGTCGGCGGGGCCGTACCGAACACCTTCAATCCGACGTCGATGTTCTGTCCGCCATTCGTCTGCCTGCAGTGGACCGCGATCAGGTTCACGCCCGGTTTGAAGAGGCTCAAGGTCTGCTCGTTGCAGGGCAGGCTGATGTAGGCCTTCTCATGCCCCCGGCGCTGGAGGACTCTGTGGCCGTTGAGGTAGATATCGACGTCTTCATCGTGGTGGATCCGCCAGAGGGCGCCGCGCAGGTTGGCGGGAGCGTCGATCGTGACCCGGGTGCGCAGCCAGATGTCTGGCGTGTCCCAGACGGTGTTTACGATCGCGCCCGGTGTCTGCCTGGTGCCAAAGCCGCCGAGGCCCGTTTTCCAGGACTTGGTATCATAGTCGGTCGCCATCCACTTCCCGACCGGCTTCGTGGTCGTGTAGCCCCATTCCGCGCCACCCTGTTCTGCGGTGGGCAGGACCGTGCCCCAGTTTGCGGCCATCCGGCCGACCGCCACGCTCTCCGTTGAGGTAAACCCGGCCTTGAGACCGTGGGGCTTCTCGAATGTCATCAGGCAGGTTGGCTCGAGCGGGTAGGCGCCCAGGCCCTCTCCGAACACGGCCAGACCCCCCTTGTGGGTTGCGTCGGGCGCTACTTCGAAGCGTACGTGGAGGATGCGGTCCTGGCCGACGCGGGATACCAGCTTCCGGAGGCTTTCCCCCTGCAAGGTGGCGCGAGTGAGGTATCCGTACGAGCCTGGTGCGTATTGACGGAAGTGGGATAAGACCCCCCGCGCATCGGCCGGGTCATCGTCAAGCGTTTCCACGGCGGGAAGCACCTTCTGGCCGTTGAGAAGCAGGCTGACGTCCGTTGCCCAGGTCTTGACGTCGCTCTGCGGGTAGTCCAGCGGATTGCTGCGTGCCGGCCAATCCAGTTTTTCGGGCCCAGCCTTGCTTGACAGCTCGGCCATCACGGTCAGCTCGCTGAGTGCGTCGAGCGGTACGTTGGCGGGAATGCGAAGACGGTACTCCGCCGCGCCGTCGCCTCGGCCATGGACCTTATGTGCGGCGACCCCTTCGGGAGCAGGTACGCCCTCGGCGAAGGTCCATTCCGCCACGTCTGCCGGCGACCATCGGACGGCGAGGGTTGTCGCGGTCATGGCCTCGACGCGCGGGGAGGGGCCGCGGTCGACGAGCAGATTGATGTAGTTTCGAGCCACGAGCGTCTGGCCATCCAGAAGCTCGACGAGCAGGGCGCCGAGGACGCCGTCGCCGTCGGCTGTCGCCCCTACAGCCTGCTGGTCCACGACCCGATAAGGTTGCCAGGTAGCCGGCCGGCTCTGCCATCGCCCGTCGACGCGCGACGCGAAGCGATCGAACCAGTCCACGCGCCATCGCAGAGTCAAGGAATCGCCAGTCCGTTCTGACCAGTGGCTGATCTTGACGGGGATTTCGCGGGTCTGGCCCGGCTTGAGCTCCACGACCGGGGGAGCGTCGAGGGCCACGAAGTCCGGACCGTTCAAGTCCTTGAGGGAGAAGCCGGGGTGCCACTGCTCGTAGCCGAAGTCCTTGGGGGTACGGTCGTAGTTGACGAAGCCGTTGTGTTCCCACTCGATGTCCGACAATTCGGTGTATACGTAACCGCAGATCTTGTCGTGCAGCCGCAGCTCGTTGGTCAGGTACTTGAAGCACCAACTGACGTCCTGGTCGCCCTGGCTTGATCCAATGCCGCCGTATTCGCTGTTCATCAGCGGGGCGTTGCCCTGCCGGTGGCCACGGGCGTAGTTGAATGCCGAGCCGGGGTAGGTTTGTCTCACGACTTCCTGGATGTGGGTGCGGGCCCTCTCGTGATCATTGATGTAGAAGTGCCAGGAGTTGATATCGCTGATGACGTGATCATAGAGGCACGGGGAGTTGTCCTCAATCAGCCGGGTCGGGTCGGTTCGCTTGGCGAGATCGAACATCTGGGCCACCCACTGCTGGCGGTCTTCCGAATACCCTTTGTCGCCGATTCCCCAGGTTTCGTTGAAGAGGCACCAGGAGAAGACGGCGGGGTGGTTGAAGTCCCGTTCGACGGCCGCCGCGAACATCTCCTGCCAGAAGGCCTGGGCCTGTGGGGTATGTCGCCAGTAGCTGGGCATGTCCTGCATGATGAGGATGCCGGTCTTGTCCGCCCAGAACAACTCGCGGGGGACGGGTATCTTGATGTGAATTCGAAGGAAGTTGAGCCCGATCCGCTTGCACAGGTCGTAGTCGCTCTGCATGACGCCGTCATTGGGGTATTGGTGGATGGCGTCCGGATGGAATGACTGATGCAGGGCGCCTCGGAGGTAAATGGGCTTGCCATTGAGGAAGATGTACTGGTAGTCGCGTCCCGGGGCGGCGGCGACCGAGATTTCGCGCAAGCCGAAGTAGGTTTCCACGGAATCGGATGGCTCCGCCGGCCGGTCGGGATCGCCCAGTGTCAGGGTGACCGGATACAGCGTGGGCGAATCAGGCGACCAGAGTTGGGGGGCGCGAACCCGGAGAGTCGCTTCGACGGCGTTCTTGCTCCCGTCCAGCGGCACGGAGACCGCCTCAAACGCGTTGTCCGGGCTGCGAACGATCAGCGTCTGGCGGGCGGGCTCACCGTCGAGGCGTATCGTGTACTTGACCTGGCCGGTCGCGATTCGTGGTTCTGCCCGGACCGAGCGAATATAGCTGCGTCCCCGCCCCTCCAGGTAGACGGTCTGCCAGATTCCGCTCGTTCGGGTGTACCAGTTGATCTGTTTACCTGTCGGCTGCTGCGGATCGGTCTTGTCCACGACGCGGATGACCACGGTCACCTTCCGACCGGCCTGGTCGAAACGTGACAGGTTGACGTCGAAAGGCACGTACCCGCCGACGTGTTCCGACGCCAGCCGGCCGTTCACCCAGATTCTTGCTTCCCAGTCGCAGGCCCCGACCACCAGCCAGACGTCGCGGTCTTTCCACGCGCCTCCCGTGGGCAGCTCGATCTCCCGCGCATACCAGGCCACGCCCTTGTACTCCGTGTCGGTGACGCCGCTCAGGCGGCTCTCCCACGGAAACGGCACGATGATCTTGCGGTTGAATGCGTGTTTGCCCGGGGCAAACCACTGCTCCTTCTCGCCCAGGTCCTCGGCGTCGAAGGCGAAGCTCCAGGGTCCGTTCAGGTTGACCCACGGCTCCCGTTTGAAATCGGGTCGGGGATGCTCCGGCCAGGGGACTTCAGCGGCAGCGGCCATGGTGATCCATCCGGTGAACGAGAGTAACAAGAGCGGCTTGATCATACGAGAATGATACGCCGCCCTCCCCCTTTCGCAAGCCACGCCGTTGGGATAAGATGCGCACCTTGGCGAGCGTCATCGCAGGAGGAAGACATGATTCGTGTGGGTCTGATCGGTGCGGGATTCGTTGGCCGGAACCACTTCAATCAGTACGAGAAGTTGCGCGGCCGGGCTTCAGTCGTGGCCTTGTGTGACCGGGAGGCCGACCGCCGGGCCGGCGACTGGTCCAAGGTTGGTGGCAATCTGGCTGACACCCAGGGGACCAAGCGTGATCTGGGAGCGATCAAGCCCTACACGAACTGGCAGGATCTCCTGGCCGATGCCAACGTCGATCTGGTCGACATCTGCGTGCCCACGACCGCCCACTGTGAGATATCGATTGCCGCTCTCAAGGCCGGCAAGCACGTTCTGTGCGAGAAACCCATGGCCCTGAGCGTTGCGGACTGTGATCTGATGCTGGCCGCCGGGCGTGATGCCCCGGGCAAGTTCATGATCGCGCAGTGCATCCGGTTTTGGCCGGAATACGTGTTTCTGAAGTCGGTGTTTGATCAGAAGAAGTACGGTTTGCTGAAGGCGCTCTCGCTCCGTCGGCAGGCTGAGGCTCCGACGTACTCGCTGAACAGCTGGGTCCTCAAGCCTGAGTTGAGTGGCGGGGCGGTTCTTGACCTTCATGTGCATGACGTTGACTTTGCGATCCATCTGCTGGGCAAACCGCAAGCGGTGACAGCGCAGGGCTATCCCTCGCCGCAAGGCTCGCTGGACCACATCCACGCCTTCTGGCACTATGGTCCGGGCCTTGTCGTGAGTCTCGAGGGCTGCTGGGATCTGCCGGCCGGTTTCGGTTTCAACATGGGATTCACAGCCGTGTTCGAACAGGCGGCAATCACCTGGGATCTGGCCACAGGCAAACCTCTGGCGGTCTTCCGTTCGGGATGTGCACCGGAGACGCCGGCGATGCCTGCCGGCGGAGACGGTTACTTTGGCGAGATCGCGTATTTCGTCGAGTGCATTGAACGCGGTCAGACGCCGAAGACGAGCACGCCGCAGGAGAGCCGGGATGCCGTGGCCTTAGCCCTGGCCGAGAAGAAGAGCGCCCTTTCGAACAAGCGGGTGAATGTCTGATCTAGGGGGCGGAAGCGGCTGGACCTTCTCCCCAGCCCAGGTGCTCCGGTGCGACCGGGGTGGAGACGTCGACGTACACCTTGCCCTCGCGAATTTCGTGGCGATAGAACGTAAGTCGCATGTGCGGGTAGTCCGGATCGGTCAGGCCGGTCCTCAGGTTCCAGGGCCAGCGATGGACGGGACAGATGACGCATCCGTTGGCGACTTCGCCCCTGCCCAGTGAACCCTGGGCGTGGGGACACAGATTGCCCACCACCACGAATCGTCCGGCGTCGTTGCAGATCGCGTAGGATTGCCCCCTCACCTGGACGCGTATGGTGCTCCCTGGAGGAACCTGCGTGACATCGATTGCATGGACCCATTCCGGGGCCGCCCCATGACCGCTGTGCATCACCCTGATCCCTCGTTTTGTCTTGTGCGCTCCGTTACCCCGCCCGCAGCTGTCGGCGGCATTCGCGACAAATCCACTGGCTCGACTCGATCTGTTGGAGCGAGCCTAGCCGCCCGCAGCCATCGCACAAATCCACTCTTCCCTTGTGTGAGGCCTTGGCGACTTCCTCGTTAAGTTCGAGAATGTCCTCCAGAAGCTGGACCTGGAGCGAGGCGTTCATTGCCCGGTCGCGATGCATGGCCAGGATCTGCCCCACGGACCCGAAGACCAGGCATCCGACCAGCCCGATGCTGGCCACGGCGGCAGCGCCCAGATAGAGCTGGTTGGAGTTGTATTGATGAAGCAGGCCGGACAGCGGGCCGCCGACGAGGACGCCGTCGATCAGGGCCCGGGCACGAAGGACGAGGTAGGCTCCGAGGCCGGCACCGGTGATCAGCACCACCACCGCCAAAGTGTAGAAGGAACCGATGAGGAAGCGAATGATGCTGTATTTGCGTTTCTTGCGCTTACTGGCCATGCGGATGCCGTCCTACTCAGCGGTGGCGGGTCCATGCGGCAGCCGGGCACTATAGCGGGGGAGGCGCCGGCGATCAATCCTCGCTGACCGTCACCCAGCGATTCCGCAAGTATCGCTCGTGGGCGTGGCTGATCAAGGATTTACATTCGGACAGGTTGTGAGGCAGGTTCGCAATGGGGTTTTCGGGTTGCGGAGGCGAGAGAGAGCGGCCTCGGGGTCAGC
>Ga0209310_1001467_pt1 | contig 17675 bp, 13 predicted proteins | sample AD_UKC030_MetaG_FD_184415 | JGI IMG/M metagenome (GOLD analysis project Ga0209310, IMG submission 184415) | Active sludge microbial communities of municipal wastewater-treating anaerobic digesters from USA - AD_UKC030_MetaG (SPAdes) (version 2) | ecosystem: Engineered > Bioreactor > Anaerobic >... | reverse complement strand
CGCACTTTTGCAAGATCGAATTGCTGAAAGTATATTGCAAACGTTAATTGAAATTGGACCGGATGTAGTTCAAAACCCGTCCGATTACAAATTGGCTTCCAACTTTATGTGGTGTGCTACTATGGCGTTGAACGGATTAATTCAAAAAGGTGTTCCGAGTGATTGGGCGACTCACATGATTGGACACGAATTAACCGCTTTGTATGAAATTGATCATGCAAGAACATTGGCTATCATTGGTCCAAATTTATACCGAACAATGTTTGAAACCAAGAAAGAAAAATTAGCTCAATATGGCGAACGCGTTTGGAATGTAAAAGGAAATTCGGTTGAAGAAAAAGCAACCCAAGCCATTGAAAAAACAGTTGAATTCCTTCATAAAATGGGCATGGAAACCAAACTTTCTAATTATACGAAAGACTATGATAAAGCTGCTGATTTTATCGTGAATCGTTTTGAAGAAAGAGGGTGGAAAGCGATGGGCGAAAAACAGAATATTACGTTAGAAAAAGTGAAACAAATTGTAGAAATGAGTTATTAGAAAGTAGCTGAGAAACTGAGAAAAATCAATATAAATCTCAGCAGCTTAGAGACTCAGCTTCTCAGCAACTCAGAAGAAAATCAAAAGGCGTTCCCGAATCAAATTCAGGAACGCCTTTCTCAAAACACCAAAACAAAATTTAACTAACTCTAACTTGCATTATGCAATGATTACAAAGTTACAACGGCCTATTATTTGTTTTATTGTTTTGATTATCAAATTTATAACTCTTTTACCAAATTTTAACTCTTTTATCTTCTTCCAGATACATTCCATCTCCCTTTCCAATGGAGAAGGCATCATAAAATGCATCAACATTTTGCAGGGGAACATAAGCTCTGTATTGTCCTGGTGAATGAGAATCTGTTTTTACTAAATTTTTAATGGCTTCATCTCTGGCTTTGCTTCTCCAAATAGTAGCCCAAGAAATAAAGAAACGTTGTTCAGGAGTATATCCGTCAATTAATCCCGGATTGCCAGCTTGTTTTAAATGAATTTTTAAACCATCCAGAGCTGCACTTACTCCGCCTAAATCACCAATATTTTCACCTAAAGTAAATTTTCCGTCCACAAAAATTCCCGGTAGTGGTTCTAACTGCGAATATTGATCCGCTAATGCTCCGCCCAGTTCTGTGAACTGTTTCAAATCTTCTTCACTCCACCAATTTACTAAATTTCCATCGGCATTGTAACGAGAACCGCTATCATCAAATCCGTGTGAAATTTCATGTCCAATAACAGCTCCAATTCCGCCATAATTAACTGCTTCGTCAGCTCTGTAATCATAAAATGGCGGTTGTAAAATAGCCGCAGGAAAAACAATTTCATTAAATGATGCATTATAATAAGCATTCACCGTTTGTGGTGACATTCCCCATTCTGTTTTATCAACCGGTTTATTTAATTTGGCGAAATTTTCATCATTACGCCATTTCGTTATTCTTTTGGAGTTATCAAAATAAGTTCCTCCTTCTTTTGGTCCAATGATTGTAACTTTAGAATAATCTTTCCATTTATCAGGATAGCCTATTTTAACATTGAATTTTTTGAGTTTTGCAATGGCATTATCTTTAGTTGATTTTGCCATCCAAGGTAAATTATTGATTCTGTTTTCATACGCTAAAAACAAATTATCAATCATTTTTCTGGCTTTTTCTTTTGCTTCTGGCGGGAACATTTTTTCTACATAAATTTTACCTAATGCTTCTCCAAAGGTTCCGTTAACGGACTGTAATGCTCTTTCATCAAACGGTCTTTGTTTGATGGCTCCCGTTAAGGTTTTTCCATAAAATTCCCAATTGGCATTTCCAATTTCTGTTGATAATAATCCGGCATAACGATTAAGAAGTGTCCAACGCATGTAGGCTTTCCAATCCTCCACTTTGTTTTCTTTGAAAATAGTTTCTAATGCGGTCATGTAACGCGGTTGAGAAACGATAATTGTATCCACTATTGGTAAACCAACTCCTTGCAAATATTCATTCCAATTAATGGTAGGCGTTAAATTTTGAAGTTCAGCAATCGTCATCGGATTGTAAGTTTTTCTTCGGTCTCTTCGTTCCACTCGATCTAAACGTGGTGTTGCCATGGCAATTTCGAGAGTTAAAACTCTATCAGCAGTAGCTTGAGCTTGAGCCGGTTTTTCGCCTAAATAGCTCATCATTTTGATAATGTGAGCATGATACTTTTCTCTTTTTTCTTTACTGTCTTTATCCTCGGAAACATAGTAATCACGATCCGGTAAGCCAAGACTTCCTAAACCAACATTTACCACATTTCTATTGCTGTTTTTAGCATCTGTTCCTACGCCAACTCCAAAAAAACCAACTCCTCCCTGAGTTTCCATTTCTATTAAGAGTTTTTTCAGGTCAGCTACATCTTTTACGGCATTAATTTTTTCTAGATAAGGTTTTAACGGTTTAATTCCTTGTTTATTTCTAGTAACCGTATCCATAATTGTACGGTATAGATTTAGTGCTTTCCCTTGATCTGTTTCGGCAGTATAAGTAGGATTATTCAATGCTTCTTTTAAAATAAGCATCATATCTTTATCTGTTTTTTCACGAAGTTCATCAAAACTCCCCCATCGGGTTCTATCAGCAGGAATGTCTGTTTGATCGAGCCAAGTTCCATTGACATAGCGAAAGAAATTATCACTTGGCTTAACTGATTTATCCATGAAATTCAGGTTAATTCCGCGTGATTCATTTTGGGCATATCCGCAAACGCTGATGCTAAAAATAAAAAATCCGATGATGTGATTTTTTCTACTCATTAAATTTACTTTTTAATTATCCTTTTAACTACTTGTTGATCTTCATTACTTATTTTAACAAAATAAACACCCGTTGTCACTTTTTCAAGGTTCAATTGAATTTTATCATCTGATAAAGCGTTTTCCTCAATGGTTAAAATGATTTTACCTGTTACATCAAATACTTCCACTTTTTGCGGTTTATAATTACCATAAGTAAGTGTAAACAATCCATTAGACGGATTAGGATAAATAGCAATCTCATTTAAACTAAAATCAGATGTAGACAATGTACCATCGATTATAAAATCATCAATAATGACTCCTTCATTATTAACCGCTTCGTCTGAATGAAAAACAAATCTAAAAATTATGTTACTTTGACCAATAAACTGATTCAACATATAGCTATATTCAAGCATAGTGGAATTAGTTCCTGTCCATTGTGCTCCGGGACAATTGTTACAATCATCAGCGGTTTGTGGAGTTCGACTACTATTGTACCAATTAGCATCCTCAGCTGTTCCTAAAACATTCCAAGTTTGTCCTATGTCAGTAGAATATTCTAAATATAAAATGTCCCAATTCAACTCTAAATCAAAAGCCATTTTAAATCGGATGACAGGATTAGAAATCTGAGAGAAATTATAACATTGAGAATATAAATAAGCTTTTGTTCCATCTGTATAATTACCACTCAAATTCGTTCCATAAACTCTCACTCCTGAAGAAGTTGTATTTAATAATGTTCCTGTTGGTATTCCTCTTTGCCACAAACTAGTTCCTCCGGGTTGTGAAGTTACAAGGTTTGTAAATGGCGTTTCAAAGGTGTTTAAAGAACCTACTAAGCCATTATCATTGTTTAAAATTTCAACATTGATACTGTTATTATTGGCAAATGAATCATTAGGCAAAACAACTGTTCCTTGAATCACTGATTTCCCTCTAATTAAACTAAGTCCGGAAATTTCAATAGTTGTTGTTGCCAAAGACTCCAGATTTCCATTCCAAATAAAATTATTTGGAGTTCCATTTATAGTGTAATTAAGCGTAAAATTAGTAACCGTTGATAATCCTGTATTTTTAACTAAGAAGGATAATGAATTGACATTACAATTTATGTTTTCAATAGAGGGTTCTTCCAAACTAATCAGAGCCAAATCATTTTGGGCTAATTGTGTTGGAATTGATGATTGCCAAACACCTCTTCCGTAAGTTGAAGCAATAATTTTTTCATCCAATACGTGAATTTCTAAATCGGTGACATCAACATTTGGAAGGTTAGTGTCAAAAGGAACCCACTCACTCATGGTATCGTCCCGATAATAAACCCCTAAACTTGTTCCTACATATAATGGATTATCAACATGATTTCCTTGGTGTTTGATTACATTTTTACCGATATTGGGCAGTCCTGCTCCAATATTTAAAAAGCCCATTCCTCCGGTTGTAGATTTAAAAACACTTCCTGAAGTTCCAGCCGTGGTTACATAAACAATATTACTATCTTGGGAATGAACCTCTATCCCTGTTATCGCATTTGAAAAGGAATCCACTAATGAAAATGTTATTCCTTTGTCTGTACTTTTAAACAAATTATTCTCATCTCCCACATATATAATATTATCATTAGAAGGATCAATGGTAATTCTTTCTAAATTACCGGATGTAAATGAAGTAGTAGAAATCAAAGTCCAAGCATTGATATTCAACTTATAAAGTCCGTTAAAACCAGCATATAGTTCCCCCAAAGAATTAATAGCTAAAGGAGTTATCCAATTTCCGTTTTGTCCATCCGGAGCATTAATACTTCCTGATAAACTATTTCCTGAATTTGTTGAAAAATACAATCCACTTCCGTTTTGAATAAACCCATAAAAATTACTACTGTTATTTGGATCTATGGCCGTTTCCATTCCATCTGCTCCATAATAATTTCTCCAAACGTTACCACTAAAGGCATAACCTCCATTATCTTGTAATCCTCCGGCTATTTTAGAAGAAGTTTGTTTTGCAATCGAAATTCTGTAAAATTGTCCTATTTGAGCGGTAGCTGTTAAATCAGTAAATGATTCCCCACTATTTGAAGAAACATAAATTCCTCCATCGCTTCCGCAATAAAGTACTCCATTGTAAAATCTTAAAAAATGTATATCTGCGTGAGTATAAGTAGCCTGAAAAGGATCTGACCAATTATTTAATTTCATAAAAGAACTTCCTCCATTTGTTGATTTCCAAACATTTAAAACCCCTGTATAAACTTCCTCGGCATTAGTGTCTGAAACTGCCAATGCCATATCATACCAAGCCTGATTAGCTTCAAAAATATCCGTGTTGTTAAACGTTTTTGCAAATGTTAATCCTGAATTTGTTGATTTGTAAAGCCCTTGATGACTCCAATTTGTTCGAGCACTCAATACGTATACATATTCCGGATTAGCCGGAGTTACATCAATAATTAATCTTCCTGAATTCGTAGGCATTCCTGAACTAATTTGCGTGAAGTTATCCCCTCCATTTGTTGAACGATAAAATCTATTCGGAGTAACCGCATAAATCACATCTGGATTTCCTGGTTTTAACTTTATATCTTTAACATTTCCAGTTAATTTTTGAACCCATGTAACCCCTGCGTTCGTGGTTTTATACAAGCCCACACTTGTGGCAACCCATAATATATCAGGATTGGTTGGATGCATAAAAATTTCACTTGCTAAAGTAGAAGTGTTAGTAAAGGAAAGTCCGGTAGTATTCCATGTAATTCCACCATCAATTGATTTTAAAACTCCTATTGAATAAGAATCACTAGCGTCTTTATCTCCGGTAGCAATATAAATAACATTTGAATTTGAATGATCAACTGCTATACCCGAAACTCCAATTTGAGGGAGATAATCAGAAAGTGGAGTCCAATTTATACCTGCATCTGTTGATTTCCATATTCCTCCTGCCGGAGCACCAAGATAAAGTGTATTAGCATTATTTGGATCGACCACAATAACATTTACCCTTCCTTGCCCCGATGACCAAGAGCCCGTGTTGATATGATTAAATGGTCCTAGTGGTTCCCAATTACTAACAGCATTAAGCGTTGAATTTCTATTAACCCTATCTTGATTTTTTTGATTCCAAGCATTCCACATTTGTTCAGGAGTCAATAAATGACCCGAATTATCCACTTTATTTCTCCAATGGGTTTCCCAACGCATGAAAGGTTTGTAGCCACTTCCCTTTGCTTTATAATTTTTACCTTCCCAATACTTATCAAATGCAGCTTTAATTTCATCAATTGTTGCATCACCAGTTTCTTTCTTTTGAACAGAATCCATCCAAGGTGCCGTTGAATTAAATTGAGCAATTGAAGATGAAAATTGAAAAAACAATAAAAGGAGTATAATTTTTTTCATTTATTTTAAATTTTATTCAAAAATATAAAAACCAATTGAATTTACTAGCACAATTAACACTTGTATAACTAGTATTTAGTTTGTTATCTTTTTTACCTTTGCAAAAAAACAGTATGCTCTCTTTTATCAAACGATATAAATTTTTAATCTTAGGATTTGTCTTATTTTCTGTACTATTTCTTTCGATAGCATATCAATTTTTAAATCCAAAAAAAACATTACCCATTTATAATCCTTCGATGGTAAATCCCGAATTAGTAGATACTACCGTGCAACATATCAGTAAATATCATACCATTGCTGATTTTTCATTCACTAATCAAAATGGAAAAACAATTACTGAAAAAGACTATGAAGGAAAAATTTATGTAGCTGATTTTTTCTTTACCACTTGTCCCACCATTTGTCCAATCATGCAAGATAATATGGTTGAAATTCAAAATGCATTTAAAAATAATCCAAATGTAATGTTGCTTTCTCACACCGTTATGCCTCAAATTGACAGTGTTCCGGTATTGAAAAAATATGCTTTAGAAAAAGGTGTAATTGACACAAAATGGAACTTAGTAACCGGAGATAAAAAAGATATTTTCTATATAGCCCGAAAATCGTACTTAGCAGTAAAAACAGATACGGCCGGGGAGTTATACGATATGGTTCATACGGAAAATTTTATTCTAGTTGACGAACAAAGAAGAGTTCGTGGTTTTTATGATGGCACTAAAAATGAAGATATTAAAAGGTTAATTGAAGATATTCATTTTTTATTGGGCGAAAATAAATAAACTTATAAACTGACATTTATCAGTAAAGGTTTTATAAAAAACTGTACTTTTGTATTTATATTTATTCTAAATAAACATTGCAAACAACTGTTGACCTGCTCAAAAAAGGCGAGAAAGGAGTGATTTTAAGCTTCGATATCGATAAAATTCCATTGAAATTAATTGAAATGGGTTGTATGGAAGGACATTTAGTTGAATTAATTCAAGTTGCACCATTTGGAGATCCGCTGTACTTAGATATGAATGGAACTCATTTGGCTATTCGAAAAGAAATGGCTCATGAAATTGTTGTAGAAATCATTCGAAATTAATTGCAACAAAGACATGAAAGAAAACCCAATTAAAGTTGCACTCATTGGTAACCCAAATACGGGTAAAACATCATTATTTAATCAACTCACCGGATTAAATCAACAGGTGGGTAACTATCCCGGAATTACGGTTGAACGAAAAGTAGGAAGTTGTTGGTTACCTAATAACAATAAAGCTGTTATACTTGATTTACCGGGAACGTATAGTCTGAATGCAAATTCATTAGATGAAAATCTGGTTATAGAATTGTTGTTAAATAAAAACGATGCTGATTATCCGGATGTGGTGGTGGTTGTTTCAGAAGTAGAAAATTTGAAACGAAATCTGCTGCTTTTCACTCAAATAAAAGATTTAGAAATTCCCACGATTTTGGTCATTAACATGGCCGATCAAATGGCGTTGAAGGGTATTTCATTGGATATACCAAAATTGGAAGCCGTTTTAAAAACTAAAGTTGCCTTAATCAGTTCCCGAAAAGCAACCGGAATCAATGAATTAAAAGAATTAATTGTCAATTTCAAAAAATTATCGACGGAAGCTTGTTTGAATGCCTCTGAAATTGACAAAGACTATTTTGAAAATCTACGTCGGATTTTCCCGAATCAACAACAATACAAATTGTGGTTGGTCATTTCGCAAGATGTTAATTTTGGCTCCATAAATAAGGCGGTTTTGCAAAACAATTCATTTTCAAAACCTGATTCGGAATTGAAACGTTTGCAACATAAAGAAACGGTCAAACGGTACCAATTTATAAATGATTTATTAAAAGAAGCAAAAAAAGTTGACTTGTCTAAAGCTCGCGATTTAGGAAGTAAATTAGACAAAATGCTAACCCATAAAATTTGGGGATATGTAATTTTCTTTGGTGTTTTATTTCTGATTTTTCAATCTGTTTTTGATTGGTCGAGTATTCCAATGGATTTTATTGACGAACAATTTGCCTCTTTAAGTTCCTGGACTGCTGAAAATCTTCCACCCGGAAAACTTACAGATTTGATTGCTCAAGGAATAATTCCTGGTATTGGTGGTGTGGTTATTTTTATCCCTCAAATTGCCTTTCTTTTTCTTTTCATATCCTTGCTGGAAGAAAGCGGCTATATGAGTCGTGTTGTCTTTTTAATGGATAAAGGCATGCGAAGATATGGTTTGAGCGGAAAAAGTGTGGTTCCATTAATCTCAGGAACTGCTTGTGCCATTCCTGCAATTATGGCAACCCGAAACATAGAAAATTGGAAAGAGCGTTTAATAACTATTTTAGTTACACCATTTACCACTTGTTCGGCACGAATTCCGGTTTATACAATTTTGATTTCTATCATCATACCCGATCAACGATTATTTGGCGTTTTAAATCTGCAAGGCTTGACTTTAATGCTTTTGTATGCACTTGGATTTTTAATGGCCATAATCTCAGCTATGATTCTGAATAAAATTTTGCAATTCAAATCCAAAAGTTTTTTTGTGGTAGAAATGCCTAACTACAAAATTCCTTATTATAAAAATGTAGGTTTAAATGTACTCGAAAAAACAAAAGCATTTGTATTTGGTGCAGGTAAAATAATTGTTTCGCTATCCATTGTTTTGTGGTTCATGGCTTCTTATGGACCAACAGCTAATTTTAAAAACGCAGAAACAATCATTCAAACAGAAGCAAAAAACACACTAACGACAGATGAATTGGAAGATAAAATTGCTTCGTTTAAATTAGAAAACTCCTATATTGGTATTATTGGCAAATCCATTGAACCTGCCATTGCTCCTTTGGGCTACGATTGGAAAATAGGAATCGGAATTGTTGCTTCTTTTGCTGCACGAGAAGTGTTTGTGGGAACAATGGCAACCATTTACAGCGTTGGTAGCCATGAGGAAGAAGTGAACACAATTAAACAACGTATGCGGGCAGAAGTGCATCCTGAAACAGGGAAACCTATTTATAACTTTGCTTCCGGAATTTCTTTATTGCTTTTTTATGCATTTGCAATGCAGTGCATGAGTACACTTGCTATCGTAAAAAAAGAAACAAATTCTTGGAAATGGCCAATCATTCAGCTTTTAGTGATGAGTGGTTTTGCCTATTTGGTAGCTTTGTTGGCATTTCAGTTATTAAAATAACTCCTTTTTTCAAGTTTCAACGTATGAATTTTGCAACTTTTACTTAAAGTTGTGTAATTTGATGGATTTTCAATGACTTACCTTTGGTTATTCTTAATAGATACACTTATGCCAATTTTAAACATTTTACTCGTCCTTATAGTTGTTGGATTCCTACTTTGGATAATAAATAATTATATCCCGATGGACCGAAAAATTAAAAGTATTTTTAATTTAATTGTAGTCATAGGGGTTGTCATTTGGTTATTGAAAGTCTTCGGAATTTTTGATGTCTTAAGTAAAACAACTGTCTAATTAAATTTACGTCTTTATGAATCTTAAACGAATTTTTGGCGCAATTTTAACCGTTTTAGGTATTGCTGGTCTATTATATACTGCTTATTTAGCGGTAAACTCCTCCGAAAGCAATCAAACTCTTAAAACGACTATTATTTATGGTGTTTTAGGTTTGGTATTCTTTATTGCCGGAATTGGACTAGTTCGCACAACAAAAGACGAATCATAATCAATTGATTTTTCTATTTTAATTAAATTTTTCATTTTCAATTGGTTATAAATTAATTGATAAATTTTGTTATTTATAATTTGTCTAAATAAAAATAGTTATTATTTTTGCAATGTAGATTAATTCTAAATAACAAAAATGAAAACTATTTTCTCTTTTATTTTCCTTTCTTTTTCACTTACCACTTTTTCGCAAACAACAGAAAATGTTGAAGATGTAGCTCTAAATGATTCTGTTCGAAAACTAAATGGTGTAACCCTTTTTGGCGATGCGGTTGTCGGAAGTAAATTCAAAGCCAAAAACGTTGCCGGTTCTACCTATTTCATTTCTCCGGAAGAATTGAAACTATTTCATTACAATGATATCAACAGAATTTTACGAACAGTTCCCGGCGTAAATATTGTAGAAGAAGAAGGTTTCGGACTTCGTCCAAGTATTGGTTTGCGTGGAACCAGTCCGTCACGAAGCTCAAAAATCACTTTAATGGAAGACGGAATTTTAATTGCACCTGCTCCTTATTCAGCTCCTGCGGCATATTATTTTCCAACCGTAAACCGTATTCAGAGTTTTGAAATTTTAAAAGGCGGAAGCCAAATTCAATATGGTCCTAATACAACCGGTGGAGCCATTAACATGGTTTCCAATCAAATTCCGTCGCAATTTTCAGGAAGAGTTGTGGCAAGTATGGGCAATTATGATACTCGAAATACTTATGTGAACTTAGGTGACAATTTTGATAACTTTGGTTATTTGGTAGAATACAACAATCGAAATTCTGACGGATTTAAAACAATAGACTTTAGTAATAAAAATACCGGATTCGATGGAAATGATTATGTTGGAAAATTCAGAATCAACACCAATGCAGCTGCGAAAATTTTTCAATCACTTACTCTAAAAGCTCAATTATCAGAAGAATCATCCAATGAAACATATCTTGGTTTAACCGATGCCGATTTTGATTCGAATCCTTACAGAAGATATTTAGGCTCTGAAGCAGATAATATTGACACGAAACACGAACAAATCATGTTGACGCATCTTTTGATTCCGTCCGATAATTTCACGCTAACTACAAAAGCATACAACAATACATTTTCGAGAAATTGGTACAAACTAGACAATGTTCGAATTAACGGAACCAATTACGCTTTAAGTGATATACTAGAAGACCCTATAACCAATCAAATCGGCTACGATGCAATTACCGGAACAACTGATTCGCCTGACAATGCTTTACGTGTAAAAGCAAACAACAGAAGTTACGGTTCCAAAGGAATTCAAACTGTTGCTAACCTAAAATTTGCTTCAGAAAAGTTCAAACATGATTTAGATTTTGGTGTTCGCTACCATGAAGATTACGAAGATCGTTTTCAATGGGTGGATGGTTTTGCGATTCAAAACAAAGCCTTGTTTAGAACTTCTGCCGGAACTCCCGGAACCGATGCTAATCGAATTTTGGAAGCACAAGCAGTTGCCGCTCATGTACTTTATAATTTTACCTATAATAAGTTAGTGCTTTCACCGGGTTTGCGTTACGAAAATATTTTATCCACTAGTTTAAATTATGGAAATGCCGATGTCGACAGAACTGGAGCAAATTTGGTTAAAATAAATAACCGCGTTGATGTTTTCATTCCTGGAATGGGTGCACTTTACAAATTCAATGATAATTATACCGGTTTTGCAAGTTTACACAAAGGATTTTCGCCTCCGGGAGCTGTTGAAGGTGCAGATGTTGAAAACAGTATCAACTACGAAGCTGGATTTCGTTTCACTAAAAAGGCACTTTCAGGAGAAATAATAGGTTTTTACAATGACTTCAGCAACTTGCAAGGTGCAGACACGAATGCTTCAGGGGGAACCGGAACCGGCGATTTGTTCAATGCAGGAAAAGCAGAAGTAAATGGTGTAGAAGTTTTAGTTTCTTACAACATTTTAAATAATGAAAACAGTAAATTAAAATTGCCAATCACAGCCACTTATACTTTTACAAATACTGAATTAAAAAGCAATTTTGCAAGTGGAACTGAAGCTTGGGGTGAAATTGAAGTTGGTGACGAAATTCCATACATTCCAAAAAATCTATTTGCAATTGTGGCTGGATTGGAATACCAAAAATTTACTATTTCGCTAAGCGGAAAATATACTGACGAATTTAGAACCGTTGCCGGTCAAGGACCCATACCTGCGAATCAATTAATCAAAAGTAATTTTATAGTAGATGCTTCTGCCAAATACTTTTTAACGGAAAAAATAAGTTTAATGACCAATTTGGTGAATATTTTAGATAAAGAATATGCTGTTTCAAGAGTTCCATCCGGTTTACGTCCCGGTATGCCGTTTGGAATCAATTTCGGAATAACTGCACAATTTTAAATTTGGTTTTCATGTTTGTTTAAGAGAGTTCTTTAGTTTCTAATGGACTCTTTTTATATCTTTACCCTATGGATTTTCAAGAAATAATTGCTTTTGTACTTTTAGGAATTGCTTTGGTCTTTCTTTACAATAGATTTTTCGGAAAAAAGAAAACTAAAAAAAATTGTGGTTCAGATGATTGTGGTTGTCATTAACCCAAAGCCACATCAAGTGTCATCATTACCACAAAACCGCCTATAAAACCTAAGGTTGCAATGTCGGTATTATTGGCTTGTTGCGTTTCCGGAATCACCTCTTCAACCACTACAAATATCATTGCTCCGGCCGCAAAAGCCAATGCGTAAGGTAAAATAGGTGTAAAAAAAGTTACCGCAAAAGCACCAACTACTCCGGCGATTGGTTCCACTAACGCAGAAGATTGTCCGTACATAAAGCTCTTTTTACGGCTCATTCCCATTCGCCGCAACGGCATCGAAACAGCGATTCCTTCAGGAAAATTTTGAATCCCAATCCCTATTGCCAATACTACAGCACCCGCAATGGATGCTTCGGGAACTCCTGCAGCAACACCACCAAATAAAACACCTACAGCTAAGCCTTCCGGAATATTATGTAATGTTATCGCTAAAACTAAAAGAGTCGTTTTTTGCCAAGGTGTTTTAACGCCCTCTGTTTCTTTAAAATTGATGTGTAGATGAGGTAATATTTTGTCTAATCCGAATAAGAAAAAAGCCCCTAATATAAATCCGAAAGCTGCCGGAAACACTTTTTGAAAACCTTCTCCATGCGACATTTCAATGGCAGGTGCCAACAAACTCCAATAACTGGCGGCAACCATAACACCTCCTGTAAATCCGAGCATTCCATCAAGAGCCAGTCGATTCATGGTTTTAAAAAAGAAAACAACCGATGCTCCTAAAGCAGTTAAAAACCAAGTAAATAAGGTTGCATATAAAGCGGCCAATACCGGATCTATACTTTCTAAATAAGCTATAATTGATTCAAACATGTTAAACTAATTTTACATATAAATTACTGGCAATTTTATTTGAAATCAAGATTTCTTTGTTATTTACAAATAAGGTTAACGACATATCAAAAAGTTCTTTGTTAACTACTTCTATGATTGAACCCAACGAAATTTGGTGTTTATCTAAATATTGTAAAAAACTAGGTGAACTGTCTTTTACGCCCAAACAAATGACTTTTGTGTGTAACGAAACATCCGAAAGCAATTGTTTTTCAACTTTAATAATTTGTCCGTTTCTATCCGGAATCGGATCTCCGTGTGGATCTTCTTTTGGAAATCCTAAAAATTCTTCCAATCGATTAATTAATTTTTCCGAGTGAATATGTTCCAATTCTTCGGCTACATCATGCACTTCATCCCATGAGAAAGCTAACTTTTCAACTAAAAAAACTTCCCACAAACGATGTTTCCGCACAATCATTTTTGCTGCATGAAGTCCTTTTTTGGTCAACGTTACTCCTTGGTATTTTTGGTAATCAACCAATTCTTTTTCGGCTAATTTTTTCACCATATCCGTCACCGAGGAAGCTTTGCTTTCAATCATTCCGGCAATAGCGTTGGTATTGATTCCTTTGGGAGAAACCAAAGAAAGATGATAAATTACCTTAATATAATTTTCTTCCGAATAGGTCATAAATTCAACTAATTGATAACAAATATACTAACTTAATTTGATATGAGTAAAATATTTTTTAGTTTTGTCTAAAATTATTTTTTGCTATGAGAAAAAATCTGCTTGTTTTTCTATTTCTAAACAATTTCATCGTTTTTGCTCAAGAAAAAGGATTAGTGGTTGGTCACATTTTAGCGGAAGGTCAACCTGTTCCTTTTGTGAGTGTTGTTTTGAAAAACTCAACTACAGGAACATCTTCTGATGAAAATGGAAATTTTTCTATCAATGTTCCTGCCGGAAAGCAAACCATTGTTGTTCAAGCAATCGGTTTTAAAACGCAGGAAAAAAATGTTAACGTTCCTGAAAATGGCAAAATTCATGTGGATTTTAATTTAGAAGAAAGTGTTTTCGGATTAAACCAAGTTGTTGTTTCAGCAACACGAGGCATGCAAAAAAGAACGGAAGCACCGGTGATTGTAACCGTAACAAATTCGGAAGTGTTGCAAAAAGCCCAAGCCATTAGTTTATCGGAAGGCTTGAGTTTTCAACCCGGATTGCGAATGGAAACTAATTGTCAAAATTGCGGATTTTCACAAGTTCGTATGAATGGCTTGGACGGAGCTTATTCGCAAATATTAATGGACAGTCGTCCAATTTTTTCAGCCCTAAATGGTGTTTATGGACTAGATCAGATTCCAACCAATATGATTGAACGTATTGAAGTGGTTCGTGGCGGAGGTTCGTCTTTATATGGCTCGAATGCAATTGCAGGAACTATCAATATTATTACCAAAGAACCTGTGGCTGATTCATTTGAAATCAACACGCATTACGGATTAATTGATGGAACTTCTCCTGATAAAGCATTAACGTTGAATGGAACTGTTTTAAGTGACGATTTAAATGTGGGTATTCAACTATTTGGGATGCTTCGTGACCGAACGCAATATGATGCAAATGATGATAATTTCACAGAAATTCCATCGATGGAAAATCAAACTTTCGGTTTTAAAACCTTCTATCGTCCGTTTGTGCGAAGTAAAATTACAGCCGAATTTCATACCATCAACGAATTTCGAAGAGGAGGTGAAAACAACTTCGATTTGCAACCCTTTGAAGCTTATACAACCGAACAAATTACCTCAAAAATGACCGGAGGAGGATTAACTTATGAAGGTTATTCGGAAGATGAAAAAAACAAATATGCCTTTTATTTCAACACGCAACAATCAAAAAATGATAACTTTTACGGAGGAAGAATTGACGATGTGTTTGGAAACATGAATTATGAAGAAAGCTTAAAAGGTTATGGTAACACCGAAGTCAAAACTTGGATTGGTGGTGGACAATACATTCGCAAACAAGATACTTTTTTAAATGGAAGCGGAACATTTACAGCCGGAGCCGAATACAAAAAAGAAATCATGACCGATGCTAAACCGGGATACAATGCTTTTGTAAATCAAACTTTGGATATTTTGGGTATTTATGCACAGGAAGAATGGAAAGTTAATGAAAAACTAAAAGTACTGGCAGGGTTGCGTGCCGATTTTCACAATGCGGCTGATGAAGCGGTCATTTTTAATCCGCGATTGAATATTTTGTATAACCTGAAAGAAAACTTACAGTGGCGAAACAGTTATGCCAAAGGATTTAGAGCTCCACAGGTTTTTTCGGAAGATATTCATGCCCGAATTGCCGCCGGTGAAGTGGCTTTGGTGGAATTGGTAGATGATTTGGTTTCAGAAACTTCTCATTCGTTTTTATCCTCATTAGATTGGACAAAAGTTTTAGCCAATTCAGAAGCGGGTTTGACCTTTGAAGCTTTTTATACGCGATTGAATGATCCTTTTGTTTTGGAACAGATTTCGGAAACAATTTGGGAAAAAAGAAACGGAAAAGGAGCCGATGTTTACGGATTAAATTTAGAAGCAAAATATGCCCCGGGTCAAAAATGGCAGTTTCAAGGTGGAGCAACGATTCAAAAAGCATTGTATGATGAAGCTGTTCAATGGACAGAAAACAATGTGAATACGAATCAGAATTTTTTTCGTTCGCCAAATGTTTACGGAAATTTAATGACAACTTTTTCTCCTAAAAAAGCTTTTCAAAATAATTTGTCGTTGGTTTACACTGGAAGTATGTATGTGCCCCATTTTGCCGGATACATTTCAACAGATACGTTAGAAAAAACCGATCACTTTTTTGAAGTCAATATCAAATCGTCGTATGTATTTGAGGTGAAAGAAAAATTTCAAATTCAATTGAGTGGCGGCATTCAGAACCTTTTAAACAGTTACCAAAGCGATTTTGACAAAGGTGTCGACCGTGATGCGAGTTATATATACGGTCCATCACGACCCAGAACGTTTTTTATTGGATTGAAATTTGGCACTGATTTGTTGTAAAATTCAATTGAACCATAACAAATCTTTATGATTATAATCATTCTAAATAATTGAATTCTTAGTAACTTTGCAATCTGAAACTTTTAAAATAAAAGAATATGTATCCAGAAGAAATGGTAAAACCCATGAGAGCCGAATTATCAGACGTTGGTTTTCAGGAATTATATAGTGCAGAAGCGGTAGAAACTGCTTTAAAACAAAAAGGAACTACCCTTGTGGTTGTGAATTCAGTTTGTGGTTGTGCCGCCAGAAACGCGAGACCGGGTGCAAAAATGAGTTTGGATGGAGCAAAAAAACCCGATCAATTAGTAACGGTTTTTGCAGGTGTTGATAAAGATGCCGTTGATGCTGCCAGAGAACATATGTTTCCTTTTCCTCCATCTTCGCCAAGTATGGCTTTGTTTAAAGATGGTGAATTGGTTCACATGTTGGAACGCCACCACATTGAAGGTCGTCCGGCAGAAATGATTGCTGAAAATTTAAAAGATGCTTATAACGAGTTTTGTTAAATAGAAAACCACCTAAAAAAGGTGGTTTTTTAATGAATATATATCTCTTTAATAAATTTCAGCAATAAAAATCATTTTACCATTCAGTAATAAAAATCAATTTACCTTTTCTTATCTCATATTTAAAAATCCGAGGGTCATAAATAATTACTATTTGTTCTTTTTCAAATCTGTTTTTTTTTACATAAAATATGTTCTTGGGTTTGCTGTTTTTCTTTACTTCAAAAAATTCTTCTACATCTCCATATAGAAGTATTACCATATCATTATTATACAAATAACCTTTGAAATCATTTTGTGTTGATTTTTTTTCTTTAAACCTTCGTTGTTCAATAGTAAAAAATGACTTTGTAATTTCGAAATTATAAATCTGTTTTAATTTGTCTTGTTTGTATAATTTAATAACAATCAATTCATTTTTCCCAACATCTAATTTTCGAGAATCGATTAATTTTTCAATTTCACTTATAATTAAACTATCCTTTATTATATGTGTTGACTTAAGATTTTTTATTTGATTAAAAGTGTATTCTTTTTGATTACAGCAACCAAAAAACATAAAATTAAATACTAAAAACAGGCCCAAATTTACTTTATTCATTGCCTAAAAATTGTATTATAAAATACAGATGTATGAATCCATGAGTTTCACGAACTATTAAAATATAAATTTTTAGATGGTTTTATTTGAACTCAGGAATACAAAAAATTACTTGTTGTTCTATAAAAACATGTATCAACTCTTCTTCTTCCTCTGAATAATTTTCTTTGAAATTTCCTTTTAAAATTTCTTCAACAGAATTTTTCATCGATAAAT
>Ga0209310_1001466_pt1 | contig 17703 bp, 13 predicted proteins | sample AD_UKC030_MetaG_FD_184415 | JGI IMG/M metagenome (GOLD analysis project Ga0209310, IMG submission 184415) | Active sludge microbial communities of municipal wastewater-treating anaerobic digesters from USA - AD_UKC030_MetaG (SPAdes) (version 2) | ecosystem: Engineered > Bioreactor > Anaerobic >... | reverse complement strand
ACAAACGTTCGGCTTTTCGAAACAAATTCAATCGTTTCGTTTTTCAATAAATTCGGTTCGATAGACGAAATTCGCAAACGCTCAATGCCTTCTACTTCATCCAAAGCCTGAACCAACTCTAAAAATGTATGTTCGTGTTTTTTATTACCAAATTCACCTTTTCCGTAATCACCAATATTCACACCGGTTAACACGATTTCTTTGATGCCTTGCTGCGAAATTTCTTTGGCATTATTCAACACATTTTGCAATTCATCACTGCGAGAAATCCCACGAGCCAAAGGAATCGTGCAATACGTACATTTGTAATCACAACCGTCTTGCACTTTCAAAAAAGCTCGGGTTCGGTCGCCAATGGAATAACTTCCCACATAAAAATTGGCTTCTTCAATTTCACAGGAATGGACTTCACCCAAATCATTTTTGGTCAAATCGTTTAAATAATCAGTGATTTTAAATTTTTCGGTAGCACCTAAAACTAAATCCACTCCATCCACAGCGGCCAATTCTTCGGGTTTCAATTGAGCATAACATCCCACCGCAGCCACAAATGCTTTCTCGTTATTTTTCAATGCTTTTTTGACAATTTGTTTGAATTGTTTATCCGCATTTTCTGTTACTGAACACGTGTTAATCACATAAATATCAGCAACTTCTTCAAAATCAACCCGTTCAAAACCTTCTTGTTGAAAGTTTCGGGCAATAGTAGAAGTTTCTGAAAAATTCAGTTTACAACCTAACGTGTAAAAAGCGACTTTTTTTTGGATTGCTGTCATATTCTGATTTCCTAAAATTGGAAAAAGGGTTTCTTTACTTATATTTACCCTATTAAAAAGAGTGCAAATTTACACACAATATTCGGGAAAATGAAATCATTAATTCGTTATCTATCACTAGTTTACTTCTCGTTACTTTTGATTTCTTGCGGAAAAAATCAAACTAATGCTAATGACAAACTTGTTTTTCGCTATAACGAGTATGCCAATATTGCTACGTTAGACCCTGCTTTTTCTAAATCCCAAAATAGCATTTGGGCTTGCAATCAACTCTTTAACGGATTGGTTCAGTTAGATGACAGTTTACATATTCAGCCGGATATTGCCAAAAGTTGGACGATTTCAGAAGATGGGAAAACTTATCAATTTGTGTTGCGAAAAGATATTTATTTTCACAAACACATCCTTTTTGGAAAAGATTCTACACGAACAGTTAAAGCCAGTGATTTCGAATACAGTTTAAAACGATTGAAAGACGAAAAAGTGGCTTCACCCGGCGGGTGGATTTTGCAAAATGTGGAAAAGATTCAAGCATTAAATGATACGTTGGTTGAAATAAAATTAACCCAATCTTTTCCGGCATTTTTAGGATTATTATCAATGAAATATGCGTCGGTTGTTCCGAAGGAAATCATAGAAAGTTCGAATTATGATTTCAGAACCAAGCCTATCGGAACCGGACCGTTTCAATTTAAATTTTGGGAAGAAAATGTAAAATTAGTTTTGAGAAGAAATCCGATTTATTTTGAAAAAGATGAAAAAGGCATTCAACTCCCCTATTTGGAAGCCGTTGCGATTACCTTTTTACCCGACAAACAAAGTGGCTTTTTAGAATTTATTCAAGGAAAAATTGATTTTATCTCCGGTTTGGATCCATCGTATAAAGATGAAATTCTGACGCAAAAAGGTGAATTACAACCGAAATATGCAGATGATGTTAATTTGATTAGCGGACCCTACCTCAACACGGAATATTTAGGTTTTAGAATGGATGGAACAGATAAAACTATTTTAGACAAACGCATCCGACAAGCCTTAAACTATGGTTTTGACCGAGCGAAAATGATTACCTATTTGCGAAACAACATGGGAATTCCGGCAACCAGCGGTGTGATTCCGAGTGGAATGCCCAGTTTTAATAATCAAAAAGGGTATGATTTTGAACCTGAAAAGGCTAAATCTTTAGTGGCAAAATTTGTCAAAGAAACCGGTGTCAAAAAACCAAAAATCTTTTTGAGCACAAATGCCTCTTACATTGATATTGGTGAATTTTTACAACGAGAATGGCAAAAAATTGGGTTAGATGTTGAGATTGATGTCAACCCACCCTCAACATTACGACAAGCGATTGCGACCGGAAAAGTGACATTTTTTAGAGCCAGTTGGATTGCCGATTATCCCGATGCGGAGAATTATTTATCGCTTTTTTACAGTAAAAACTTTGCTCCGAATGGACCGAATTATACGCATTTCTCAAATGCCAAATTTGATGCTTTGTATGAAAAAGCTTTTTTAGAAACCGATGATGTAAAGCGATTTGAATTTTACCAACAAATGGATAAAATCATTATTGAAGAAGCTCCAATTATTCCGTTGTTTTATGATAAAGTGGCAAGGTTTACGAGAAAAAATGTGGAAGGTTTGGGGATTAATCCGTTGAATTTGTTATCTTTAAAGAGAGTAAAAAAGAAATAATATGCCAGGAGAAGGTTCAATGTTGCATGCTTTAATCAGTTCGAGGAACAATAAACGCAATCGAATTGATAAACTAAAACGTTTGGAAACCACGTCCAACGAAATGACCGAGTTTGTGGATCACGTGCAAGCCACTCCTGAATTATTGAAATCGATTCGAGAAAAAATGCTTGCTGAACGAAAATTAGAACAAAAAAAGCTTATTGTAAAAGTTATTTTGTTTTTGATTGTGCTTTCTATTGTTCTTTATATTTTCAATCACAATTGGAAATGGATTGAAGGATTTTTTATAAGGTAAAGTGATGAATTAACCGCGAAACTACTCCTTCCTCCACTTCTTCGTCTCCTCAAACACATGTTCTAAAATTCTCGCATCTTGTTCGGTGAATTCCACATGTCGGCGAGACATTACAATACGAGCAGTTTCAAAGGCTTTTTTGGTGATATACGTTGAAAATCCGGCTGCACCTCCCCAACTGAAACTCGGTACAAAATTGCGTGGAAATCCGCTTCCGAAAATGTTAGTAGAAACGCCCACGACTGTTCCGGTGTTAAACATGGTGTTGATGCCACATTTACTGTGATCGCCCATCATGAGTCCACAAAACTGCAAACCGGTTTTTTCAAAACCTTCCGTTTCATAACTCCATAATTTCACCTCATCATAATTATTTTTTAAATTGGAATTATTGGAATCAGCACCAATGTTGCACCATTCGCCTAACACGGCATTTCCCAAAAAGCCATCGTGTCCTTTGTTGGAATAGCCAAACAGAACAGAATTATTTACTTCACCTCCTATTCGGCAATGTGGTCCAACAGTCGTGGCTCCATAAACCTTAGTAGCTAATTTCACTTGGGCTTCTTCACATAAGGCAAATGGGCCGCGAATCACAGAACCTTCCATGATTTCGGAATTATAGCCAATATAAATCGGTCCTGTAGAACCATTTAAAGTAACAAATTCAAGCTTTGCTCCTTTTTCAATAAATATATTTTCAGGGCTAATTACATTCACACTTTTAGGAATCGGTTGTGAAGTTCTTCCTTCGGTTAACAATTCAAAATCTTCACGGAGGGCGGCATCATTCTTAGCAAAAATGTCCCAAGTGTGTTCGATACGTAAACCTTCTTCGTTGTAATCGATGATTTCGTAGGTATCAAAATCTACTTCTTCTTGTGTATTGTTTGTGAAAAAAGCGACAACTTCTTCCCCTTTAAAAATGGCTTGGTTTTTTTCTAACGATTTAATCATTTCCACCAATACTTCGTTAGGTAAAAATGAGGCATTGATGAGAATATTTTCCTCCATTTCAACCATTGGATATTTTTCAGATAAATATTCTTCGGTAATGGTTGTGGTGGTATAGCCTAAATATTTTTCCCATTTTTCACGTATCGTTAAAATTCCGATGCGAATATCAGCTACCGGACGAGTGAATGTAAAAGGCAAAAGAGCGTTACGAACCGGTCCGTCAAAAAGTATGTAGTTCATGTTGTTTGTGTTATTTTTTGAAATTCAAAGTTATAAAAAAGCCCTCACAACGGAGGGCTTTTTCAAAATTTAGTTTGGTTGCTTTTTTTTTATTGTTTGATAAATTTCTGTGTAGAAAGATTTCCATCACTGTCTTTTGCTAAAAGCAGGTAAGTCCCTACCGATAAAGATTGAACAGAAATTGTTTCTTTTACTACATCAGAAGTTAAAACTTTACGCCCGTTTAAATCAAAAATTTCAACAGAAACTATTGAACTTGTTGTTGAACTTTTCAAGGTTACAAAATCTTTTGCAGGATTAGGATACAACACAAAATTAGAAATAGTGTTTTGGTTAACACTCAATGTAGCTCCTTCAACCACTAATAAAGTTTGGTTAGGAGAAGGATTTACTATAGTATCAACAAGACCGGATGGCCATCTGATAATCACCTGATCAATTGCTGTAGCTTGACCAATTCCGAAATGTACATTCAAAGAACTCATATATTTAAAGCCCTCTCCGCTACGAACATCGCGAATTTGTTTTCCCCAAGCACCATAAATTTCTACTCTTGCTCCAATACCGTTGCGGTTACTTTGAATACCCTGTAAATTTAATTTTATCCACTTATTAGAATTTCCATTATTGATTCTTAATGTAGCACCGGTTTGAAAATCAATGAAACCATCATTATTTAAATCTCCTACCGGACTTACACCAAAACCAACACCTGATGGAGCAAACGTTCCATCACCTTTATTGTACATAATTTTGTTTCCACCACCCATTACGTCAACAAATCCATCATTATCAAAATCATGAGCAATATGTTCGATATTAGTACTCGCGTTAATATCCCATCCTGAACCGGCTGTAATATCTGTAAAAGTTCCATCGCCATTATTTCTCATGTATTTATGAGTTCCATCAGTGGTAGAACTTGCACCAATAAGTGCGTCCATATCACCATCATTATCATAATCAGCCCATGCTGATGACCAAGTTTGAACCGGATCATACATATTTGCTGCAGTAGAAACATCTGTAAAGGTTCCATCTCCATTGTTTCTGTGTAATTCATTGAATTTAGCTGTTCCTGAACCACCACGACATTTGGCAATAAACAAATCTTGGTCACCATCATTATCATAATCAATCCAAATAGAACCATAATTTCCTCCATTTGGATGAATTCCTAATAGAATAGCTCCGGGTGTAACCGTTGATTGATAAAAGGTAAAACCTCCCCAACCATCATTAAGGAAATAAACATTAGGCTGAACGTCATGACAAGAAAAAGCATCTAAATGACCATCATTATTTATATCAACGAAATTAGTCCGTTGACAAAAAACGTATTCAGAAAAAGTATTTTGATCATATCCATTTCCTGCTTCATTTGATTTCATAAAAGTAACGCCATTACCCCCACCATACATCAAATCATTCAAACCGTCTTTGTTATAATCTGCTGCTGCTAAACTCCAAGAAGGCATATTTGTCGCTGAAGTAGTTGGATAATCGGTAACGGTAAAAGTTCCACCGGCATTTTGAGTATGAATACGAATATTGTCCTGATTTACACCAACAATATCATCTAAATAATCACCGTTCATGTCTACCACAGTGATATTATATTGACTATTAACGGAAGCAATGGCTTGGTTTGTAAAAGTAACAGGATTAATAATTGGCTCTTGATATGGAGCCTCAATCAATTGAAAAGTAAACCCATTAGCAGTCCATCGATTATCAAAAGCTATGGTATAAGTAGTATTAGCTAAAACCACAAAAGTATCAATTGAAGAGTAATTTGTATCACCGATTCCTTCATCATCATCACCGGCATAACAAGTTAATGCTCCGCAAGTACCGGTATACACATGAAAACGAGTGTCTACTCTTGGCGTATTAGCGGCAATATCCGTTGTAATGGTTATTGTATAATTTTGTGTTGGTGTGTAAGAGTACCACTCGCCTTTTCCATTATTAGCGATGTTACCATTCTCAGTACAAACTGGATTTGGAACCTCTAAACCATTAACGGCGTCAACAATGTAGAGCCCTGCTCCCGGCAAAACTGCGGCCGAAGCACATGTATCTTGTGCATTGGAAAGTTGAATTCCTATGCAAAAAAGAATTAAATAAGTAATTTTCTTCATTTGGTTAAAATTAGTATAGTTTAGTTAATTTAGTTTTTTATAAACAAGGTCCTGATAATGAATTTATCCATTCCTGAATCAAGGCTGCTCCCTCTTCATGTATCATTGATCTTCCAATAAGGGGCATCATATAAGCTGGGTCAGCTGTATTTAATCTATAATGCAACATTGAGCGATTGCTATTTCCCGGTGTTACTATTTTACTCAAGGCAGATGGGAAACCAGCCATATCTTGGGTATCAACGCAAACGCCCATGTTTACTAAGTTTGTTGTTTCTCCAAAAGCAAAACGCATAGGTCGGTAATCACAATGACTATTGTTACGATGACAATGAGCACAATTCATATCAACATAAGAGCGTACTCTTAATTCCAATGGTTTTGAAGTGTCTCTATAATCTACGGTAGAAACAATATTTCCGGGTAAATCATTTTCCAAATAACCTTGTTCAATCCATTTTGACAATTGATTCTTAGAGCCGGTTGAATAGGTATAGTTAAAATTAATATTTTGTGGTTTTATACCAATTGGAACGGCCACTTCATTGGATTTATGACAGGTCATACATTGTGGCCCAGAGGGTATTCTGTAAGATGACGTGCTTTTAGTAACATTATTTTCATCAATCCAAGTAATACTGGTATTGCTTCCATTCATGTCTAAAAAAGCTTCCGTTTGTTCAGTATTCCACACATATTCTGCAAAAATCCATTCCTCCGCTTTACGAATCATGATTCTCGTTTCAATAATTCGGGTCACATTGCCCGGTTGTACATTATCATAATAGAAGTTTTTGATAATAACAGATCCTACCGGAAGTTCTAATAAATTACCATCGCCTTCATAGGTTGCTTTTACACCATTTGGCATCCAAACAAAACGTTTTTTATGGGCATAATCAGTAAAAAGTGGACTAGCCGGTTCATAGGGTAATACTCCCAAAGAAGGAATCTGATTTTTCATTTCTCCGGCAAAAAACTTATAATCAGAAAGTTTTTGATAAGGAACTTGTGTTAAGTCAACATCAGCTGTTTGTACTGCTGTAATAGTAATGGTAGCTTGATTCGAAATATTTTCTTCTAAATCTTCAACAGTATATTTTATGGGAGTAGGATTATTTTGAAAGGAAGAATTCGGTGTAAAAGTAACAACTCCTGTCAACGCATTAACAGTCCAAACTCCTTCTCCCGGAATTGTCAATTCATCTAAAGTTGTATTAGAATCTGTATCAATTCCACCAACTAAACTGACGGTAGTTGGAATTACTTCGTCACCGGTTGTATCATTTAACAAAACCGGTATTTCAACTGTTTCTGCTAACGCATAAGTAGCTGTATCATCTGTTGCAACAGGCAAAACATCTACAATCGGAACATAATCATCGTCATTTGAACAAGAAACTGCAATAAATAAAGAAGCAATTGCAATAAATAAGGGTAAAAGGTAAGCGTAATTTTTTTTCATTATTTGTTTTGGAATTTGTTCCAAAAATAACAAAAAAACGATATGATTCACATTTTTAATCAAATAGTTTTGACTTTTTAGTATAAAAAAATGAAATTAATGACCTAAAAATGAAATAGTAATGTTTAAATTTATTAATTTTCTTACTTATAAAAAAATTACTTAAAATTGATTTTCAAGATTATACAATTCTCACTCTTCCTCTAATTCCTCTCCGGCTCTTTTAAGAATATTTTCAGGCAGTACTTTTTTAGCCTTAGCACCCATTTTTCGTAGCCGTTCGACACTTCCTACCAAATTTCCTTTTCCTTCTACTAATTTACCCATGGCATTACCATATTCCACTTTTGCTTCGTCCATTTTTTTACCAATCTTAACCAAATCCGTAACAAATCCTTCAAATTTATCATACAATGCTCCGGCTTGACGAGCAATCTCTAAGGCATTTTCCTGTTGTTTTTGGTTGGTCCACATACTGTCAATTGTTCGCAATGTAGCAAGTAATGTTGTAGGTGTAACGATAATAATATTACGTTCAAAAGCTTTGTTGTACAAAGAATTATCTTCATTCAACGCTATTGCAAAAGCAGATTCGATTGGAATGAACAGTAACACAAAATCAGGACTTTCCATTTGGTACAAATCATGATAATTTTTATCACTCAATTGCTCCACATGTCGTTTAATGGAGTTGATATGTTCCTTTAAAAAGGTGCTTTTTTGCAAATCATCTTCCTCATTAGTGTAACGTTCATAAGCGGTAAGTGAAACTTTCGAATCGACAATCATTTTCTTACCATCCGGCAAATTGATTACCACATCCGGAAAAACACGATTACCTTCTTCATTAGTAAAACTTTGTTGTACTTCATATTCTCTGCCCTTTTCTAAGCCGGATTTTTCCAAAACGCGTTCTAAAATCAATTCACCCCAATTTCCTTGTATTTTGCTGTCACCTTTCAAAGCCTTTGTCAAATTAAGGGTTTCTTTACTCATTTGCTCATTCATTTCTTTTAACCCAACTATTTGCTGACGTAATGCAGCATGATAATCGATACTTTCCTTATGGGTGTCTTCGACTTTCTTTTCAAAATGCTGAATTTTTTCCTGCAAAGGCGATAAAATATTTTTTAGATTTTCTTTATTTTGTTCGGTAAATTTTACTGTTTTCTCTTCGAGAATTTTATTGGCTAAGTTTTCAAATTCTTTGGTGAATTTTTCCTGCAACTCTTCTACTTCTTGCTTTTGTTCTTTATTGCGTTGCCAAAGATTTTCAAAATCAGCTTCTTTTTTGGTGAGTTGTAACGATAAGGAATCTTTTTCCCGACGAATTTCTTCCTTCTCTTTCTTTTCACTTTCTAGTTGTTTTACAAATTGATTTTGCTCTTCCTGAAAACGATTTTTTGATTGATCTAATTGAATTAAAAGTCCATTTATTCGTTCTTCCAAAGCTGATTTTTCAGATTTCGATTGTGCTGTAGAAAGCATTTTACCAATAAATATTCCAATAGATAAAGCAAGCACAAAGGTTAGTAGAAGAAGAAAAGAAGTTGTCATATTTTCTATTTTTGAAGAAAGTAAAAATAGAAAATAGAAATGGATTTTTAAACTTAAAAGATAAGTTTATCGAATAATAAATTTTCCTTTTTCTGAATCAAAAAGAATATTTTCACTCAAGAATAAATTAGAAAATGTACCGTCTAAAATTAAATTGCAAGGCTGATTTTGTATCACTTTTTCATTTGTCATTACAATCATTTCATCACTCAATTGTATGGCTAAATCAATGTCATGCGTAGAAAACATAATACATTTTTGAGTTTCTACTGTTAGTTTTTTCAATAATTTAAACAGTGAAACTTTATGCAACAAATCCAAATGGGTAGCAGGTTCATCTAAAACGATCAACGGTGTGTCCTGAGCAAGAGCCCGTGCAATTAAAACTTTTTGCAATTGTCCATCGCTGATCTCGTAATATTTTTGATGAATTAAATGACCAATTTCAGTCAGACTAATTGCATTTTCAATTTGAATTTTATCTTCCTCTGCTAATTTTCCCAGCCAATTCGTATACGGTTGTCTTCCCAAAGCAATCAATTCATAAACCGTTAAATTACTCGGTGGCAATTTTTCGGTCAAAACTACACTAATTTGTTGTGCTAAAGCCAACGGTTCAAACGAATCAATTGGTTTTTCGTTCAATAAAACTGTGCCAGAAAGTGATTTTTGAATACCGGTTAATGTTCTCAACAACGTTGATTTTCCAATTCCGTTTGCTCCAACTAATCCAATTAATTTTCCTTGTTCCAATTGAATAGAAACATCCGAAGCAATCACTTTTGTTTGAGCCTTTGAAGAGTAGCCGATGCTGAGATGTTGTGTTTGGAGAATCATTTTTAGGTGCTTTGGTTTTTGTTACTTTAACCACATAGAAACATAGGAATATCTATACTTTAAAACATAAGAGATAAAGCAAGCTTTATTTATAGCATTAGTATTGTGGTAATTTTTTGAAATATTCATTTACATAAGTTTTTTGTCCTTCATTAAAAATATTTCTACAATTAAAATTAATTAAAATTCCTTTTGGAGCTTTTAATAAATTCATATAATTTAATAGTTGAGCTTCAGTAATTTTATGTAAGTCAATAACGGATTTAATTTCAACTACTAAACAATTCTCAATAAACAAATCACATCTAAAATTAATATCTAAAGATTTTCCTTTATAAATTACAGGAACTTTCATCTCTGTTAAAAAATATATTTTTCTATGTTTCAACTCTTCAATTAAACATTGATGATAAACACTTTCGAACAAACCTCTCCCCATAATTTTATGAACTTCTATTGCAGAACCAACAACTTCATAAGTCAATTCATCTAAATATTTTTGCGTTATCATAAGCTATGTTTCTATGTGGTTTATACTAAATCATTATTTTTCTTTTGCGAACTAATAACCAAACCACAACGGGAGCTCCTACCATCGATGTGATAGCGTTGATGGGTAGTGTGTAATCACTTCCCGGAAGTTGAGCAATACTATCGCAAACCAACATTAAAATAGCTCCCAATAAAAGGGTACTCCAAAACAATATAAAATGATTACTGGTTTGAAATAACAACTTTGCCAAATGAGGCACTGCCAAACCTACAAATGCAATGGGACCGGCAAATGCAGTGATACTTCCTGCCAAAATACTAGTGGCAAAAATGATGATGAATCGCGTTCGTTTAAAATTCAAACCTAAACTTTTAGCGTAGTTTTCACCTAACAATAAAGCGTTTAAAGGTTTGATGCTCAAAATACTCAACAGTAATCCGAAACTACAGCAAATAGCTAAAATCAATACGGAGTTCCACGATAAATTAGCTAAACTTCCCATCGACCAAAAAGTGAATTTTTGCAATTCCTGTGCGGTGCTGAAATAACTCAACACACTGACGATGGCACTAGTGAAACTGCCAAACATGAGTCCAACAATCAAAATAGCCATCGTGTCCCTTAATTTTTGTGACACTACCAAAACAGCCATTAAAACTAAAAAACTTCCCAAGGAAGATGCGATGACAATTCCGTAATCAGAAACTAAAAAGGCAGGTAAAAATCCCGCTCCCATAATTACAAAAGCGACTCCTAAACTAGAGCCCGAACTTAATCCCAACACATACGGACCTGCTAAAGGATTTCTGAACAATGTTTGCATCAATAAACCGGAAATAGATAATCCCATTCCCACTAAAATAGCTGTTATGGCTTTCGGCAAACGAAAATTCCAAAGAATAATTTCCCAAGAATTTTTGATTTCATTGCCAACTACTGAATCCAAAATCGCATCGGTTGGAATAGAAACCGAACCCAAACTAAGGTTCAAGAGAAACATTCCGATTAAAGCGAAACTTAAAAACAAGAAGAGTATTTTATTTTTTTGAGAAAACACTGATTTCAACCATTAAGGAATTAAGGGACATTAAGTGAGGCGTAAATATAGTAAGACTATAATTAAAAATGTGATAAATATACTATTTCAACTTCTCAAAAAAGTACAATTCATACTCCGGTAATAATTTTGGATGCAGGATTTTTATTAAATCTTTCAACACTAAATCGGGTCGACTTGAAGCTAACTCGTAATAAATGATTCCACCGGTTTTACCTTTTTTAGAACTAAAAGAATATACATTTTTATTTTGAACAGCCTTAAAATAGCTGTAATTCGGATTGGCTTTTTCAAGCTGCTCAAAAGAAGTAAACTGTCCCGGACCAATCCAAAAATCAGCATTTTGAGCTTTTTCTAAAACCGTTTCAAATGACAAAGACAAACTTCCGGTTCCTTTAGAATCATTCCACAGATAATCCCCTTGAGCATTTTCCAAAAATTGAGCCGCCCAACTTTTCCCCTGTGGCAAATACCACTGGTCTTGGTAAATGGCTCCACTTAAAATAGTTGGTTTTGAATCGGCTTTTTTTGCCAAATCTACTGCATCCAAATAATCTTTTTCAATTTTTCTGAAAACTAAATCTGATTTTTCTTCGAGTCCGAATAAAACGCCAAAAAGTTGAATCCATTCGGCTCGACCCAACGGATGATGTTCGGTCCAATCGCCATTGTATAAAATTTTTAACCCGTTTTGTTGTAATTGATCATAGGTTTTCTTTTCACCATCAACACCAAAACCAATGATAACATCAGGATGCATATCCAATAAAACTTCGGTATTTAGACTTTGGTTCGTTCCAATTTCACGTACTTTTTTTGCATCAATTAAAGCTCTGGTTTTTGGGGAAGAAACATAATCGGTATTTGGAAAACCTATCAGAGATTTTTCAACTCCTAACAATTCCAAAGCTGGTATATGAGTAGTAGAGGTTACGACAATTGATTGTAAAGGAACTTGAATTTTTGTAAACTTTTTTAAACTATCCGGGAGTATAACTCCATTTTGATGTAAAATATAAGTATAGTTTTTCTCAGCGGTAGGCCATGGATTAGAAACAGTTACAACCGAATACTGATTAAATTTTTGAATGGAAAGTCCGGTGGCATATCGAATACTGTTTTCAGAAGAAATAATAACAGTTTCCTTTTCTTTAGTGCTTTGACAAGCAAATAAACAGAGCATAAAAAAAAGTGCAAGCAAACGAATTTTCATCAGATAATTTTTTTACAAATGTAGTTCTTTGTAACAAATGTTATAGTGAATACTAGAATTCCATTCTAAATTTGGCGAAAAATAAATCATGAGAGATTCTAATACATTCATGTACATCGTTGGCGGAATCATCCTACTACACTTTATTGTTGGATTCATTTGGTTGGTTATAAAAATGTCAAACAAGAAAGAAAAATAATCTGTTTTTAGATTTCGAAACCAAAAAACTACTACTTTTACACTCGTATTTAGGTTGCACTGTTGATTTTTTCAGCAGGACATTAAAAGGGAATCAGGTGAAAAAAAGTGTTCAATAGATAGTTTTCAGTATTCAGTAAACTAACTCCAAAAACTTCTAAAATCCTGAGCTGTACCCGCAACTGTGAGCTATCAAGCTTGTTGTTACACTTTTTATACCACTGTTCGCCGCGGCGAACGGGAAGGTTCAACAACAAGACGCAAGCCAGGAGACCTGCCAAGTACATAACAACTATCAAACCTTCGGGAAGAAAGGTTTTGAAAATTATGACTTGGAAAAATCTATATTGTTGTCTCGCGTTTTTACTGTACTCATTTAGTTGGGGTCAGAATGATTCGATTATTCGATTAAACGAAGTAATTGTCTCCGATTCTCAATTAAAAAACTTTTCAAAATCACAAACTGTAACTATTTTAAACGACAGTATTTTAAACAAAAATCAAGGTTCACTCACATCACTTTTATCAACAAACTCAACAATTTATTTTAAAGAAAATGGAGCCGGAATGGTTTCTTCAGCCTCGTTTAGAGGAACCACGGCTCAACAAACGGCTGTGATTTGGAATGGCATCAATATCAATTCGCAATTAAACGGTCAAACCGATTTCAACACCATTAATCCAACCGATTTTACAAACATTAGCATCAGACCCGGTGGTGGAAGTGTCATTTACGGCAGTGGTGCGATTGGCGGAAGTATTCATTTGAATTCCGAATTAAAGTTTAATACGGCAACCTCTCACCTTTTCCGACTGAATTACGGAAGTTTTGAAACGTATGGTAGTAATTATCAATTAGAAATTGGAAAAGAAAAATGGGCAGTTCAAGCCAGTATTTCGGCAAATAGTTCCAAAAACGACTATGAATACATTGGTTACGATAAAAAAAATGAAAATGGTGAATTTACCAATCAGAGTTATAATTTCAGTGTCGGACATAAAATAAACGATACAAATTTTATTAAATTTTACAGTTTTTTATTTAATGGTGAACGCCATTTTTCAGGCACAATAACGGTGAATTCGGATGACAAATACTTAGATTTCAATACCCGAAATATGTTGGAATGGATACTTTTCAAGAACAAGTACACCTCAAAAGTAAAAGCTGCTTATATCACTGAAGAATATAAGTATTATGAAAATAGAAATTCTGACAATCATACTTTTGGACAAGTAAATAGTCTGTTTTTAAGACATGATTTCATCTATTCTATTTCGGAATCCATTACAATCAATACACTTTTAGATTTTACGCAAAGTGATGCAAAAGGAAGTGATTTACTTACCGAAACCCGAACAATTGGAACCGGAAGTATCCTTTGGAAACACAAACTTTCGACTAAATTGAATTATGAATTGGGCATTCGTCAAGAAGTGACCGACACTTATGAGAGTCCGCTTTTATTCTCGGCAGGAACCCTATTTGAGGTAAACGGATTTTATAAAATAAAAGCGAATCTTTCCAAAAACTTCCGCATTCCCACTTTCAATGATTTGTATTGGCAAGGTAGTGGAAATACCGATTTAAATCCTGAACATTCGCTTCAAGGTGAAATAGGCAATGAATTGAATTATAAAAATTCAAAGTTTGTGCTCACGGGTTTTATAATCCAATTAAAAGACATGATTCGATGGATTCCCACTTCAAACGGACTATGGCAACCGGAAAATACGCAAAGCGTCTCTAATTATGGTTTAGAAATACAATTTGAAACTAAAAAATCCATTGACAAGCATTTGTTTTCATTCACATCCGGCTATGGTTACACCGTTTCTGTAAACAATCAAACTGAAAAACAACTTACCTACGTACCGAACCACAAAGCAAATACTAATCTGGCCTACAATTATAAAAGTTTTACAACCTATTACCAATGGGTGTATACCGGTGAAGTATTTACCTCATCTGACAACTTTTACAAACTTGACGATTATGCACTTTCAAACATAGGAATCGATTACAATTTTAGCAAAAAAAAGACTTATTTATTGGGCTTTCAAGTATTGAATCTTACGAATGAAAGGTATCAAAATGTAATTTCCCGACCCATGCCCGGAAGAAATTTTAAACTTTATCTAACCTTAAATTTATAATCATGAACTTAAAAAAAATTGGAATTCTATTAACTCTTAGTGGATTATTCTTAACAGCATGTACAAATGATGATGATGTTTCAATACCATTAGGAGCTTATGACAATGGTGTACTTATCTTAAATCAAGGGAATTTTGGAGGAGGAAACAGTTCCATTTCCTTTTGGTCAAATGATTTTTCGACTTTCGAATTTAATGCTTTTAGTTCAGTAAATCCATCTGTTACTTTGGGTGATACCGCACAAGATTTAGGTTTCTATGGAGACAAGGCTTACATAGTTGTAAACCTCTCAAATACCATTCAAGTAGTAAACCGATATACTTTAGAACATTTGACCACAATTTCTACCGGATTATCCAATCCTAGATATATAGCCTTTGCAAATGGAAATGCTTATGTAACGAACTGGGGAGATGCAAGTAACGCAGAAGACGATTATGTGGCGGTAATTAACTTAACATCAAACAGCGTAACATCCTTTATTCCGGTGACTGAAGGTCCGGAACGAATTTTAGAACATGATGACAAATTATTTATAGCACACATGGGTGGTTATGGCTTTGGAAATTCCATTTCGGTTATTCAAGCGAATAATAATAGCGTATCATCTATAGAAGTTGGGGATGTACCAAACTCAATGGCACTTGTAAACAATGACTTATATGTGCTTTGTGGCGGAAAACCTTCTTGGGCTGAACCTGAAACCTCCGGTTCACTTGTTAAAATAAATCTTTCCACAAATACTGTTACTGCTGCTTTACCTTTTTTACTTGGAAATCATCCTTCAAATTTAATTTTTCATGATAATAAATTTTATTATACGGTAGATTCAAATGTGTTTTCAAAAACAATTGAAGCAAATACAATTCCTTCTACTCCAATTTTTAGCACCACAGCACAAGGAGTTTATGGTGTTTACAGTTTTGCAATCGCAAATAACAAAATATTCGTTGGCGATGCTACCGATTATAACTCAAACGGAAAAGTATACATTTATTCTTTAACCGGAACGTTGGAAAACCAAGAAACAGTAGGTGTCATTCCGGGAGGATTTTACTTTAATTAATACCTACAAAAAGAGGATGTTCAAATGAACATCCTCTTTTTTATTTGAGTAAAAAGGAATTAAATCCTTCTGGTAATTCTTCCAAATACATTTCGTTGCCAAATCTTCTAATCGATTTGCTATCCTTAAAATACACTTGTTTGTCTTCAGTATATGGTTGCCCCATACGTCCGTTATCTAAAATGTAATTAATGGCTGTATTGAAAAGTGGTTCATTTTGATCACCTATCACCCCTAAATTAGCTAAATTCTCTGCTTGTTCAATTGTAGGCTCTAACCCATTAACATAATCACCAAAACCGTTTTTATCGGTTATTCTCAATACAATAGGTTGCATAGCATATTTATGATTGGGATTTTTATCTTCTTTCCCAAAGGTTGGCGAGTCATACAATGTAACAGAACCAACGTTTTTTCCAACTGTTGTTGTTCCGATTTGAACTACATTGATATACGGCTTTAAACAATTAATAACTAATTCACTGGCAGAAGCAGTACTCCCTGAACTGATAATGTAAACTTTGGTTAAATTTAAACTATTGATTAAATTACCGTTATTAATAACATCTGTAAAACGATTCACCAAAGCACTAGGATTGGTGTCATTATAATAGACTTCCACTTTGGCATTCCATTGTTGTTTGGCAAAAATTTCAGCGTTAAACTGTCCGGTTATCATACTCGCTAATCGAGTTGCTGTATCGACTGAGCCTCCGGAATTATAGCGTAAATCAAGCACTAAATGGGTGATGCCTTGTGATTTCAACTGACCAAAAGCCTGATTCAATTGATTTTCAAAACCGGAATAAAAACCGTTATACATTAAATAGCCAATTTTTTTGTTCTCAATTTCCACCACATTGATTTGAAAAACAGGATTCTCAGTATAAGCAGTTTTTGAAAGTTCAACGGATTCTCCATTAGGCGTGATATTTCCGGCATTATAATCGGCTAAATTTAGCGTATAAGACTCTAAATTCAGTAAATCACGATAATTATTACTCGTTAAAGGCGTTCCATTAACAGAATAAAAAATATCACCGCGTTGTATATTTTTAGCAGAAGCATCGGAATTGGGTAAAATATACCGTACCCATCCATAAATTTCTGTCGTACTCCCAGTTTTGTATCGCAAACCATAATCAACCCCATTACTTTTTGCAGTTCCTTGCAAAAGTCCTTCTAAAACTGTATAATCATTAAAAATCACACTAAACCGATCGGTAGTTCTGGCTACTAATAAATCTTCAAACAGCAATTCAGGAGTTTCATATCCTTCCAAAAAAAAATTTAAATCACTTTGCATTGCAAAACGATTATCGGCTAAATTTGGCTCATCGGCTTGCCATAAATAATATAAATTGAGTCCTTTCCATATAAAATCTTTCACTTGCAAAGAAGATGGTACCGGATTGTCATCATAATCTTCGCAGGATTGAAAAATTAAAAAAGCAATGAAAATACCCAAAGAAAATTTAAAAATAAATTTCATAGTGTTTATTTACTTTAAAAACGTAAATTTAATAACTTTAGTTTTATAATTAATTTA
>Ga0209310_1001465_pt1 | contig 17708 bp, 15 predicted proteins | sample AD_UKC030_MetaG_FD_184415 | JGI IMG/M metagenome (GOLD analysis project Ga0209310, IMG submission 184415) | Active sludge microbial communities of municipal wastewater-treating anaerobic digesters from USA - AD_UKC030_MetaG (SPAdes) (version 2) | ecosystem: Engineered > Bioreactor > Anaerobic >... | reverse complement strand
TGCCGCTGTCGGTGAAGAAAGTGACGAGACGTCGGGTGGCGATGAAATGCACGATGTGATTGCGGAAAGCTGCCCGCAATCCGGCGTCCGCTTCCAATTGGTGCAACATGCGCTCGTAGCGCCCGGCGACGCCGTCGTCGTTCCGGCTGATTGGCCGTAGCGCGGCAATCACCCGGCGCGCCAGCTCCAGGGTATTGGCTTCCGGATCGCGAAAGGCATTGAGCGCCTCGTCAAGGCGCTGATCGGGCTGCCTCGGATGACCTGGCAACCAACGGCGGAATCGCTCCCACAAACCCATCGTTGGCCGAATCAGCTTTCAGCCGTCTTGGCTGCCGGCGCCTTGGCGGGTGTCGCCCGCTTTGGCTTTGCTGCGGCCTTCGGCTTCGCCACTGCCTTCGGCTTTTCTGCTGCCTTCGGCTTCGCCACGGCCTTCGGTTTTGTCTCACTACTCGCGACAGCGGCCGCTGCCGGTTTCCTGGCGACGCTTGCCGGTCGCTTGGCCGGCGACTGCTTGGCCACCGGCGAGGGCAGCCGCTTGCTTCCCAGCGCCTTGCGAATACGTTCGAGCATCGTCTTCTGCGCCGCCGTCGGCATGGCCGCCAGTATCCGCTTATCGTGCACCAGCTTGTCGAGCAGGGTTTCCAGACGCGCCGCGTCGGCCGCGTCGGCCAGCAGCTTCGGCAGGGTAGCCAGCGCCGTTTCCAGCGACTCACCGACAATGATCTCCTGAATGCCACGAATCCGGCGTTGCTCGTCGGGCGCGGTATCGGGCAGCAAATCGGCGTACTCCTTGGCCAATTCAGCCTTCAATTGCAGCCTCGAGAGCGGTAGGGGCGTGTTGTCCTTGCCCTTGAGCAGGAAGGCGACACGCGCCAGCGCCGCCGGATAGCCGCCCTCCTCGATCCGCGCCAGCGCCGCGCTGACCGTCTCGGCCTGACGCGAGCCGGCGGCCTGTTCGCGCGCCAGCGACGGGCTACGCTCGGCCATCAGATTGGTAAACATGTGACCGTAGAGCTGGAAGAAAGCCGCTTCGCTGATCGCGTCCTGCACCGCGCGGTAATAGGTCAGCGTGGCGGACAGGATGCCCGAGCCGGCATTTTCCAACTCACGCAACGGGTTTTCCGGCCCGGCCGCCTGGCGATGGCTCTTGACGTAGGCCGCCGCCGGCGCCAGCCAGCGCAGCCACGGATTGAGGTCGGAGACCGCCCAGCGCTGCACACGCAGGGGGTGGAAGGTACGCCCCAGCTTGGCCGTGGTTTCGTTCGACATTTGCTGCACCAACGGCTGGGCAAACAATTCGTAGGCCTTCTGGTTGAATTCGGAAACCGTGGCGACCGCCTCGAATGCCTTCTCGTCCTTACGCTCGAAGCGGTTGAGGCGCTTGGCGACCTCTTCCAGCGTGTGCTCGACAAATTCGACGCTATAGCTGACCGTGCCGTCCTTGCTCTGGGTTTCGATGATGTTCATGCCGTAGAGGCCCGGCGGCAGCGCCTCGATTGAGCCGAGCACGGAAACGATCTGTGCATGCTCCTTGCGGGCGACGGCACCCGAAACGAAGATGCCGAGGTGACCGACGTTCTTGTGCAACAGGCCGACGATGACCTGGCCGTTGGCCTTGATCTCGGCGGTCGAGCCATAGGTATCGGCAACCCAGTTGAAGGCCTGTTCCGGCGGCGTGATGTCGTCGCCCATCGACGCGAACAGAACGATCGGCGAACGGATCGACTTGAGATCGAACAGCTTGCCCTGCTTCGACTTGGTGTCATTCCACAGCTTGTTGCCGACGAACAGGTTCTGCGTGATCCACTCGATTTCCTCGCGGTTGAGCAGATACATGCCACCCCACCAGCGCTCGAATTCGAGAAAGCGCGGCGGCTCGGTGTCGACGTTTTTGAAGACGTGGTAATACTTGTCGAAGAAGGTATTGGCCGGGTGCAGGCTCTCGAAATTCTGCACCAGCCAGGCACCGTCGAAGACGCCGTTGGAGAGGTCGGCGACCATCGACGACAGCCAGGTGCCGCCAAGCAGGCCGCCCGAGTAGCGCATCGGGTTGTCGCCCGCCCCCTCCTCCCAGGCGCCGCCCCAGTAGGACATCGGCGCGCCGTTGATGACGATCGGCCCGGTGTCGTCGGGGTCGGAGGCGGCCAGCATCATCGCCGCCCAGCCGCCCTGGCAGTTGCCGATGATCACCGGCTTGGGGCTGTCGGGGTGCAGTTCGCGCACCTTTTTGACAAAAATCGATTCGGTATCGCAGACGTCGAGCAGGGTCTGGCCGGGTTCTGGCTCCGGGAAGAAGGAGACGAAATAGACCGGATGCCCATCACGCAACGCAACGCCAACCTGCGAGTCGTCCTTGAAACCACCGATGCCCGGGCCGTGCCCGGCGCGCGGGTCGATGACGATGTACGGACGGCGCTTCGGATCGACGATCACGCCCTTGGGCGGCACGATGCGCAGCAGGGTGTAATTGACCGGGCGTGCGAATTTGCGCGCGTCGAGCACGGTTTCGTACTCGAAATGCAGGAGCGGCGGCAGCCCCTTCTTCTGATGCTCGCGGAAATCGTTGCCGCGCTGGCGCATGGTGTCCCAGAACAATATCGCCCGCTGGGCGAAGTCGACCGCATAATCGTTCCACGTCGTACCCGGCCGCATCAGCATCGGCAGCGTCGCCATGCTCTTGGCCTACGACTCGCGCAAGGCCTTGGCGAATTCTTCCTGGGCGAACTTCAGCCGCTTTTGCAGGAGGGCGGCGACCTTGCGATCGATCTGCAGGTTTTGCGACAGCGACTTGACGGGTGATTTCATGGAAATTCTCCTTGAACTGGCCTGCGCAACGGGTGTGAGAATGACATGTTAAAGCACTCCACCGCACCAGCCTAGCGCTCGCCCCATGATGGAGGACATGCAGTTGTCGGACCAAAGAAAAACCGGCCTGCGGCCGGTTTCGTTGTTGCACCAAAACACCCTCTCAGCGCAGGAACTCCCGGCTGATCTGGCGGAAGGTTTCGGTGCCCGCCTTTTGCAACCATTCGAAGGCGACCATTTCGCGCGAGACGATACGGCATCCCTCCTGACGCAGGCGGGCCAGCGCCAGTTCCTTGTCGTCCGGCCGGCGCGAACCGACGGCCTCGGCAACCACGAAAACCTCCTTGCCGAGCGCCAGCAGATCGAGCGCCGTCTGCAATACGCAAACATGGGTTTCGGTTCCGGTCAACACCACCTGGCGGTGGGAAAACGCCGGAAGCGACTCCAGGCAACCGTCGGCTACCGCCGAGAAGTGGATTTTCTCGACGACCCGTTCGCCCGGAATGCGCGCCGTCAGTGCCGGAACCATCGGCCCCAGCCCGGCCGGATATTGAACAGTGGCGGCCACCGGCACCGACAGGTGCTGAGCAACCGCCACCAGCCACAGGTTGTGCTGTAGCACGGCATCGATGCCGTTGATCGCCGGTGCCAGCCGCTCCTGCAGATCGATCAACAAGAGCAGCGAGTTGTCGGGGCGAATCAGCATGCCACCATTGCGATTGGTGGAACTCAATTCGCCAGCGCCGATTCGATCTCGCCGAAGGTTCGCGCCAGATCGAAGGACTGTACCGGCACGCCGAGCAGGCGGCCGATCTGCGTTGCCGAAAAGACCCCGCGCACCCGTGGCGACCCGCTCACCGGATCGGTATCGTCGACCAGGATATGTTGCCGGCCGAGACTGCGCAGGGCATCGAGGATATCGACCACGCGAGCGTTGGCCACGTCCTTGAGCGCGATGGTATCGATGTCGCTCACCGGGCACATCAGGTCGGCCACGGTCAGTTCGTGGTGCTTGACGCCACGCCCGTGGCTCAGTTGCATCGGCTTCTCGCCCAGCGTGTCGCGCGCCGTGATCAGCCCCTTGATCTGGCCGTCGTCGTCGACCACCAGCAAGAGCCGCACGCCGCGGGAGATCATCGTCGAATTGGCCGCCACCACCGACGCCGCAGCGCCGATCGTCGCCGCCGACACCCGCGCGAAGTCGGTCATCGCCTCAATGGCCGGCGACTCCGGCCCCACCATGTTGTAGCTGCCGGAAACACACAGAATCGCTTCCGAAGAAATCTTGTGCGTACGCACTTTTGCGGCAATCGTCATGATGCTCTCCTCCATATAGTGGTTGCCCACCAGAACCCGCGATAGGCAAGAAAGAGACAGTGGATTCGTGAGCGCGTTCCGTTGCTCGATCAATACTCGACGCCAATCGCAAGACTGCCAGACGCCGCCGCCACTTCAAGCACAAACGAAAATGCCATCTGCGGACAGATGGCATTTCGCGGTGTTTGGGATGAGGACTATCGAACAAATCGCCAAAACCATTGCAGCGCAATAGTCTATAAAAACATAATTCTCGACACGCCCCAAGTAGAGTCATGCTGCACGGGATAATTGCGAGCCTCCCACGAAAAACTAGAAGATTTATGGCGTAATAAGCGCCGCGAAATCTGGCGAGCGAACTACCTTACCAACCAAGTTCTGGACAGCAGGCATGAACGCTTGCGCTGTTTGATTACAGGCCGTTTCACCGTACCAGCTTGATGTGTAGGCGTAGCTCTCAGAGACCAACATGGATTTCCCATTCGATGACCTGACAGTGAGGGCCAGATTCCAAGTCCCGCTATTGGATGAAAAATCAATCGAATCAAGATTTCCCGTAAGTGTTACGGAAGATGATGCGGAATAGGCATTTGCAATTCTCAGCTCATCCAGCAGTGCTTTTCGCACAAACTCCGAAAATGGCTCACCGTCAGGTGTCTTGATTGGCCCAACCCCACGGCACATGATTTCCCTTTCCCCTGGCATTGACGCGGAGAAAGCACCAACATTAACCGTCTTGCCGTTCAAGGATCGCAAGGCGACAACGTTGTCAGTTGAAATTGAATATCGACTCGCCGAATAAGTCGAGCAACCAGAGGCGAGGACTGCGATAGCAGAAAGTACAAGTAGTTTTTTCATTTTTGCTCCCTTTGCCGATGAAGAGGTGCGGTTCTAACGACCACAATCCCATTCGGACTAGTCTTACTCTAGACGCCTAGGCTAATGCGCTTTTCCTTGTTCCCAATGTTGCCCCCTGTTGCCCCCGGATTGCAATAGCCTATTTCGGATTACTTTGGACGAAAAAAAACCAGAAACCTTGAATTACCGTGGTTTTCTGGTCTTCTTCGGACTGCTAAAAACTGTTCTTTGGTGGAGAGGAGGAGGATCGAACTCCCGACCTCCGCATTGCGAACGCGGCGCTCTCCCAGCTGAGCTACCCCCCCGACGTGGGCGAATTCTATATCAGCGGATTTCGCTTCTCAAGGCGATCGTGATTTCCCCTGGAACCGAAAGGCCGCGCTCAATCTCTGAATAACATGGGTGCTGCGCCCAATTACCATGGAGGAAAAGATGGCTACCCAATGCGATCTCGGCAGTCAGAAATGCAAGCCCTGCGAAGGAGGTGTGGCGGCGCTCGATGAAGCAGACTGCAGGGAATATCTGAGTTCGCTGGCCGGCTGGGAACTCGCTGGAGCGGCCATCGAAAAAACCTGGCGTTTCCGCAACCACCACGAAACCATGGCCTTCGTGAATGCTGTGGCTTGGATCTCGCACCGCGAAAACCACCATCCGGAGCTGACCGTGGGTTATGCCGACTGCCGGATTCGCTACTGGACCCATGCGCTCGGCGGCCTGACCGAGAACGATTTCATCTGTGCCGCCAAGGTGGAGCGGCTGCTTACCCTCTGATCAGGATTGCCCCGAGCCGGCCACCGCACGGCGCAGGCGGTCGGCCACGGCTGCCCAGGCGTGCTCTTCGGGCAGCGCCTCGACGACGATGGCGCTGACGCCGGCGCGATCCATCTCGCGCAGCGCTGCGTAGAGATCGTGGGCATAGCCGACGGGGTCGGCCGGTAGCATGCGCCAGAGATGCGGCATGCCGGCCTGCGGCGGTTGGCTGTGGCCGATGACGCCGCAACGGTCGCCCTTGTGGCGCTGGGCGTTGAGATAGTCGAGCAGGCGCTGGCTGGCGACCAGGCGCATCGGCGTTTGCGGCGCGTAATGGGCAGCCAGCGAGCCGGAGACGCGCGGGGCGCCGCTGGCCGTTTCGATGGCCGGCCGGCGACCAAGCACGGCTTCCAGATGGGCCGGCGCGATGTGGCCGGGACGCAGGACGACCGGTTCATTGCGCGAACAATCGACAATCGTCGATTCGATGCCGACCTTGCACGGCCCGCCATCCAGGATCAGCGGAATCCGCCCACCGAGTTCTTCCTGCACATGGGCTGCCGTCGTCGGACTGATGCGTCCGAAGCGGTTGGCCGACGGCGCGGCGATGCCGGCGTGCTCCCCCGCCACCGCGGCAAAACGGCGCAACAGTTCGAGCGCGACGGGATGGCCGGGCACGCGCAGGCCGACTGTGTTCTGGCCGCCGGTTACGGTCGACGGCACCCAGGCCTGCTTTTTCAGGATCAGGGTCAGCGGGCCGGGCCAGAAGGTTTCCATCAGCTCCCAGGCGACCGCGGGAACTTCTTCGGCCCAGTGGTCGACGGCGTCGTGGCCGGCCAGATGGACGATCAGCGGATGATCGGCCGGGCGCCCCTTGGCAGCGAAAATCTTGGCCACGGCGGCCGGGTTGGCGGCATCCGCCCCCAGTCCGTAGACCGTTTCGGTCGGGAAGGCGACGAGTTCGCCGGCGCGCAGCAGCTCGACGGCGCGGGCGTAGTCGGCTTCCGCTGGGATCATTCGCCGACGATGCCGATGGCGGCGCGGGCGGCCAGCGCCGTTTCCTGGACCTTGGCCGGATCGTCGCCGATCACCGTGAAATGGCCCATCTTGCGGCCCGGACGGGCGTGGTGCTTGCCGTAGAGGTGCAGCTTCAGGTTGGGAATGGCGTGCAGCTTCGCCCAGTCCGGCTCGCGGTAGCGTTCGCCGCCGCTGCCGCTTTCGTACCAGAGATCGCCCAGCAGATTGACCATGACCGCCGCCGAGTGTGCACGCGCCTCGCCCAGCGGCAGGCCGCACAGAGCGCGCACCTGTTGCTCGAACTGATTGGTGACACAGGCGTCGATGGTGTAGTGGCCGCTGTTGTGCGGGCGCGGCGCCATTTCATTGACGATCAGGCAGCCGCGACTGACGAAGAATTCGACGCCCATGGTGCCGATGTAGCCCAGCTTTTCGGCAATGCGGGCGGCGACATCCTCGGCATCGCTCCTGACGCAGCCGGTGGTACGTGCCGGCACGATGGAGACGTCGAGAATGCCGTTGGTGTGCTGGTTTTCGCCGGTCGGGAAGCATTCGACGCGGCCGTTTTCATCGCGCGCCAGCACCACCGAAACCTCATAGTCCAGCGTCAGGCGCTGTTCCAGCACGCAGGCTTCGCCTTTGAAACGGCCAAAGGCGACCAGCGCTTCTTCACGGTTGTTGACGGTGGCCTGTCCCTTGCCGTCGTAGCCGAAGCGCGCCACCTTGAGGATGGCAGGAAAGAGCGAGGCGTCGGCGTTCCGGATGTCGTCTTCGCTGCGAATCGCGGCGAATGGACCGTGCGGCAGGTCGTTGTCGCGCAGGAAGGTCTTTTCGACGATGCGGTTCTGGCAAACCGCCACGGCCGCCGCTGCCGGGCGCACCGGGACGAACTTGGCAAGGTATTCGAGCGTGTCGGCCGGCACGTTTTCGAATTCCGTGGTGATCGCTGCGCAGCCAGCGGCGAATTCGTCGAGCGCCGCATAGTCGTCATACGCGACGCACAGGTGGCGTTCGGCAATCAGGCCGGCCGGCGAATTCCTGTCGGGATCGAGCACCCAGACCTGGTAGCCCAGTTCGTGGGCGGCGGCGACGAAGAAGCGGCCGAGCTGGCCACCACCGAGCATGCCGAGCGTGGCGGGCGGGAGAATCATCGTGTCGCTCAAGACAGTAACCTCATTGGCCTTCAAATTTGGGCATTTTTTCGGGTTGACCGCAACCGTCACACTTCCGGCAATTTCATTGCCAGCACCTTTTCGGCCTGGGCCTTGCGGAAAGCCTGCAGTTTTTCATTCAGCGCCGCGTCTTCGTTCGCCAGCATCGCCACGGCAAAGAGCGCCGCGTTGGCGGCACCGGCTTCGCCGATGGCGAAGGTGGCGACCGGGATACCTTTGGGCATCTGGACAATGGAGTGCAGCGAATCGACCCCGGACAGCGCGCGCGACTGGACCGGCACGCCGAGCACCGGCACCGTCGTCTTGGCGGCCAGCATGCCCGGCAGGTGGGCGGCGCCACCGGCGCCGGCGATGATCGCCTTGAGGCCGCGCTCACGCGCCGCTTCGGCGTATTCGAAGAGCAGGTCCGGGGTGCGGTGGGCGGAGACGACGCGGGCTTCGAAGGCGACGCCGAAGTCCTTGAGGATGACGGCGGCGGCCTGCATGGTCGGCCAGTCGGAATCGGAGCCCATGACGACACCGACGGAGATTTTCTTGTCGCTCATTGTGCAGCCTTTCGTTCGGCGGCTTCGATGGTGTTGGCCAGCAGCATGGTGATGGTCATCGGCCCGACGCCGCCCGGCACCGGGGTGATCTGGCCGGCCACTTCGAGACAACCGGCGAAATCGACGTCGCCGCACAGCTTGCCGTCCGGCAGGCGGTTGATGCCGACATCGATGACGACGGCGCCCGGCTTGACCATGTCGGCGGTGACGAAACGCGGCTTGCCGACCGCGGCGACCAGGATGTCGGCGCGGCGGGTGTGGCCGGCGAGGTCTTTGGTGCGCGAGTTGCAAACGGTGACGGTGGCGCCGGCGTTGATCAGCAGCAGCGCCATCGGCTTGCCGACGATGTTGGAGCGGCCGATGACGACGGCTTCCTTGCCGCTCAGGTCGACCTTGCCCTGTTCGAACATCTTCATGACGCCATACGGCGTGCAGGGGATGAAACGCGGGTTGCCCTGGGCCAGCGCGCCGACGTTCTCGGCATGGAAGCCATCGACGTCCTTGTCGACGGCGATCGCTTCGAGCACGGCTTCTTCGTCGAAATGTTTCGGCAGCGGCAGTTGCACGAGGATGCCGTGGATGCTTGGGTCGGCGTTCAGTTCGACGATCTTTTTCAGCACCGTGGCCTGGTCGACCGCAGCATCGTAGGTGATCTTCTCGGAATGCATGCCGATGGCCAGGCAGCCATTGACCTTGTTGCGCACGTAAACTTGGGAGGCCGGGTCTTCGCCGACCAGAATGACCACCAAACCAGGGCGCTGCCCCCTGGCCGTCAGCGCTTCCACGCGCGCCTTGAAGCTCTGGCGCAGTTCCTCAGCCAGCGCCTTGCCGTCGATAATTTGTGCCGTCATCGTCGCATCCAACAAAAATGAAAAGGGGAAAGGCGGCGGCCTTTCCCTTTGAATTGGCGACTATTTTAACAGATTACGCGACAGCGGCTTCCGCTTCGCCGACTGCCGCCCGGCCCGCTTCGAAAGCCCGGCGATTCAGCTCGACCAGCTTTTCGCCCTTGCGCTGGAAACGCTTGAGCACGCAGTCGAGCAACGTCTCGGCCGAAAACGGCAGATGGTCGGCGATGGCGCCGAGCATCACGGTGTTGCCGAGCCGGATGTCGCCAAGTTCCAGCGCGATCGACGTGGCATCGAAGGCGACGACCTTGTTGCCGCACTTCCGGATTTCGGCGAGCGGATCTTCCGGGTAGTCGAACAAGCCCAGTTCGACGACCGGCGGGACCAGGCGGGCAGTATTCATCAAGGTGATGCCGCCCGGCTTGAGCATGTGCTGCCAGCGCATCGCTTCGGCCGACTCGAAGCCGAGCAGTACGTCGGCAGTACCCGGCGTGATCTGCGGCGAAAGTACCCGTTGGCCGAAGCGCAAGTGCGACGAAACCACCCCACCGCGCTGCGCCATGCCGGCGACTTCGGTCTTCTTGGCGTCGTGGCCCATGGCGATGGCGGCTTCGGCGAGGATCTCGGTGGCGGTCATGACGCCCTGACCGCCAATGCCGACGACGAGGATGTTGGTGTTTTCGCTCATGCCGTGCAGCCCCCTGGAACCAGCTTGATCGGCGACACCGGCGCGTAATGCTGGATTGCCTTCGGCGCGCAGGGCTGGACACAGAGGCCGCAACCGGTACACACCGAGCTTTCGATACGCACGAAGGCCAGATCGACCTCGCGCCCACTCGGCTTCACTTCCTTGCCACGGCGGGTGACATGAATCGCCGGACAGCCGACGTCGATGCAGTTGCCGCAGCCGGTGCACTTGTCGTCGATGACTTCGAAGGGTTTCAGCTTGTGGTAATCCTTGATCAGCACGCAGGGCTGGTCGGTGATGATGACCGACACCTCGGGCACCTTCACTTCTTCGCGGATGGTCTTGAACAGCACCGGCAGCTCGTACGGATTGACCGTGTGGATGCGCTCTTCCTTGACACCAAGTGCGCTCACCAGCTTGGCGAAATCGACACGCGGCGCGTCGTCGCCGTAGATGTCGCGGCCGTTGCCCGGATTGTCCTGGCCGCCGGTCATGCCGACCGCGCGGTTGTCGAGCAGCAGCACCGTGACATTGCCCTTGTTGTAAACCATGTCGAGCAGGCCCTGCATGCCCATGTGCAGGAAGGTCGAGTCGCCGATCACGGCGACGATGCGCTTGTCCTTGTCGGCCTCGCCGCGGCCCTTGTCAAGGCCAAGCGCCATGCCCATCGAGGCGCCCATCGAGACGCAGGTGTCGAGCGCGTTCCACGGATGGCCGGCGCCCAGCGTGTAGCAGCCGATATCGCCGGAAATGGTCAGGTTGCGCACCTGCGACAGCGTGTAATAGACGCCGAGGTGCGGACAGGCAACGCACATGGTCGGCGGCCGCGGGAAAACCGGCATGGCTGCGGTCGACCGCGTTTCCGGCACGATTTCGCCGAGAAGGCGGGCAATGGCCGGCTTCAGCACGTTCGGCGACAGCTCGCCCTGCAGTGGCAGGATTTCCTTGCCGATCACCTGCAGGCCCTGCGCCTTCAGTTCGGTCTCGACCAGCGGCTCGACTTCCTCGACCACCACGACCTGCTCGACCAGCGCCGCCAGTTCGCGGCATTTCTCGAACGGCACCGGGCAGGAAAAGCCGAGCTTGAGGACCGGCGCGTTCGGGAAGGATTCCTTGACGTGCATGTAGGCCGGACCCGAGGTGATGAAGCCGACGCGGGTATCCGAACCCTTTTCGATGAAGTTCAGCGCCGAGCTTTCAGCCAGTGCGCGCAGTTCGATGTCGCGCTTGAACATCAGCGGAATCCGCTTGCCGGCATTGCCCGGCACCATGACGAAGCGCCCCGGCTCCTTCTTGAAGCCGGCGCCGGTGTGCGGCACGCGCTCGCCGACTTCGACCAGCGACTTGACGTGGTTGATGCGCGTCGTCATGCGCAGGATGACCGGCACCTGATACTTTTCCGACAGCTCGTAGGCATCGAGGGTCATCGCATAGGCTTCCTGCGAATCGGCCGGCTCGAATACCGGCACATGCGCGAAGCGCCCCCAGTAGCGCGAGTCCTGTTCGTTCTGCGACGAGGAGAGCCCGACATCGTCGGCAATGGCGATGACCAGGCCACCGATCACACCGGTCAGTGTCAGCGTCATCAGCGCATCGGAGGCGACATTCATGCCGACATGCTTCATGCAGCAGAAAGCGCGCGACCCGGCGTAGGCGCAGCCGATCGCCACTTCCAGCGATACTTTTTCATTCACCGACCACTCGGCATAGAGGTCCGGGTAGGTCGAGATGACTTCCAGCATTTCGGTGGACGGCGTGCCGGGATAGGCGGCCGCGACCTTGACCCCCGCTTCCCAGACGGCTCGGGCGACTGCTTCGTTACCAGACAATAAAACCCGGCTTGCGGCCGGTAATGGCATGACTGCCGCCATGGCGACTCCTCGATCAGCATTAGCAGAACCGACCATTATAGGAAGGCGCGCGATCCGGCATTTGATACAACGCAAGGCATGTTGCAATAATTTTTTGTGTAATTAACCGCCAGGCGTCGGCCGGTTTTGCCTATCCGGATCAAAGCCACGCGGCAACGTCCGGCGCAGAATCCTCCTCTCGCAAGTACCCAGAAGCACAACCATGGTCGCAGCGGTCCTCCACAATTCCCCCGAAATCCCCGTCGCGGACGGAAGGCGCATTCCCGGCAATAAGGGAATCTGGGTCGGCATCACCTGCGAAATCGTCGAGTTCGTCGTTCTGTTCACGGTCTACTTCGTCGCCCGGGCGCATTTTCCGGACGCCTTCCATGAAGGTGCGCAACGTCTGTCGGTCATCTCCGGCACGGTGATCACGCTGCTGATGGTGACCAGCAGCTATTTCATCGCCTGCTCGGTCAACGCCATCCGCCTCGACAGGCACCGCGCCGCCGTCGCCTGGCTGGTCGCCGGGCTGGTGATTGCGCTCGGCTACCCGCTCGCCAAATTCCTGGAAATCAGCTGGAACCTGGCGCACGGCATCGACGGCAGTTCCGGCATCTTCTTCACCGTCTATTACTACCTCACCTTCAACCATCTGGTGCATGCCACCTGGGGCATTCTCGGCATCCTCTGGGTGCTCGCTCGCCTGCTCTTCCACGGCTATTCGGCGGGGGACTACACAGGGCTGGAGGCGCTGGCCAGTTACTGGCACGCGACCGACATCATCTGGCTGATCATCTTCCCGCTGTTCTACGTGCTGGCCTGAGCATGGAATCAAAAATCGACCGTTTTCGCGTGTTGACCGCAGCATGGCTGGGGCTGGTGGCCCTGACGCTGGTCGGCCTCGGCCTCGGCGAATGGTTCCGCGAGGCGCGCTGGCTGCCACTGCTCGTCGCCGCCATCATCTGGCTGAAGGGGGCGCTGGTCGCGCGCCATTTCATCGAGTCGCACCTCGCCCACCCCTTCATCGCCCGCCTGCTGCAAGGCTTCATCGCCATCGCGCCGACCGCCCTGGTCCTCACCGCCTTCTTCGGCGACACGCTGGCCCGCTGGGCCACGCTCTAAACCACCCGGATCGCCCATTTCTCAACCGCCCCCGAGCGGCCGGGTGAGACCGGACACGTCCGCCGGTTGGCGATTTTCTACGGGATATCCCCAAGAAAAATATCGCAAAATTTGTGGTCGACCTTATTGCACGATGCGAATTTAGTTTTTACAATGCGAAACGTTGCCTAGGGGTAATTACGGGTTTGCGATCCATCCCCGAAGCGCCACAATTCGCGTTAAAGTCGTTTTGCCCAAAAGGCGAAGCGGAGTCAAAACCAACTTAGGAGACAAAACATGGCCGACCAGCCGAATGCCCTGCCTGATCCGACGGACGCAGATCCTCAGGAAACCCAAGAATGGACCGAAGCGCTGCAAGGCGTCATTGCCAACGAAGGCCCGAAGCGGGCGCACTACCTGATCGAAAAGGTCATCGGCCAGGCCCGTGAAGCCGGGGTCGACATCCCGTACTCCGCCAACACCGAATACATCAACACCATTCCCGCCGACCAGCAGCCCAAGTACCCGGGCAACGCGGACATGGAAATCAAGATTCACAGCTACATCCGCTGGAACGCCATGGCCATGGTCGTGCGTGCCAACAAGGACACCAACGTCGGCGGCCACATCGCCTCCTTCGCTTCTGCCGCCGCGCTCTACGACGTTGGCTTTTCGCATTTCTGGAAAGGCATCAACGACGAAACCGGCGGCGACCTGATCTTCTTCCAGGGCCACTCGGTCCCCGGCGTTTACTCCCGCGCCTTCATGCTCGGCCGCCTGACCGAGGAGCAGATGGACAACTTCCGTCAGGAAACCGACGGCAAGGGCATCTCCTCCTACCCGCACCCGTGGCTGATGCCGGATTTCTGGCAGTTCCCTACCGTCTCGATGGGCCTCGGCCCGATCCAGGCCATTTATCAGGCCCGTTTCATGAAGTACCTGGCTTCGCGCGGCCTGATCGACGCCGCCAAGGCGGAAAAGCGCAAGGTCTGGGCCTTCCTCGGCGACGGCGAAACGGATGAAGTCGAATCGCTCGGCGCCATCGGCATGGCCGGGCGCGAAAAGCTCGACAACCTGATCTTCGTCATCAACTGCAACCTGCAGCGCCTCGACGGCCCGGTGCGCGGCAACGGCAAGATCATCCAGGAACTTGAATCCGAATTCCGCGGGTCCGGCTGGAACGTCGTCAAGCTGATCTGGGGCACTCAGTGGGACACCCTGTTCAACCGCGACAAAAAGGGCATCCTCAAGAAGCGCATGATGGAACTGTGCGACGGCGAGTACCAGACCTTCAAGGCCAAGAACGGCGCCTATGTCCGCGAGCATTTCTTCAACACGCCGGAACTGCGCGAACTGGTTGCCGACTGGACCGATGACCAGGTCTGGCAACTCAACCGCGGCGGCCACGACATCTTCAAGATCTTCGCCGCCTACAACGCCGCCGTCACCCACAAGGGCGCCCCGACGCTGATCCTGGCCAAGACCATCAAGGGCTTCGGCATGGGCCAGGCGGGCGAAGCGATGAACATCTCGCACCAGCAGAAGAAGATGGATGTCGAACAGATCGGTCGTTTCCGCGATCGTTTCGACCTGCCGGTGCCAGACGACAAGCTCTACGAACTGCCCTACCTGAAGTTCGCAGAAGATTCCGAGGAATACAAGTACATGCGCCAGCGTCGCATGGACCTCGGCGGTTTCCTGCCGCAGCGCCGCCGCAAGGCCGAGCCGCTCGCGATTCCGTCACTCGACACCTTTGCCGCCCTGCTCAAGGCCTCCGGCGAAGGCCGCGAATTGTCGACGACGATGGCCATCGTCCGCATCATGAACATGATGTTGAAGGACAAGAACGTCGGCAAGAATGTCGTGCCCATCGTCCCGGACGAGTCCCGCACCTTCGGCATGGAAGGCATGTTCCGCTCGGTCGGCATCTGGAACCAGGAAGGCCAGAACTACGTGCCGGAAGACCACGACCAGCTGATGTTCTACAAGGAATCGAAGACCGGCCAGGTGCTCCAGGAAGGCATCAACGAGTCGGGCGCCATGAGCGACTGGATCGCCGCCGCCACCTCGTATTCGGTGCATAACGTCCAGACCATTCCGTTCTACATCTGCTACTCGATGTTCGGCATGCAGCGCGTTCTCGACCTGTGCTGGGCGGCTGGCGACCAGCGTGCCCGCGGTTTCCTGATCGGCGGCACCGCCGGCCGCACGACGCTGAACGGCGAAGGCCTGCAGCACGAAGACGGCCACAGCCTGATCCTCTCCAACCTGATCCCGAACTGCGTTTCCTACGACCCGACCTTCCAGTACGAAGTCGCCGTCGTCACCCAGGACGGCATGCGCCGCATGTTCCAGGAACAGGAAGACGTCTTCTATTACCTGACGGTGATGAACGAGAACTATGAGCACCCGGAAATGCCGGTGGGTGCCGAAGCCGACATCATCAAGGGCATGTACTTGTTCAAGAAGGGTGCCGAATCGGCTGGCCCGCGCGTTCAGCTGCTCGGTTCCGGTACCATCTTCCGCGAAGTCATCGCCGCCGCCGACCTGCTCAAGGCCGACTGGGGTGTCGAGGCCGACCTGTGGGGCTGCCCGAGCATGAACGAACTGGCCCGCAACGGCCAGGACGTCCAGCGCTGGAACCTGCTGCACCCGCTCGAAGCGCCGAAGCTGTCGCACGTCGAAGAGAAGCTGGCCAGCGCCAAGGGCCCGGTCATCGCCTCCACCGACTACATCAAGCTGTTCTCCGAGCAAATCCGTCCCTTCGTCAAGGCACCGTACGTCACGCTGGGCACCGATGGTTTCGGCCGTTCGGACACCCGTGAGAAGCTCCGCCACCATTTCGAGGTCGACCGCCACTGGGTCACGCTGGCTGCCCTCAAGGCATTGGCCGACAACGGCGAAATCGCCCGCGAGAAGGTCGCTGCCGCCCTCGTCAAGTACAACCTGGATCCGGCCAAGCCGAATCCGATGTCGGTATAAGAAGGGAGAGACGACATGAGCCAAATCATTGAAGTCAAAGTCCCGGATATCGGCGATTTCTCCGACGTGCCGGTCATCGACCTGTTCGTCAAGGTCGGCGACAGCATCAAGGTCGACGATGCGATTGCCACGCTGGAATCGGACAAGGCGACGATGGACGTACCGTCCACTGTCGAAGGCGTGATCAAGGAAGTTCTCGTCCAGCTCGGCTCCAAGGTCAGCGAAGGTGTCGTGCTGATCAAGGTCGAAGCCGGTGGCGCTGCTGCAGCCGCGCCGGCCCCGGCCGCCCAGGCTGCTGCGCCGGCACCTGCGGCAGCGCCCGCTGCGGCACCGGCCGCCGGTGGTGGCGTAGTCGAAGTCAAGGTGCCGGATATCGGCGATTTCTCCGACGTGCCGGTCATCGACCTGTTCGTCAAGGTCGGCGACAGCATCAAGGTGGACGACGCGATCGCCACGCTGGAATCCGACAAGGCGACGATGGATGTCCCGTCCACCGTGGCTGGCGTGATCAAGGAAGTGCTGGTCCAGCTCGGCTCCAAGGTCAGCGAAGGCGTTGTGCTGATCAAGGTCGAAACCGGCGCCGCAGCACCGGCCGCTGCCCCGCAAGCTGCGGCCCCCGCCCCGGCTGCCGCACCTGCCGCGGTTTCTGCCCCGACAGCGACGTCGACCGCAGCCGCCGCCCCGGCGGCACTGGCGCCGGCCCTGCCGCTCGGTTCCAAGGTCCATGCATCGCCGTCGGTCCGCGCCTATGCCCGCGAGCTCGGCGTCGACCTGTCCAAGGTGCCGGCCACCGGCCCCAAGGGTCGCATCGTCAAGGAAGACCTGACCAAGTACGTTAAGGGTGTCATGTCCGGTGCCATTTCCGGCCCGGTCGCCACAGCCGGCGGCGGCATCAGCGGCGGTGGAACGCTCGACCTGCTGCCGTGGCCGAAGGTCGATTTCGCCAAGTTCGGCGAGATCGAGGTCAAGCCGCTGTCGCGCATCAAGAAGATCTCCGGCCAGAACCTGTCGCGCAACTGGGTGATGATCCCGGCTGTCACGTATCACGAAGATGCCGACATCACCGACATCGAAGCCTTCCGCGTGCTGCTCAACAAGGAAAACGAGAAGGGTGGCGGCGCCAAGCTGACCATGCTGGCGTTCCTGATGAAGGCTTGCGTCAAGGGTCTGCAGAAGTTCCCCGAGTTCAATTCATCGCTCGACGGCGACAATCTGGTGCTGAAGAAGTATTTCAACATCGGTTTTGCGGCTGACACACCGAATGGTCTGGTCGTCCCGGTGGTCAAGAACGTCGACAAGAAATCGGTCTTCGAACTGGCGCAGGAATCCGGCGATCTGGCCAAGCAGGCCCGCGACGGCAAGCTGAAGCCGGCCGACATGTCCGGTGCCTGCTTCACGATTTCCAGCTTGGGCGGCATCGGCGGCACCTACTTCGCGCCGATCGTCAATGCGCCGGAAGTCGCCATTCTCGGTGTCAACAAGTCGGCCATGAAGCCGGTCTGGGACGGCAAGCAATTCGTGCCGCGCCTGACCCTGCCGCTGTCGCTGACCGCTGATCACCGCGTCATCGACGGGGCGCTGGCGACCCGCTTCAACGTCTATATCGCCCAGCTCCTCGCCGACTTCCGTCGCGTCGCGCTGTAATCCGGGAAGGAGATCACTATGAGTCTCATCGAAGTCAAAGTCCCGGATATCGGCGATTTCTCCGACGTGCCGGTCATCGACCTGTTCGTCAAGGTCGGCGACGCCATCAAGGTGGACGATGCGATCGC
>Ga0209310_1001464_pt1 | contig 17708 bp, 22 predicted proteins | sample AD_UKC030_MetaG_FD_184415 | JGI IMG/M metagenome (GOLD analysis project Ga0209310, IMG submission 184415) | Active sludge microbial communities of municipal wastewater-treating anaerobic digesters from USA - AD_UKC030_MetaG (SPAdes) (version 2) | ecosystem: Engineered > Bioreactor > Anaerobic >... | reverse complement strand
TGTCCAGCACGTCGTCAGTGAGGTCCTGATCGAACTCTTCGGAGTTCTCGTCCAGCTGCGGGTAGTTGGTCTCGATGTTCTCGACGGCCAGCTCCATGCGCATGGACTCCAGCGCAGCGTCCTTGGCGGCAGCCGACATGTCGCCGGCCTGCTGGATGGCGATCTGACGGTTCAGGCGATCGGCTTCGGAGGCCAACTCGCGCGCCTTGGCGCTGTCGCCTTGGATCAGGGCTTTGTGCTCTTGTTCACGCAGGTCGCTGACGTCTGCTTCGAGCTTGGAAACGTCGGCGTTGCGCTGAATCCGGTTGTTGGCCTTAGTAGCTTCGGCCAGCAGGCGCTCAGCGGTTTCGGCGCGCTCGCGCTCCTTCTGAACGGCGCTGTCGAAGCGCGCCTTCGGGATGGTAGCGCCTTCGTCCGTCTTGACCTTCGGCGCAAACTTGCCGGCGGCGTCGCGGGCCGGTTCTTCCGCGGCCGGCTCACCGGTGGCGACTTTCAGGTCGTCGGCGAGGGTTTCCTCTTCCGGAGTTTCCACTGGAGTGGCTTCCGTCGGCGTCCAGTCATCGCCACGGTCGGCGCTGGCGCCGCCCTCCGTGCCGTCGCCGGCCGGGGTCATTAGGTTCAGACCAAACAGCTTCTGATAGAGGGTCATCTTTACTTCTCCTTGGGTGCGCTGGATTGCGCGTTAATTGCGCCGGCTTCGGCGGCCAGTGCCTGTGCTTCGGCTTGCTTGGTGCTTATTTGCTTCTGGTGCTCGTGCATGTCTGCGGCGCGGGCCTCGTCGTTTTCGTGGGTCCGCTCCTTCATGGCCATTTCGCGCTCAGCCAGTGACTGCTTATGTTGGAACTGGCGCTCTTCAAGGGTCATCTTGTGGTCGGCCTTCTGGCCTTCCAGTGCCATCTCCTGCTGGGCTTTCTCCGGGTTGTCGCCGGAAGAAGCAGCTTTCTCTGCCTCGATCTCGATGCGTGCGTCTTCCTGTGCGATGGCAGCAATGGCCTGCTTGGTCTTGGCTGCCTTGAGGTCTGCGTCGGCGCGCTTGTTGATGGCGTCGGCTTCCATGCTGGCCACTTCTGCTTCGTTGGCGCGTACCTTGAGGGCGGCTGCGGCCTGCGCTTCCGGCCCGTTCTTCTCGTTCTGCAGGCGCTTGGAGATCTCGGACTTGCGCTGCAGGCGGCTGTTCTCGATGAGGACGTCGTCGGGGATGTCCACGCCGGCTTCGCGCATCGACACGGCTTGCTCGAACTGGCTGTCTTCCAGCGTGGCGCGGTACGGCGTGCTGGTAATCACGATGTTGTATTCGCCGATCGTGAGGTCGTTGGTGATCTCGCCGGTGGTCTCGTCATACTGGTTGACGGCGACCTCCTCGGCCTCCAGCAGCAGGTCATCGTGGGTGATGGTGATCAGGCGCTCTTCGGTGTAGTACTCCTGTACCATGTCGATCAGGTTACGGGCGAACAGGAAGTCGGTGCGCTCGAGGTTGTCCATCACCTTCGTGGTGTTGGTGCTGCCGGCCTGCTGCTTGGCTTGAATAGCCTTGGCGGCTACGTCTGCGCGGTCGAAGCCCTGCATCGAGTCCGAGATGTTGCTGATCGTCTTGATGTGTTCCTCGGCCTTGTAGGAGATGCGGTCGAGGCCTTGCGGGGTGGCGTTTGGGGTGATCTTCTCGGCGGCGGCAGGGTCGTCCAGCTCGAGCACGAGGCCGGTCGAAGCGCCCTTCTGCTCCAGCTCCTCGATCGACATGTTCTTCAGGGAGCCGGCCTTGACCTTCCAGCCGCTGTTCGCCGTGGTATTCACGACATGCAGCTCTTGGCTGGAGACCTTGTTCAGCAGCTCTTGCGGCCCCAAGAGGTTCTCCACCAGTCCGATCGTGCGGCCGTAGCGGAAGTACGGGAAATACGGGATGACCGTGAAGTGCTTGTAGGGCGACCAGTCATCGTGGAGAACGATGTTGTCGGCCGTTACCGTCCAACGAATGCGCTTGACCAGCTTTTTGGTGGTCGAGACCCGTCCGCCCGCCTTTTCAATGACGGAGGCGATGCGATTTCGGTCCCAGCTTGCTGGGATCGGACGCATGTCTCCCGTTTCAATGTCGACGAAATGTAGCTGCTTGTCGAGCTTTCGGTATTGCCGGTCGAGGACGCGGATGTTGCGGCGGACATCGCTCGGGTCTGTGACGCCGTAGTACCCTGCCAGAGGGAGGACGCCTCCGAAGCGGTCGCGGACGCGTTCAATGGAATCGTAGCCGTAGGGGAATGAGGAGCCATCTTTGAGCTTCAGGAGTTCTGCGTCGTCTTCGGAATACAAGACGGCGATGTCCTGCGGCGTGGCCCACTTGGTCGTGAAGACGTCGTTCCACTTGTCCGGGTCGTATTCCTCGGCATCCGGGTCGATCACGACGTTCTTGGAGTTCAGGTTTTCGATCCGGGCCTCGCCGATCATGCTGTCGGTGAAGTCGAGACGGAGGTCGATGAAGCCGCGGGAGCGGATCACGCCGTCGGCGAACAGTTCGGAGCGCACCCACGGCAACTGGTTGTTCTGGGCGATCTGCTTGAAGACCTTGGTCATCGCCTCGGCGGTGGCAGGGTTGGCCCCGGTGCTCGGGCGCAGGATCGTCTCGCTGCGGTTATAAATCTGCTGGCCAAACAGCGTACCGAGGGTGCTGATGATCTTGTTGATTGTGATCGCCGGCCGCTTCTGAAGCGCCAGCGTGTTCAAGTCGCTCTGCAACCACTGGTCGCCGGCGAAGAACTTGTCGCACTTGTCTGCCTTGTTGACGAACTCGAGGTGGCCCCGGTCGCGGCAGTACTGGAAGCGCATCCATTGTTCGCTGGCGATGTGGTTATTTACTGGCATAGTGGTCCTTGATTTCTTCGTAGATGGCACGTAGCGCGTCTTCTGGCATCGACAAGCAGCTCTTTCACCGCAGGAAGCGCAGCTTGTAAGACGTACTGGCGATCAGGGCGCGGATCTCGTCGCAGATGTTGCGCAGGTGGCTGTCAGCCTCGTCGAATTCCTTGGAGCACTCGTCCACGCACTCACGCAGGTCGTCCATGAGCAGGATCGGGTCGGTGTACGGCGAGTATTTCGGCGGGTACGTCTCAATCAGGCCGTATTCGCCTTGATACGCCTCGGCCAGCGTGTCAGCGAGGCCAATAATTTCGTCATAGAAAGTGTTGAGGGCGACGTGCTGGGCATACGACCGGCTCTTGAGGTGGAGTACGTGCGCGGTGGTACGCGCATGGAAGAGTTCCATTATCAGTTTGCCGATCATCGCCCGCCTCCGTCTGTCAGATTGCGCGAGAGTATATCAGAGTCGTTGACATTTATGCAGCCATGTGTGTCGCAACGCCCGCGCCCTCGGTGAATTCCCCGAGCCGATCACGCCAGCTGCTCGTTTTCGGCGGTGGCTTCGGCTTCGGCGCCGAACGGGTCAGCGTCAGGCGCACGCACCACGCCGCCGCGTCGACTTGGTCATCGTGCTTGCCGGCCGGGAAGGTCATCAGTTCGCGGACGAACGGCTCTGTCCAGCGTTCATCCTTCTTGATGAAGACCTTGTGCAGCTGCATCCGGCCCTTGAGCGGGTTGGCCCGAACCAGCTTGTCGGTGAGCGGCTGCAGCACCTCGTAGGTCGTGTAGTGCTGGCGCTCGATACAGCGCTTCTCGTACTGGGCCTTGAGCGTCTTCCAGATTTGCCCGTCCTCGAAGCCCAGCAGGTCTGCGCCCCAGTTGATGCTCTGGTCGATCATGTGCTCGACGATCGCGTTGCCGTCGTCGGAGCGGAATCGCAGGACGTGCAGCACGTAGAGGTTGTCGAACTCGTCCTGCCCGATCGTGCAGCAGACTGTGTAGTCGTTCTGGGCGGCTTCGGTGATCGCGAAGTCCCACGCCTGATAGACGAACATGTTCCGCTTCTGCGGGGCATGCACGTAGTAGTGGACCATGTCCTTGGAGAAGTAAATACCGTCGTCCGGCGTCGGATTCTGCTGGTACAGCGCCTGCCAGACGCGCTTCTGGCCGCTGGCCACGAGGTTCCGCTTGATCCGCAACATCGCCTCCGTGTCGTAGCGCGCCGGATGGATCGCCGTGCCCTGCGGCCGGGTCAGCCGGGCGCCCTCGGGTACCGGGCTTTCCGGGGCGTACTGGACGATGCGGTCGTCGGGCAGCAGATACTCATCGCCCTCGTCGTTGATCGCCGGATACTTGATAACCTCGAAGACGTCGCCGTCGCCGCTGGCCATGACCTGCTGGATCTTGCCGGCCCAGTCATCTTCATTCCACCACGTCATGATTCCCAGCACGCCGCCGCCGGGCGCCAGACGGGTGTAAGCCGTCGAGCCGTACCACTCCCACGTGTTTTCACGGATGGTCGGGCTGTCCGCGGCCTCGATGTCCTTCACCAAGTCGTCCAGCAGGAGGATGTGGGCGCCGCGGCCGGTAATACCGGTGCCGACGCCAGCCGCCATGTAGCCGCCGCCCGAAAGCGTGTTCCAGTTCTCGACACTCTGGGAGGTAGGGTCGAGACGCATGTCAGGAAAAAGAGCCTGAAAAGAAGGATCGCGCGTCAGGTCACGGATGTAGCGGCTGAAAGATAGGGTGAGGGAGCTGGTGTGGCTGGCGGCGATGATTTCCCAGTCAGGATGCTGGCCCAAGACCCACGGCGGGAAGTGCCGGCTGCCCAGCTCGCTCTTGCCCGAGCGCGGGGGCATCATCAGGAGCAGCCGGGGCGACTTGCCCTGCTCCACATCCTTGATGAAGCGCTCCAGCCGCCGGCAGATGTCCTCGTGCACCCACCCGGCCATGTATTTCGGGCGGTACCGCTGCACGAACGGCAGGAAACGCCGACGGCAGAGGGCGCGCATGGCCAGCTCCTTCGCCGGGTCGGCCTCGGCGGAGGCTTGGTCGAAGGCCGGGGCGGCATAGGGCAGCTCGAAGGCCTCGTCTACGTCGCGCTGGCGCTCCGGGGTCGACGCCTTGGGTGTCTTCGGCGCGGCCGGCTCGGCAGCAGCCTGCTGCACGGCAGCTTGCTTGGCCGCTTTCGCGGCGGTAGCCGGGCGGACGATGATTTCTGGGTATTTCGAGACGGGCGCGGCGGGTTCTTGGGGGGTCGGTGCCGGCACACCGGCGTCGACGCAGAACGGGCACTGTCCTTCAGGGGTCAGGGTGGCGGTTTCGCGCTCGATGTCGCACGTTGAGCAGGGGGTGAACTCACTCTTCGACACGGACACTCTCCCCTTCAATCAGGCGGACACGCCCCTCGATGATGTCGAGCAGCTCCGTGTCGCTCATGGCCTCGTATTTCGACTGCAGGCGCTTCTGGCTGCCGCTGATCTCCACCTTCTTGACCTCCGGCGCGTACAGGCCTAGCACCTTTGCCGTCTCCGACCAGCCTTTGATCATACTGGCCGGATCCGCTGCCAGCTTGGCCATGTTGATGGCCTCCATGAAGCCGTCGATGACGTCAGCCCGGGTGATCTGGGCTGCACTCGACAGCTCGTCGCGGGCCGCAGCCAGTGCAGCCTGTACCGAGGCGGCCTTCTCGATGCGGGGGGCGTTTGCCACCGCCCCTTTGTAGCCGGCGTCGCGGGCAGCAGCGATGCTGTCTTTACCTAGCATCTTGGCGTCGACGAAAGCGGCCTGCTGCGGGGTGAGCAGGATCGATTGCGGGCGTTCCGCGGTGATCAGCTTTTCCTTGGGTTTCGGTTTGGCTCGGGCCACTCTGTCGCTTTCTGCGAAAAATTTCAAAAAATTATACGAGAGTGTGAGACCGAAAGATAGGGTATGCCGTCCGGATATGACACTAAGGTACTGCGAAAAATAAAAATTGAAAAATATTGGAGCGACGTGGATTTAGACGGGGTGTTCCCTACCCCCGTTCTCCCAATGAACGGGGTGACTTTGGATTCGCTTTCTGGATTCCCAGAAAGGAGTCTCTTACTAAGGAGCTATATCATGACGAACCAAACTAACCAAGCCAATCTGTCCCTCACCACCAAGGTTGCTAACCTCATCGGTGACGCAGCTGCATGGACTGCTGACAGCATCGAAGGCGGTGTCACCCAACTGGGTATGTCGTCTGTCGCAGCGTACGCACGTGCAGAGAGCATCGTGGTCACGCTCAAGGACAGCCGTCAGGCGATCTATGAACAGGCCAAGGCTGAGTCGCAACTGCGTATGGCCGCACGTCTCGCACGTCGCGGCATCATCCGCACGTAACTAGGAGTGCATGTCCTCCCGCAAGGGAGGACATGTATATGGGGTTGCCCCCCATATACATGTCCTCGCTGCTTAGTGAAGCGCGACATTCGTCGCGTCACTAAGGAGAAGACCATGCTTACCAAAGCAGAACGCGAACTCATCAATGAACCAGTCTGGCGCGGCAACAACTGCGTCGGCTATCGGCGGGAGTTTCTCAAGCCCGAAGTGGCCGAACTCGTTCTCGAGCACGTTCATCCGTCTAATCTCGGACCGCTGCCCCCGTCATCAGAGATGTTGGCGTGGAAAGCGAAACAGATCGGATTGATTGACGAGCTTGCGGAAGCGTTCGAATACCGCCGCTGCGGACAGTTCAATTGACGTGTGACGCGTGCATATTTGCACGCTTCACTAAGCAGCGAGGAACATGACACGTGCATGATGCACACGTCATTTGCGCTCTATGAATGAGTCATATGACAATGGAGTTAGGGAACAATGTTCCGTGTTTTTCAACTTCAGCGGCAGAACGTGAACTGCTTTATTTATTACTACTTCTTTTATTTTTATGTAGTTGAAAGTAGTAGTAGTAGTTTAATAATAATAGATAGGTAATAAAAACAAGCACTTAGCGTGTCTTTTGTTCCGTATCTGCGTCGCTTTTTCCCTATCAGAAATCGCTCGCACGCTGCCTAATAAATAGGCAAACACTTGTTTGAATGAAGTTAGTGGTCACTAACAAGTGGAACAAGGTTAGTGACCACTAACATGCACTAAATACCGTCGGCATATGAGTTGGCCCAACTCATGTGCCGTTTTTCATGGGCCTTTAGGAGCTAATTATGTCTCGTCTTTTCCTTGGCATCACCTTTGGTGCATGCCTGATGTTTGTGGTCGCCGCTTTCGAGCAGTCACTTCCGGGTTGGTGTGCCAATCCGGGTGTCGGCGGCAATTACCTTGTTCAACCCCTGTGCAAATAAGGAGATCATCATGCGTAACGAATGGCTGTGGTATGCGGTTAGCGCGCTGTCTGTGCTCGCTTTTATCGGTGTGCTTTACTGCGCCGGTGCGGGCTACATGACGAGCTTTCACTTCGCATTTATTGCGGTGCTTTTTGGCATCGCGTTTGTGCTCATTTTCATTGCTGAGTGGAGGGATGGCAGAGATGCGTAGCTCACTTGATCATGTCCGTTTCCGGTCATACCGGAAGAAGCCCACGAAGCGCACCCGTCTTTTGATGCGAGCGCATTCCGTGGTTCATGGCCGCTAAGCTCAAGGCTTCAATGTCGCATTCACTGCTACTCATCTCGCTTCATTGAGTGGCAGTGGGAGACACATTGTCTCAATTAAGCAGCGTGCTGCTTGTGGTATGCAGAAGGCCACGTAAAAGAACGCTCTGTATCCCCGGCTCTCATGTTGACGCATGAAGAGCCTTTTTTGCTGTACCGAAGTACCGTTCATTCTATCGGAGGATATATGAACAATTCCAATCGCACCCGTCTCTCCCTCATCGTCAACGCGCTGTTTGCCGCTGGCCTCAATGACCGCATCAAGGGCATGGAAGCTACGCCTTATCAGGTCGGCTTGTTTGCCGAGCAGGATTACCGCGCTGGGGTGAGCGTGCTCTACACCATCCGCATGGACCTCGTGCGTATGCAAGACGGTTCGGACAAGCCTCTGCAAGACCGCCCGAAGTACGGTTCGCTGGAGGCCAATGATACCGGGCGTGAGTCCGATATCGAAATCGAGCGTCGCGCGGTTATGGCTGAAGCAGCTCGTGCTCATGCCGTGATCGAGCGCCACCTTGAGTCGCTGGCCAAGCAGGCCTCTTCGGACCTCGAAGAAGCCGGCGTTCGTACCACGTCTGGTGGCCGTTACGTTATCTCGTCCTCTGGTCGTCAGTTCCGTGCGTATTGCGGTAGTTGGCACGACTTCCTCTTGGATCTCAAGGCGAACGCGCAAGCGGGTACGCCGTGGATGCTCAAGATCGAGCGTGCTCAAGAGCTGGTCAGCTTCCCGTGTGTGTCTGCGCAGGATGCTACCGACGCGTTCATGGATTACTTCGAGGACGCCAATGTCCTCAAGACGTCCGCACGTGCTTGGGACAAGCTGTTCGACCGCTTGGAGATGCTGGGGCAGACGCTGCGCGACCACGAGCAGATGACCAATGCGTTCAACGCCATGGATGACGCGATGCGTGATGCTGGCAAGACGGAGTTCGCGGCTGCTTGCCGTGAACACAAGCGTGACGTTAAGAATCACGACTGGTGGTTGGAGCGTATGCTCGAACCTTGGGCGCTGTTGCTTGCTACTGGCGCTCCCAAGGACTTGGTCAACTCTCCGGAGTGGCGTACCAAGGAAGCTGAGCTGCGTGCCGCCAAGGCGCGTGTCAAGCTCGTCGAAGTGCAGGCGGAGATGCTCGAACTCGAAGCACTCAACGCCGAGACGGAGGCGATGCTGGCGCTCAAGCAGGCGCGTGAGCGTATGGCTCAGTTGTCTGCTCGCAACAACGCGTTGTTTGCGGAGTTCAATCCGCCGGCACCGAAGGCTGCCAAGCCCAAGGCTGTGAAGCCCAAGGCTGTGAAGCCTAAGAGCAAGAGCAATGACAAGGTCGCGAAGGCTGTGAAGCCCAAGGCCGAGAAGATCGTGGTTGCCTCGGGCGTCAAGACTCACACCACTCGCGGTCGTGCGTCGTTTGACGGGCGTGGTCCTCGCGGTTAAGTAACACATCCAAGTAGTCCGAAGTACAGGGCGGTATGGGGCAACCCATATCGCCCTTTTTCATGGAGCAAAGAATCATGGACATCAAGTTCGAAATCGCTGGCGGCAAGTACGAGCCGGATGGCGCAATCAATTACAAGTACATCGACAGTACGGAGTCGTCGCATGTGGCTTTGGCAATGTACGCCTGCATCGCTGATTATCCTTTCAACTATCTCCGCGTCATTCTGCATGACGACGGCCAGCGTAGGGAAATCACTTTGCTGGGCGATACCACGGAGGAAGAGAACAAAGCCCTGTGCTTGCGCATGGACATCGCTTCGCTGTGGATGACGATCAAGGGAGAACAGTTCGTCGACCTTGCGTCTGATCCGGGAGAGCAGTTCGCTTGCATTGCAAAACACGTGAAAGGAATTTAGTCATGAGCTTTTATCTTCCTGAGTGGGTCGACGAGCTGATCGATACAGCTGCTGATCCTTTGTGCATTCTCCTCGCACGTGAAGGCAGTAACGACGAAGCGTACCAGACCGCTGTGTATCACCGTGCTGGACAGCAACAAGTCGTTGCTCGTGCGCTCGTCGAACAGCGCCCGGGCGAAGACGAGGGCGATATCTCGATCGAGGTAGTCACCCGTGTCACCCGTAGTGTCCGCATCTCCCGCATCACCAAGAAGTCTTCTTTCAACTGACAGAAATTGGAGCCAATCATGTCACTGCATCTCACCACCGAGCAAATGCAAGCCGCACTTGCCAAAGTCAATCCTTCCCAAGCTGCTGCTTCGGAATCCTCTCCCATCAGTGTTGCCGATCTGATCGCTGACACCGGCGCCGGTGTTGTCGCTTTCGTCGAAGAGGCCGGTTCCAACACGGTCGATTTCGCCGAGCGCGTCAAAGTTCGTTATCAGTTCCAGCGGGCTGTGCGCAAGGGCCTCATCGCTCTTGAAGCACCCAAAGCTGCTCCTGCCCGTCGCATTTCCAAGGCCAGCTGATTATGTTCGGTCTCGGCCACATCGACGTTGGCCCGCTGCTGTACGGGGTCGTGATTTTCGTCGGCCTCTACAGCATGTGGTGGAAGGCCACCCACGGTCGCTTCATTGCAGCGATCGCGGAGATCTGCGTCTTCATCCTTGTCTTCAAGCTGCACGGCGGCACGATGGCTGGCGGCTTTGCTGCCACAGTCGCCGCGCTGCTTGCCGGCATCGTTATTCCTTTCTCATTTAGGAGATCCAAATGAAATTCGTCTTCAGCACTGCCTTGCTTACGGCCTTCGAAGTAACTGCCAACCAGATCGCGCAGGAAGTGAATACCGTCGCCGGTCTCGATTCCCTTTCTTCTTCTGTCGTGCACACCGTTGCCGAGATGGAGCGCGAGACGGCCAACATGAAGCATGTCTCTGTTTCTCGCGCCGGCGACGAAGTGACGTTCGAGATCAGCGATGCGTTGATCATTCGCGCACTTAACATGTACGCCAACATCGCGCATCGCGTGTGCGCGGTGTACATGTTCGTCCGCCCGATGTTCAGCATGACCAGCCGCGAGATGAACGCCATCGAAGAGATGGCTGCCGAGCGCATCTAAACGTAAGTTCTAGCCCTTAGGCAGAAGTACAAATAAGGAGAACAAGCATGGCAACTGTTGATAAAAGTATCGCCGACCGTATCGTCGCCGGCGAATTCCCTGAAGATGATGCACGCAAAATCATCGAGTATGACAACGCCTTTGGCGGAGTTGGTTACGGCGTGATCTTTGGCGACGATGATCCTGACAAGTACGCCCCGTCGGAGTTCGTCCGTAATCCCCGGTTGTATTGGGAAAAGTAAGCTCCAGCGTGGCCTCGTGCGCTTAATCACGGGGCATACGAGAAGGGGCGCAACCTCCCCCGGTCAGTGCGGGCCTTGGCTTGCTCGCTCTTCGCGCCTCTTCCCGTATTTATTTTCTGTCAGAGCGATAAACCACTCTGTCGCTCTGATAGTATTCGCGCTCTCTCAACCAACTCTGAAAGACAACCATGAACAACAAAAACTTGCTTCGTCCGTTCGATCTCGTTCAGGCTGAAGCCGGCGCCGCCATTTGCTGGAGCCATCTCGAGGAACCCGCCGCCTTCGTCGGCCGTACGGCGAATGGAGACATTGCGATTCGCCGGGCCGACGGGGGCATCGAAACGCCGTGCGAATTTTCACTGCGCATGAAGCCCCTGTTCTGGAAAGAAGGCAAGCCCGTGTATGTCGGTGACCGCCTATGGCACCTCATTTCCAAGCGCATGTTGATCGTAAATCGGCTGCAAGAAGTTGCCGGAGCAGAAAAATACGGTTACTTCCACGACGCACAAGGCGCTCGTGTCTGTGCAAATTTGTGTGTGTTCGAAGGGCCGCCGAAACCTCTGTTCATGCTCGAAGGCAGGCCTGTATTCAAAGGCGACCGTCTTTGGAACAACCTCTACGGCAAGTGGGTAACGGTCGCTGTTATAATGCCCAGCGGCGATTTTCTTGATGAAAACGATATCGGCCGTTCTCCCTGTTATTGCACGTGGGACAAACCCAAGCCGACAGTCGTGTGCTACGCAAACGTGTATGCCGATCCCTCCAATGGAAAAACACGCTACCTCCGCGACTTGTATTTCACGCCCGACGGCCCGAAAAACGCATTTGGCTCCGAGAAAGCGATCGGCATTGCTCGCATCGAGTGGCAAGAATAATCATGGGCGAAGCCAAGCTACGTGGTTCCTTTTAGGAACGCAAAGCGATGGCCGCAGAACGTGCGCGCTTGGCACAGCAAGAACGTGCCAAGCGCGACGCGCTTCGCCCTCGTGACAAATCTCGTCTTTCCTCGCTACTTGTCGCGGCTCTTGCCGTCGCCACAGGTTCTGCCTTGGGCAAGAAATAAGGAGCATCATCATGGACTTCATGAAATTCAAAGGGGCAGTTGCTGCCCGCTTCGAGCAGATGAAGGGTTTCCCCCTCTTCCGCACCACGGTCCCGAAAGACTTGCTGTGGGACACGTACCTTAACAGCTTCCCCGAAGGCACCAACCCGATTTACCGCGAGCGCTGCGAATACGATTGCAACTGCTGCAAGCAGTTCGTGCGCGCCGTTGGCAACGTCGTCGCCATCGTTGATGGCCATGTCGTCAGTATCTGGGACATCACCATCGATGAACCAGCGTACGACACTGTTGCCAAGGCAATGGCCGCAGTTGTCAAGCAGCACCCAATCGACAATGTGTTCCGCCATACCGACCGTACGGCCGGTACCGAGAAGAACTTCGAGGCACTGCCCGAACCTGGCGCTGTTCGGGCGCGGGATCATTTCTTCGTCAATATCCCTGAAGCGTATGTCGTCAAGAAAGCAGCCATCGGTACGATCCTCGGCGAGCATCGCTCTACCTTCGACGTCATGCGTCGTGGCTTGCTCGAAATCACCGATGAAGCCGTCAGCACGGTGCAAGAGCTGATCGAGCAGAACTCGTTATACCGCGGCGCCGAACACAAGCCGGCGGTCGACGCATTTGCTCGCCTCAAAGCGGCATTCAAGAAGAACCCGATTGATGAGTTCATTTGGGCTTCGCTCAGCAATGCTGCTCGTATTCGCAACACAGCCATCGGCACCCTGCTTGTTGACCTGTCCGAAGGCCGAGAACTGGACGCTGCCGTGGCTTCGTTCGAGGCCAAGGTCGCTCCGACCAATTACAAGCGCCCGATGGCACTCGTGACCAAGGCCATGATCGACAGCGCCAAGAAGACGATCGAAGAACTCGGTCTAACGTCGGCACTGGAACGCCGGTATGCAACCATCGACGACATCACCATTAACAACGTGCTGTTCGCTGACCGGGCGGTCAAGGCGCAACTGGGCGGTGACGTCTTTGACGGACTGGCTACCAAATCCGAAAAACCGGCCAACTTCGACAAGGTCGAAGAAGTGACCATCGAGCAGTTCCTCGCCCACATTCTGCCCAAGGCAGATACGGTCGAAGTGATGATGGATAACGCCCATACCGGCAATTTGGTCAGCCTGATTGCCCCGGTCGACGCCACGGCGCGCGGTCTGTTCAAGTGGCCGAACAACTTCAGCTGGTCGTACAACGGCGAGTTCGCCGACTCGATCAAGGAACGCGTCAAGGCCGCTGGCGGCAATGTCACCGGCGAGCTTTGCTGCCGGTTGGCATGGGACTATACCGACGATCTCGATTTCTACATGTATGAACCCAACGGCAACCGTATTTACTTCGGCTGCCGCCGACAGCGTTCTTCCAACGGTGGCATGCTGGACGTCGATGCCAACGGCGTTGACGGCCTTCGTGCCAACCCGGTCGAGAACATCTTCTATGAGCAAATCTCGAAGATGCGCCCGGGGGCATATGTGCTGAAGGTGAACAACTACAGCCGGCGTTCTCCCGGCGTCGGCTTCGAAGTCGAGATCGACATCAAGGGCGAAATTCATCGCCTCGCTTACGACCGGGTGCTTGCCTCTGGCAGCACTGTCGAAGTCGCTACGTTGCATGTCGCTAAAGGCGGCACAGTCACCGTCGAAGCTGCCCTGCCCTCTACGACCTCGCAAAAAGAGGTCTGGAACGTCAAAACCAACTCGTTCCAAAAAGTTAGCGCAGTCATGCTGTCGCCCAACTTCTGGAACGATCGCCAGATCGGCAACAAGCATTTCTTTTTCATGCTCGACGGTTGCCTGAATGACGGCAAGGCCCGCGGGTTCTTCAACGAGTTCCTCGTCGACGACCTGACCCCGCACCGCAAGGTGATCGAGATGGTCGGCAGCAAGATGAAGACTGACCTCTCTGCATATCAGCTTAGCGGTCTTGGTTTCTCCAGCACCCAGCGCAACAGCTTGCTGTGTCGTGTTAAGGGTAGCTTTTCCCGCGTCATTAAAATCATTTTCTGAAGGTGATTACCATGTTCGAAAAAGCCTCACGCCTGAAACTCCGTTTCCCGTCACCGAAAGGCTCACTGTCGGTCGAAGATCTCTGGGATCTCCCGCTGACCAGTGCCACCGGTAAGGCCAATCTCGATGATCTGGCCCGCGAGCTGCATCAATCGCTTGAAAGCCAGAAGCTCGGCTCTTTCGTTACCAAGGTCACGCCGACCGCAACTGGTACCCAGTTGCAATTCGATATCGTGTTGCACGTGATCAATGTGCGGCTGACCGAGAACGAAGCGGCTGCGCAACGCGAAGCGGCACGCGCGAAGAAGCAGCAGATCATGGAAATCATCAGCCGCAAGGAAACCGAGTCGTTGTCCAACGCTTCGCTCGACGAACTACGGGCGATGCTCGGCTCGCTCTAAAACCCAAGCAGCACAAGGGCCGGCAAGGATTCATCATCCTCTCCGGCCCTTTTCTTATTTGCACACTCTGACGAAGTCTGTCAGACTCAGCTGCCTCGACCCCGTAATACCCTTCGAGGAATCTCCCTATGTCTTTCAAGCTCACGTTTCTCAGCGCATCGTTGCCGCTGACGAAGACTATCGAGAAGCTCGCCAACGGCGAACTCTTCAAATCGCCCTACCCACTGGTCTCTGCGTTCACCACCGAGACCGTCGAAATCGACAATATTGCGCAGTTCCACAAGGAACTTCTGGCCCGAGCAGCCAGTGTCAAAAAACCTTGTTTGCTCAAGGGCACGATTGCTCGAGAACTCAAAAGCGAGTCCCGCAAAGGCACCACGAATACCAATGACAGCTCCGCATGGGTCTGTCTCGACATCGACAACGCCAAGTTCTCTTCCTCGGAAGAAGTCATGCGCGCATTAGGACTCGAAAACCTGTCCTATGTCGTCCAATATTCCAGCTCGTACAAGCTCGCCGGTAACAAGAACCTGTCGTGTCACATCTTCTTCCTGTTGACCAAACCGGTCGCGGCCCCGCAGATGAAAGCGTGGCTGATGCACCTGAATCAGAGCGTTGCCAGTCTCGAGAGCAACATCGAGCTGAGCAAATCTAACGCTGCCCTTCATTGGCCACTGGACATCACGGCATGCCAGAATGACAAGTTGCTGTACATTGCCATGCCGGTGTTCAAGGGCATGGTCTCGCCGATCAAGGAAGCCGACCGCATTCAGCTGGTGACCAAAAAGGTCCAGAAATACGACGTGACCAAGATGGAACTGAAGCCCATCGAATCGCTCAAGAAGATCGCGCGGGACAAGCTCAACGACCTGCGTACCCGGGCCGGCATCAGCCCGCTCAAGACCAAGACTAAGATGGTCGGCGAGTACGAAGTGCAGGCCGGTGTCGGCGAGATTGCCTCTTACGAGGTGATCGATTGCGGCGAGTATAATCGCCTTAACCTCAACAACGGCGACTCACAGGCCTATTGGCACGCGAAGGCAGATCCAACGTACCTGCACAACTTTAAGGGCGAGCCGTCGCTGCTGCTCAAGGAAGTGCTGCCGCACTATTACGCCGATCTTGTACGGAACAAGGCCACCAACGATTCGACGCCGAGCGTTACCGGCGACGTCTTACTTGCCTTCCGGGAAAAGAAAACAGCGACCTATTACAAGGGCACATGGAATCCCGGCACTTCTGTTCTTGATATCGACATAGTAAAGAGCGAACTTCAGCTCGATCATTTTCTTCAAGGACACGGGCGTTCCCTTGGCGCTTTCATCCCGGAATGGCAGATCATTTTCGACCCACAAAATCCATGCGTGGTTGACGAAGATGCCAAAATCGTCAACACCTTCATCCCGACTGAATACATGCGTAAGGGGAAGAAAAACAAAAAGGGCGAGTTTCCGGTTATTCAGCGGGTGCTCGACTCTGCAGTTGGCACCGGCGATATTCAAGAGCATTTTCTTAACTGGTTGGCAGTTGTCTGGCAACAGCGCCGCAAACCCCTTACAGCATGGGTGTTCCATGGGACTGAAGGCACTGGCAAGGGCGTTCTGTTTCACGACGTACTTCGCCCTCTATTTGGTAAAGCCCACGCAGTTCAGAAGCGCGCCACCGAGCTGGGTAGCCAGTTCAATGGATGGCTCGAACCGGCGCTTATCGTCTTCATTGACGAAATTGACGCCGACATGTTCGTCAACGCTAAAGCAGTGGAGGCGGACCTTCGTACACTCATCACGGAGCCGACAGTATCTATTCGGCGAATGAGGACAGACAGCTATGAGGTTGAGAATTACTCCGCGTTTATCTTTTCGTCAAACAAAAAACGACCCGTGGCACTTCCGCCCGGAGATCGCCGTTTCAATATCGCTGCTTTCCAGCATGAGAAACTTGTTATCTCCCAAGACGAAATCGATTCAATCGACAACGAAGTCGAAGCGTTTGCCGCTTATTTGAGCACACGCAAAGCGGATTTCCAACAGGCCAAAACTGTACTGCAAACTGAAGATCGTTTGGCTGTGCAACGCATGTCCATCACGTCAGTCGATGTACTGACCAACGATATTCTGCAGGGCAATCTCATTGGCCTGTGGGAAGCGATGCCTGACGAAGCTCTGATGGCCGAGTCAGGTATCGTCAGCGTAACGGCAACCGCTTACGCTAATTTGATCCGTAAATTCAGCAGGGAAACAACCAGCAAAATCACGCGAGATGAATTGGCCGTTATCTTCAAGCACTGCGTCGGTACCGACGTAGAAAAGATGGGTGCCCATAAGTTGGCCGCATTTTTGCGACATCGCGGCATTGACTTGAAGAAGCTTCGCTTCGGTAACCAGTTCATGTCAGGCATCGAGGTCGCGTGGGTCGTCAGCAAAGACGACAAGGAAGCCATCCAAAACGAACTGAAACCGAAAGTCGAAACGAAGCCAATGAGGAGAGTGAAGTGAAAACAGCTGACCTGTCCGGCCCCGCCCTTGATTTGGCGGTGGCGAAATGTGAGTTTGAAGGATGCGAAGATTGGGACGGAACATTAGACGGGGTTGATTGCGTATCTGACCTGCAAGGTGTGGCATATGCACCCTCAACCGACTGGTCGCAAGGTGGCCCGATCATCGAGAGGGAGCGTACCCGTATCGACTGCCCTTGGAACCCAGGGCCGTTTGAAGCTACGTGTAAGATTGATGGTGTGACAGGTTGGTGAGGCTGGCCGTCAGGCTGAACTGGACGCCGCCATCGCCAAAGTGAGGAAGCCATGAAGCCGACCCACAACGAAGTGGGTGGCCATCCGCAATGTGGGCGACCTGCAGACAATGATATTTGGAGGTTGAGATGACAAACGAGGAACAACAAAAGTTAGCGATGACTGCCCTGATCCGGGAGCAAGCGGCTAACGGTGACCCCGTGTGTGCTGAGTTACTTTCACTTTCCGCACTTAACCATAAACAGGGTGGAGGGCATTTGTGGATTGATACCCAGCTTGATATGGAAGACGATGACGATGACTTTCGTCCTTATTAGGGATATGAGCAAAGAATGCAAATGCGAACACTGGCAGCAATGCCCTGTGTGTATGCCTCATCGGTTTGACAAAAACGGGCATCTGCTGCCGCCAGAGCCTACTCCGTTACAAGCTGCTCGTATCCGCATCGAAGAACTTGAGCGCGACCTCTTGAATCTCGTCTGTAGGATTCACCGGGACGGAGGTCACTACATAGCCAAATACGGAGAAGCAAAAGCCATTGCTGACGCCGACACTGTTGCTGCACAAAATAACGCTGACCTAGACGCCCTGCAAGCCGATAATGCGGAGTTGGTGGCGGCGCTTGAGAAACAAGTAGCCCACGACAAGGCTGTTTCCTATGAGCGTTGTCCTGATTGCGATTATGGACAGAAATGCAGTAGGGAGTCTGGTTGCCAAGGCATTAAAAACCACTCACCAATCGCAAATACAGCACTCG
>Ga0209310_1001463_pt1 | contig 17709 bp, 9 predicted proteins | sample AD_UKC030_MetaG_FD_184415 | JGI IMG/M metagenome (GOLD analysis project Ga0209310, IMG submission 184415) | Active sludge microbial communities of municipal wastewater-treating anaerobic digesters from USA - AD_UKC030_MetaG (SPAdes) (version 2) | ecosystem: Engineered > Bioreactor > Anaerobic >... | reverse complement strand
CCCGGCGGCGCCCCGCCCCGGAGGGCTGCGAGGCTTTGGCTCGCGGACTTCGTTACTCCTCGGTCAGAGACCGCTGCGGGTATCTTCCCTCGTCGAGCCTCGCCAGCCAGCCAAATCCTCAGCAGCAAAATCGGAATTTATTTTTGCACGGACCCTTAGCCAATACCGATTGGCGAAGGACATCAACGTGCCCGCCCGTCGCATTAATGAAATCGTTAAAGGCCAGCGTGCGATCACTGCGGATACCGCATTGCGGCTGGGGCGCTATTTCAAGATGTGGCCGCAGTTCTGGCTAAACCTGCAAGACAGTGCCTTGAGGATTTGTGCGGTTAGGGCGGGGACTTTTTACATCATGCACCAAATCGAACGCCGTGTCGACGGAGCTGCCCCAATATTTAATACCTCATTCGCTAAGGCGAGGATTTGGGCTGCAGGTGAGGGCTTGACCCCCGCCCGTTCCGGTATTACGGTATTACCCAATGACCACCATCACCTTCAAGGTAAGCGAAGATGAGGCTCGTTTGATCCGGTCTCGAGCCAAGGAAGAGCGCGTAAGCGTCTCCGAATATCTCCGCCGTCGGGCCAGCGGCGTGACATCCAATTCTCGGAAACCCGGAAAGATCCGATGTCCGCACACCGGCGCGATGATCTTTGCGGCACCCAAAAACCAACCGCCGCTGACGACGGAGTTAGTGCGGGAATTGCTCTCGGATTTTCCTTGAAATACCTCCTGGATGTGAATGTGCTCGTCGCCTGGGGTTGGTCCGATCACGTGGAGCATGAGCGGACTGTGACCTGGATTGCTGCTGCCAAGCAACAGTCGGGCACGGTATTGCTGACCTCAGCCATCCCTCAACTTGGCTTCGTGCGAGTTTCGGTCCAGCGCACCGGAGGACAGTTGACAGTCAACGCCGCGGGCAAGACTCTGGCGGACATGGTGGGTTCCCTGGGATCGGCTCATGCTTTTCTGGCCGACGACCAGTCAGCCAGTGTCTTCCCTGCCTGGTGCCAGACCTCATCGAGGACCACCGATGCCCACCTGCTCAAACTCGCCGAAGCGCATGGGGCAAAACTCGCCACGCTTGACACGGGCATCCCCGGCGCCTTTCTCATTCCCGCGCCGACAGCCAAAACCCGATGACCATCCTCGTCTCTCCAAATATTTGTTAAGTGCCGCAGTGCCGTCGGTGCCGCCCGTCGTCATTTCTCGAAAAAAAAGGGTCAGTTCTTGGTTTTTATATGTTACTTCCCCTCTGCCTTTCGCGTGCTCGTCCATCGCTTCCCTGGCCGCTTCAAATACTCCGGCCAACTGCTCCACGCATACTCCTGCAGGCGTTGCTCCGGCTTCAATAACTTCGGACGGGCCAGGTTCAAATTCACGTAATCGCACACCGTCCGCAAATACTCATTGCCGCTGACATCCACCACCAACGCCCTGTAACGCTCGCTGAACAATGCCCGAAAAGCTTGTGCCGCCGATTGAACCGCCCCGTGACGGTGCCCAGAAACTACTTCATCCCCGCCACCAGGTTCCCCTGCGGCGTTTCCATTACCAGATGAAAGTGATTGGACATCAGGCAGAGCGCAAGCACCTGCCAACCGGTCTTGGCACAGGCCTCCCCCCAGCGTGGTAAAAAACCGCTGTCGATCCTTGTCGTCCCGGGCAATCGGCTCGCACCGGTCCCCGCGATTCATCACGTGATGCACCGCGCCGGGATATTCTACTCTCAATTTTCGCGCCACCCCTGCCAGACTGTCCCCCCCGACACAATACAATATCAAGAACTGACTCGTTCATGACCTTCTGCTTCTGCGTCCGATCCAGAAAACGCTGACGCAGTTCATCCTCGGAAATGAGGTCCGGAGATTTGTCGTAATACTTGGCCAGCTTGGCGATGCTGTGGACGTACCCTTGTTGCGTGCTGCGGGAGAAACCATGCAGTTGCATGTCTTCCAACATTCGAGCACGAAGAACTGTCAGGTGTCCTTTCTGAGAGGGTGGTTCAGCCTCCCCTGGCAGGGATGCTGGCCTTCATTGCGAAGGCGAGCCCTCTCTGAAAGGATTCTCCCGATGACACTTGTTTCGGCGACAGTTTATCGCGCAGCTTTCGCTTGGAACCAGTTGACATGCGTATATTGGTTGGATTTAACTCAACATCACTTTTCGGGTGGGGGACAGGCTGGTTTCGGCTGATGGGGGTGATCGCGTAACGACCGGAGCGTATTTCTGACAACACTGGATTCACTTTGGATTAGAAGTCAACTGTCGCCTAGACAACCGGCTCAAGGGCAGAAGGATGCGGACAATATTGGTGTGATTAGTGGTCCTAGCGCCGGTTTTCACGCACCTTTTTTGCCCGTAAGGAATTAAGTTTTTTATCGTGTGGAGGCCGAAGTGCAGGGCGAGCGAATGTAAACCGTGACGGCCTTCACGCGTTAAAAAAACTGCTTGAACTCAATCCACGGGCCAAGGGCGATGGCTCTTTGGGGTTTAGTCGTAGTTTTGCTCTGAACGGCAGAGTGAACCGACAGGAGGGCGAAACTTGTCTGACTGGCGCGGGGCGGGCCGGAGGCGAAGGAAGGAGCGGATTGATCGGAAAGGGCCACCAAATGATGGAGAGGGCCAAAAGGTTTGTTGCCCAATCACAAACCGAAGATGCGGGGCACTGAGATTGAGGAACTCGAGGCTTAAAGGATTCGATGAGGGGGAATTCAGCGCTGAGGTGAATCTGGCGCAAGCGCGACGGGATTTCGGTCTGGAACCAGTGTTCGCATGTGATGTTTCTCCAGCCTGAACCTCGATCGCTGATCACGCGCTAGGGTCGTCCACTCGATCAGATGAGCATGTGAGCTGATCTGTGGGTGTTCTCGCCAGGGTTTGAAGATTGCGCCGAGGCGCGGAATTATGGTAATTCCCATTCGTTATGGCCATGGGAACACAGTCCGCCAGGAGCTGGTCTTGGTTCCGGGCTTCAGGTTTTTGGGTGGCGTTTCTTGTCGCATGGATGGTCTGGGTGGCAACGGTGAATGTTTGGGCCGCGCCCGGAGGTTCGGAAACCAACTTCTGTGTGCTGTTGGTGGTGGAGGGCACGGTGGAATCAGCCCCGGCCAACTCCACTAATTGGGTGGCGGCGAGGACCAATCAGGTCATTCGAATCGGCGAGCAGGTTCGCACCGGGCTCCGCAGCCGGGCGGCGATTCGCCTGGCTAATCGATGCATCCTGCGCCTGGATGAGCTGACAACGGTCGTTCCGATGCCTTCGGCCGAGGACGCGGTTTTGTTGAAACGCGGAACTCAGTATTTCTTCAACCGGGACAAGCCCGGTCTGTTCCGGTATCGGACGGCCTTGACCAGCGGCACGATTCGGGGAACGGAATTTGTCCTCAGCGTGGCCGAGTCGGGGCGGACGGTTCTGTCGCTGTTGGATGGCGAAGTGGAGGCACAGGCCGAGGGGCGGAGTTACCAGGTGAAATCCGGCGAACAGCTTGTGGTGAATCCCGACGAACCGCCCGTTAAGACTCCCTTGTTACAGGCAGTGCGGGTGATTCAATGGTGTTTGTATTATCCGGGTATTCTGGATCTGTCCGATCTGCCTGAACCCTTGTCCGAAGGATGGGGAGAATCCGCGAAGGCTTACCGGCAGGGCGATTTGAAGCAGGCCCTTGCCGGGTTAGATCCGGATCTCAAGCCCGGTTCGGTTTCCGAGAAGATCTATCTGGCCGCGTTGCTATTGTCGATGGGCCGGGTCGAAATCAGCGAGGCGCTGCTTTCAGATTTTTCGGCTGAAACAAGCGATGAAAGCCCGGACGCCAAAGCCCGGAGACTGGCTCACGCCCTGCGGTGGGTGGTCGCGAGCATCCAGAATCAGCCTGTTTCAAGGCAAATCACGCCGCAGTCAGCCACGGAATGGCTCGCAGTTTCGTATTGTGAACAAGCCGAAGGCGAATTGGAGCAGGCGCTCGAAGCGGCTCGAGAGGCGGTCACCCGATCGCCTGGATTTGGATTCGGCTGGGCGCGCCTGGCGGAGTTGGAGTTTGGCTTTGGCCGGTTAGAGCAGACCGATCAAGCTTTAAAAAAGGCATTTGAATTGTCTCCAAAGAACGCCCAGGCGATGGCCCTGCAGGGTTTCATTTGGGCCGCCCGCAATCAAACGGACCGGGCGCGGGAACGGTTCGAGGAAGCCATGGTGTGTGACAGCGCGTTGGCCAATGCCTGGCTGGGGCGGGGTTTATGTTTGATTCGACAAGGAAAAGTCGAGGAAGGACGGGCTGATTTGCAGGTGGCGGCCACACTGGAGCCGCAACGCGCCTTGCTGCGGAGCTATCTGGGAAAGGCATTCAGCCAAAGCCGAGATCTCATCCATGCCCGTCAGGAACTGGACCGGGCCCGTCAGCTGGATCCCCGGGATCCGACCGCGTGGCTCTATTCCGCCTTGCTGGGGCAACTGGATCACCGCCTCAATGAGGGCATCCGCGACCTGGAACATTCGCGCGAACTCAACGATAACCGCAGCCTGTTTAGATCCCGCCTGTTGTTGGATCAAGATCGCGCGATGCGCAGCGCGAACCTGGCCGCGCTTTACCGGGACGCGGGACTGTCCGACGTGAGCGTGCGCGAGGCGGCAAGGGCGGTGAACAGCGATCCAGCCAACAGTTCGGCCCACCTTTTTTTGGCCAACAGTTACGACGCCTGGCGGGATCCGCGCCAGGTCAACCTGCGTTACGAGACGCTATGGTTCAACGAGCTGCTGTTGGCCCATTTGCTCGCCCCGGTGGGAGCGGGCACCCTTTCGCAGTTTGTTTCTCAACAAGAATACTCGAGACTGTTCGAGCAAAACCGCATCGGACTCAGTTCGAGCACGGAGTATCGCAGCAACGGCGACTGGCGCCAAACCGCCTCGCAGTATGGGACGCTGGACCATCTGAGTTATGCGGTCGATCTGGATTATCGCCAGGAAAACGGCCAGCGTTACAACGACGATCTCGAATCCACAACCCTCTACGCCAAAATCAAGGCGCAACTGACGCCCCAGGACAGCCTCCTGGTTTTTGCGAACACATACGATTATGCGGCGGGCGATGTCCGGCAGTATTACGATCCGACGGACGCCAGCCATACCCTCCGAATTGAAGAAGAGCAGGAACCGAATCTCTTTCTGGGGTATCATCGGGTGTGGTCTCCAGAATCTCATACGCTTTTTTTGGCGGGCCGTTTGGATGACACCCTGACCCTGCGTGAACCGGTCACTTCCAGCCTGGTGCTGACTCACAGCCCGCCCGGCCAGGTGGTTTCGGCAGCGGTCTTGCCGAACACATTCTTTCCAGCGGATTTTTCGCAGGACTACGAACGCCGGCTGGAGGCCTATTCATTCGAGCTCCAGCAGATCTGGACCGGTGGACGCCACAACCTGATCGGAGGCGGGCGGTTTCAGTTCGGCTGGCTGAATACCGAAGCCGCGTTGCGCCGATATCCGGGGGCTCCCCCGCCCATTTTCCAGGTGCCACCCGCCTACGACGAGATCGAATCCGATTTGAACCGAGGCAGCGTCTATCTTTACGATTTTTGGCGAGTTGTGGATGACTTTCAAATCCACGCGGGCTTGAGTTACGATCATCTGGACTACCCCATCGGCAATGAAACGCTCCCCATTACCGACGAGCAGAAGACCTCGGACCAATGGTCGCCCAAGCTTGGAGGCATTTGGACGATTCGGACCAACGCCCATGTCTACGGGGCATGGACGCGTTCTCTGGGGGGCATGTATTATGATACAAGCATGCGACTGGAACCGGCCCAGATGGGCGGTTTTCCTCAGGTTTACCGCAGCCTGATTCCGGAATCCGCGCCGGGGGCCGTGGCGGGTTTGGTGCCGGGGGCCGAGTTCGAAACGCTGGGGGTGGGGATCGATCACCGGTTGGGCGCAGGCACTTACCTGGGCCTGGAAGTTGAACAACTCAGTCAGGCTGCCGACCGTTGGGTGGGGACGTTTGCCTATGGCGTGGGGGGAATGGCGGGAGCCTCCAACACACGGCAGAAGTTGGACTATGAGGAAAAAAACTTGCGGGTTTCGATCCATCAATTGTTGGGGCGGGACTGGTCATGCGGGGCCCGATATGGATTCAGTCGTGCCGATCTGGAAACGGCTTTCCCCGAAATCCCGGAAGCGGTTCAGGCTCACTCGGGGATCATCTTTGATGACCGAAACCGGGCCGACCTGCACCGGCTGGATCTTTACCTGGACTTTCATCATGCGTGCGGTTTCTTCAGCCGTCTGGAATCCTCCTGGTATTCCCAATCGAACCATGGGTATGAATCGGCCATGCCAGGGGACGATTTCTTGCAGGTGCACTTATTTGCCGGGTACCGGTTTCCGCGGCGCGTGGCTGAAATCCAGGTGGGGATCCTGAACCTGACGGACACGGATTATCATCTGAATCCTCTGAACCTGCATCCTTACCTGCAGCGCGATCGGACCTTCACCTGCCGGCTGCAGTTCCGTTTTTAAACATCACCCCGAAAAATGATGCCTTCCCCCAAGACATGGCTTGAGCCGTTCAGTCAACGCTTTAAAAGCGGTCTGGCAACGGCCTTGGCCACCGCGTTCGTGGGATGGATGGCGTGGCAGTTCCAGGCCAACGAATGGCTGACTCGCACCAGCTACGACCTCCTCTTCCTCTTCCTGCCGTTGAAGACCCCTCACGAGGTGGTGATCGTTTATCAGGACGAACGTTCGTACGATCTGTTGCAGCAAAAGCGCTTTGCTCGATGGGACAGACGATGGCACGCCAAACTGATCGACACACTGCGAGCCGAGCAAGCCCGAGGCGTGGTGTTCGATATCCTTTTTGATGATCCAAGCGATGATGCCGCCGAAGACAGTGAATTCGCGAGGGCCTTGGCCGTTCACGGCAAAACCATTCTGGCCGGAAGCCTGGAAATCGATCAAACCAGCGGAACGCCCTTTAAACAATACCAGTTGCCGTTCGATCACCTCCGAACCAACGCCTGGGGCTGGGGCTTGGGAACCGTCGATTGCGATGACGACAATACGGTCCGCATGATTTTCGGGGCCATGGATGAGCATCCGGGCTTGCCATGGAAGACCCTGGAGTTGATGCAGGCCACGCCCCCTGGGATTCGGCCTGATTTGTTTAGCGGTTGGATGCGTTATTACGGGCCGTCAGGCACGCTGCCCAAGGTCAGTTATGCGGATGCGGTGCTTCCCGAGGGCACACCTCCGGGCTTTTTTCGAGATAAAATCGTCTTTGTAGGGGCCCGTCTGCAAACCGGGGCCTACCGGGATACCCGGGATTACTTTCGTCATCCCATGAATCTGGGATCGGGGGAGTTTATTCCGGGGGTGGAAGTGCATGCGACCGCGTTTCTGAATCTGCTGCACAAGGAGTGGCTGCGAAAGATTCCAGACACTTGGGAAGTGGTCCTCTTGTTGATGGCAGGCGTGGCGGCGGGGTATTTGCTGGTGTTATTCCGTCCATGGGCGGCCCTGGCCATGAGTGTGGGATTCGCCCTTGCGCTGGGCGGAACGGTTGTTGCGCTGCTGTGGTCGGCCCATGCCTGGTTCAGCTGGCTGGTCACACTTCTCGTGCAGCTTCCTGTCGCCCTGTCGGGATCGGTGCTTTTCCATTTCATGCGGCTGCACACGGAAAAACTCCTGTTGAAAGACTCCTTGTCGCAGCACCTGGATCCCGCCCGGGTCCAGCAGCTGTTACGAAATCCAGACTTGCGCAAACGCGGCGGCGATCATGTCACCATCAGCATCATGTTCAGCGACATCGCCCATTTTTCAAAGATCTCGGGCCGCATGCACACCGAGGATTTGATCAAGCTGTTGAACCAGTATTTTGAAACGTCGCTCAACATCGTGCATGAGCAGCAAGGCACAGTGATCAAGCTTCTGGGGGACTCCATTTTCGCCATTTGGAACGCGCCGGTGGATCAATCGGATCACCCGCAGAAGGCCTGCGCAACGGCCTTGCAGTTGCGGGACGCCCTGGCGAGCTTCAACACGTCGCAGGGGCGATTGCCGTTGCGAACCCGGATTGGCCTTCACACGGGCCTGGCTTTTGTCGGCAACGTCGGCAGCTCAGTTCGATTTGATTACACCGCCATCGGGGAAAGCGTCAATCTGGCCTCGCGCCTGGAGGGACTTAACAAATATTTGGGCACAGACATTCTGGCGAGCCGGGATATTCAGAAATCGGTCGAAGGCCGGGTGGTGAGCCGGATGGTGGGTTATTTTCGGCTTCAGGGCTTTGACCGAGTGGTCGAGGTGCATGAACTCATCGGCGGCCTGGATCAGGCGGAAGCCACGCGCTCCTGGCGCGAGAGTTTCGCGGAAGCCCTGCACCAGTTTCACTGCCGCAATTTCACCGCCGCCGAGGCGGGTTTCCGTCGGACTCTTGAATTACGCCCGGACGACCAACCTTCCCAGTATTACCTGCGTCAGATCGAGCATTACCGGAAACATCCGCCCCACGAGGACTGGGCGGGGGAAATCGAGCTTCAGGAAAAGTGAGTCTTCGACGGCGCGGCGCGCTGGGGCGCGGCGCTGCTCGTTTCATCTTCGTTCTTGTCGGAGCGCCCGCAATCCAGGATAACCATGGACATGAAAGTCGGAGCATTGTGTGCCGTTCTCCTGTTCCTCGTCACTTCGTGGATCCCCGCCCAACAGACCCCAACGAATCCGCCGTTTGTCTTCCGAAAAAATGTGGTCGTCCCGATGCGGGACGGCACCCAGCTTTCGGCCAATCTGTTTCTGCCTAAACAAGAAGGGCCAGCCCCTGTGATCCTGCTGCGCACGCCCTATGGCAAGGGCGACGAGCAAAACGGCGATGCGCGGCGTTACTGCGCGGCGGGATATGCGATGGTGATCCAGGACTGCCGAGGGCGTGGCGATTCGCAAGGGATCTGGGATCCATTCCGCCATGACATCGAGGATGGCTTTGATACTCAGGAATGGATCGGGCATCAACCGTGGTGCAATGGAAGCATCGGCACCGCGGGAGGATCGTACGGAGGCTGGACCCAGTGGTCGGCCGCGTCGCAAGGCAGCCGTTTTCTCAAGTGCATGGTCCCTGTGGTGCCGTTCTGCCATGCTTACGACGATGCCGCTTACCTGGGCGGGGGCTTCCAACTTTCGCTGCTCTTCGGTTGGGGAACGGCCGTCAGCGGCCTAAAGATTGATCCCGCCAAACTCACCCAAGCCTTCCATTATCTTCCCTTGAAATCGTGGGATGAACAGGGCGACAAACGCGTGTTTTTCATGCGCGACTGGATTGCGCATCCCACCTATGACGACTATTGGCGGGCCCGGGGCATTGACCATCGTTTTGACCGGATCACGGTGCCGGTGCTGAATGTGGGCGGGTGGTATGATATCTTTTCGAAAGCCACTGTGGATGCCTTCGCGCGAGTCAGGACAAGTTCAACGAACCGTCTTGTCCGCCGAAATCAACATGTAATCATGGGGCCTTGGGCGCACGGCGCGGGAAGCCAGAAGGTCGGAGAGATTGATTTTGGCGCCGAGGCAAAACTCGATCTGGGCAAGCTCCAGTATGAGTGGTTCGAGTATTGGCTCCAGGGAAAGGAAACCGGCGTGCAAGACTGGCCGCCCTTGCGACTTTTCGTGATGGGCGAAAACGTTTGGCGCAATGAACAGGAATGGCCGCTGGCCCGCACCCAATTCACTTCCTGGCACCTGCACAGCGCCGGTCGCGCAAACACCAGTGCCGGCGATGGCACGCTCAACGGCTCGAAGCCCGAGGCTGAACCCGCGGATCATTTCACCTACGATCCGGCCCATCCCATTCCCACGACAGGCGGCAACAACCTGGTGGGTCCACCGGCAGGTCCGTTCGATCAGTCCGCCCTCGAAAAACGGGAGGACATCCTCGTCTACACCTCCTCACCTCTGGAGCAGGCCCTTGAGGTCACAGGGCCCGTGAAAGTCATGCTCTATGCCTCGACCAGCGCACGGGATACGGACTTCACCGCGAAACTGGTGGACGTTCATCCGGATGGAAAAGCCTACAACCTCTGTGATGGAATCCTCCGTGCCCGGTTTGGCGAATCCCGAACAGCAACCCGCCTCGTCGAACCCGGCGAAGTCAATCGTTTCGAAATCGATCTAGGGGTAACCAGCAACCTGTTCAAACCTGGTCACCGCATGCGGGTCGAGGTTTCCAGCAGCAATTTTCCTCGGTTCGACCGGAATCCAAACACCGGCCACGAATTTGGAGCGGACACGGAGTGGGTCAAGGCCGAACAAACGGTCTTTCACGACGCCCAACACCCAAGTTCCATCCTGCTGCCGATTATTCCGAGAACAAGTAGGTGATCACGACGGTCGATCCATTTTTTACGAAGCTGGTAATTCGGGTTGGTCGTGGGCCATCCAGGCAATAGAACCGCGCGGTTCCTGAAACCGGGACGGTGAATGTGCCGCCGGTCACCATCTGACCGACGGGAGTTGGCGCGCAGTCGCCGCTGGTGATGTCCGCCAGGTTCAAGGCATTCACGGCGCCGGAATCGGCGGCGAACGGACCGGCGGCCGAAGACGCCGAAAGGCAGACCAGAGGGTACCAGGCCTTCACAACACCCTTCGAATTGCTGGGATCATTGATGGGGACTTCGGACAGATCGTCGAGATTGACTGAGCGCAGGTAAAGGTGCGCGCCGCCCCCGGTCTCTTCCCAGAGGCACCGGACCGGATACAACCCGTCCGATTCGACCACGAACTCGAAAGTACTGTTGGCCGTGTTACCGGGATTCTCCCAGAGCGCCAGCGCGTTGGGATCCCTGAGGTTGGCCCCCGAATAAAGCCCCGCCCGATCATCCGAGTCGATTTGAAAACGATGGATCCCGGCGGTGAGTTCCAGATATGCCAGGGACTCCACAGCAATGTTAATGTAAGTTCCAGGGCACAGTCCCGGCACGTTGGTCGGGGTGCCGGTTTTATCCCAGCTCAGCAATTGGACAAAACTGGTGGCCGTCAGGTCCACGGGGATCAAGGGCGGGATGGCCAGTTGTTGTCGGGCGCGTTCCAGAGTGTTGTCGAGGTTGTCACCATTGTTGGCGCTTTGCGCCGTTCGAACATCAAATCCACGGACGGTCAGGCTGCCCAGGGGCAAGCTGTTGCTGGCGCTGAGGTAGGGATAGTCGGCTGTCCATCCCCAGGTATTGGTCCGCCAGACGCCGGTGTTGTCGGCAAACACAAGGGTGTTCGTATGCGGGCTGCCCCAGGGCAACAAGGTCTTTATGGCATGGGTCACCGTCGCACCGCTAAATTCTCTGAGACCACTGGCTGGGTTATCATTCTTTTGAACCCGGGGATCAATCGCAAGGGATTCGCTCGGGATCCACACCCCGTCCAAAGCCAGGCGAATTGAACTCACCTCGACACTGGTATCGCGATCGAGGACGACCACGGTGATTGTGGGATAAACGGCGGTTGCCTTTCCTCCGGGCGGTGGACTCAGATCGGTCACAGTGGCGGGCATCGCCCCAGACGCGGGCGTCGCAGCCAGGTAATTGTCAAAGGTGGCTTCCGCCCCCTCAGTCATCGACGGATAATTCTGTTGAAAAACAAAGAGCCCGCAATAACCCGAGCTATAGGCCATGAAAGGATCCTGACAAACCGCTGAGACCCATGGATTATCGAGATCCATCTTATCGAACAACTGGAACAGGAAGGTGATTCCATCGTGACTGCTAACGACCAATCGGTAGTCGTGGGTCTGGTCGAGGATTATGCCGTTCAATTGGCCGATGGTTACCTCGGATTCATCCGTAATCGCGCTGATGTAAAGGTTCTGATACGCCGACGAATACGTGGCGGAATAGCCATCGGAGGTTCCCAGACCCGCGTCGGACAAATAAAACAGCAGACCGGTCTCCTGATGCCAGGTGGAATTCCAGGCGAGCATATCGGCTCCCGCAGAAAATCTTCCGCTGTAGGTCACCCCAGCCCGATAACTGCCTGCCCGGGCGTTTTGCAGACCGAGGGCATCCTCTCCGGTTGGCGGCGCGCTAATTCGGTAGGCTTTTCCTCCGCTGTCATCGGATGGGTAAGAGAAGGTCGCGGCGCCATAGGCCGGAAGTGAATAACGGGTCCAGCCTGCATCCGTGCCGGAATTGAAGTCCGATGACTGCGCCACCAGTTGAAGAATCGTTCCCCCCAACATCATCACCGCCAAGACAGGAACCAAACCGGCGCATACCGACAAACGGACATAGAGCTGTTTCGATAATGGGATCTTCACGAGGAATCCTTTCGATATGGAAGTTCATATCAGACAGACGATTGCCGAACCAAAGCGAGCGTCGCTCGTGAACAACGCTAAATCAAGTGCATCCCATGTCAAGACCAGTGTTGGGACGCTGAACCGCAAAAAATGACTTAACCGAATCGAAGCCAATCAACGCGAATCATTGTAGGCTAAATACGGAGGACCTGAAGGAAACGAAAAATCGATGGTGCGCGCTGCAGGACTTGAACCTGCGACCTCTTCCGTGTGAAGGAAGCGCTCTTCCACTAAGCTAAGCGCGCACATGTCTCGGGATCCCTGGGAAGGAGAATCCCTGAGTCAGGCGAAAAACTAATGGTTCATCGGAGCCGTGGCAAGCGATTTCATCGGCGCACAGCGGCGTGGAATGTCGGATAGGGAATGCTATCGTTTGATGCGCATCCATGAGTTGAGTTTTTCTGACATCCATCACAGCCCTGTTTGCCAAGGATGATTCCGACGGTTTTTTCTGTGGCCGATTCATTCTCCACATGTCAGATTCTGGGCCATGAAAAAACTGGTTTTGAAGCGAGTACTCGAGGGATTGTTACTGGGCGCGTGCCTCTACAGCGCGCCGGCGGCTGGGGCTCAGACGGAAGTGCCGGCGGCGATTGACGCCCGGCTATTTCGCTATCCCGATGTATCGAGCACTCACATTGTGTTTGTTTACGCGGGTGATATCTGGATTGTGCCCAAGACGGGTGGGGTGGCCCAGCGGCTCAGTTCGCCTCGGGGCGAGGAGATGTTCCCGCGGTTTTCTCCGGACGGATCGCGGGTAGCTTTCAGCGCCAATTACGACGGCAATCTGGACATTTACGTGATGCCGATCGGGGGGGGGGTGCCGCAGCGGATTACGCATCATGGAGAAGCCGATCGGCTGGTGGATTGGTATCCGGACGGGCGAGACCTACTGTACGCCACCATGATGACCAGCCAGAAGGACCGATTTAACCAGCTTTATCGGATTGGCTCGTCCGGCGGACTTCCCGAGCAATTACCCGTTCCTTACGGCGAATTCGGATCGATCTCGGGCGACGGCAAGACGTTGGCTTACACACCCATCAGTGTCGATTTCCGAACCTGGAAACGCTATCGCGGAGGAATGGCGCCCGACATCTGGTTGTTCGATCTCAGCAGCGGAACCGCCCGCAATCTTACTGAGGACGATGCGAATGACGCCCAGCCGATGTGGCACAAAGACCGGCTGTATTTCCTTTCAGACCGGGACGAGCATCAACGGGCAAACCTCTGGGTTTACGAAGTGCCGAAGAAACGTTTTCGTCAGGTGACTTACTTCAAGGATTTTGATGTTCACTTTCCGAGCATCGGTCCGGCCAACATCGTTTTTGAAAATGGCGGGCGGCTTTATCTGTTGGATCTCGAGAACGATCAATACCGTGAAATCTCGATCAAAGTGGCCACCGATCGCGCAACGCTCAAGCCTCGTCTGGAAAACGTCTCCGGCTACATCCACAGCGCCGGGGTGTCTCCTTCGGGCAAACGGGCGGTCTTTTCCGCCCGAGGCGAAATCTTCACCGTTCCCGCGGAGAATGGCATCATCCGAAATCTGACCCAAAGCCCGGGGGTCGCCGAGCGTTTTCCCGCCTGGTCGCCTGATGGCACCAACGTGGCCTTTTTCAGCGATCGGACCGGCGAGTACGAGTTGACCCTCCGGGCCGCCGACGGATCCGGCGAAGAGACTGTGGCGACCTCTTTGGGGGCGGGTTTTCGCTACCCACCGGCCTGGTCGCCTGACAGCAAGAAACTCGTGTTTATTGACCAAGCCATGGGGATCCATCTGCACGATCGGGAAACGCGCGAGACCCGATCGATCGACCGGCAACTCTGGATGTACCATGGCGAGTTGAATGGTTTTTCTTTCAATTGGTCAGCCGACAGCCGCTGGCTTGCCTACGCCGCGGATCAAACCAATCGCAACAGCGCCATTGTTCTCTACGACACCCTCGAGAAATGCCGATACCAAGTCACCAGTGGCTATTACAACGACGAGGAACCAGTCTTCGATCCCGACAACAAGTACCTGTACTACCGCTCGGGTAGGACTTTCGCCCCGATTTACAGCGACTTGGACAACACCTGGATTTATGCAAACACACAGAATCTGATCGCCGTTCCGCTCCGCAAGGATGTCCCCTCTCCACTGGCGCCTCGAAACGACGAAGAATTGGAGAAGAAAGACAAACCCGATTCCAAAGACAAACAAGACAGCGCCAAAGACAAAGACGCGTCGGGAGAATCCAAGCAGGGCAAAGAGAGCAAGGACGGAGAGAAGAAAAATGCCGATGCTGAAAAAGGCGCAGGAAAAACTGACCCGCCCAAGACACTCGAGATCGATCGGGAGGGTTTTGAGGCGCGAGGTGTCGTGTTGACGCCCAAACCCGGACGTTACGCCGATCTCGCCGCTGTCAAAGGCAAGTTAATATATCGCCGCCTGCCCCGCACCGGGTCCGACGAGGACAGGAGCCCACTGCTTTTTTATGATCTGGAGAAACGGGAGGAAAAAGCAATCCTCGATAATGTCCAATTCGCACAACTGGCGGCCAAAGGGGAAAAAATGCTTGTTCGCCAGGGTGGAGACTATGCCATCATTGAACCCAAGGAAGGGCAGAAAATGGACAAAAAGCTCAATACAGGCGGGCTGGAAGCGCTGATCAATCCGATGGCGGAATGGCGGCAGATGTTCACGGATGCCTGGCGGTTGGAGCGGGACTATTTCTACGATCCGGGCTTGCACCAGGTCGACTGGAAAGCCATGCGGGAACGGTATGGAGCTATGCTGGAAGACGCCGTAACGCGCTGGGATGTCAACTATCTGCTGGGCGAACTGATCGCGGAATTGAACGCCTCGCACACCTATCGCAGTGGAGGCGCGACTGAGAGCGCCCCTCAGCGCGGCGTGGGCTATCTGGGAGTCGATTTCTCCCTCGACAACGGCGCCTACCGGATCAAACGAATTCTGGAGGCGGCTCCGTGGGACAATTCCGTTCGGTCCCCCTTGCGCGAACCGGGCATCGACGTCAAGGAAGGCGACTACATTCTTGCGGTGAATGGAATGGCCTTGGATACAGCGCTCGATCCATGGGCGGCTTTCCAGGGCATGGCGAACGAAACGATCCAACTGCTGGTCAACGACAAACCTGTTCGAGAAGGCGCGCGCGAGGTTCTGGTCAAGACCCTCTCGAGCGAAGCGCGATTGCGTCATCTGTCCTGGATCGAGGCGAATCGAAAACGCGTCGAGGAGGCTTCCGGCGGGAAGGTCGGATATGTCTACGTCCCGGATACGGGCCAAGGCGGGCAGACCGAACTGGTCCGCCAGTTCCGCGCTCAATTCACAAAGGCGGCTTTAATCATCGACGAGCGGTTTAACAGCGGCGGACAGATCCCGGACCGGTTCATTGAACTTCTGAATCGTCCACTCCTGAATTACTGGGGGGTTCGAGACGGGAGAGACTGGCCGTGGCCGTCGGTCGCCCATCAAGGCCCCAAAGTGATGTTGATCAATGGCTGGAGCGGGTCTGGGGGCGACGCGTTCCCCTATTACTTTAAGAAGGCTAAACTCGGACCTCTGATCGGCTCTCGCACCTGGGGCGGCCTGATCGGAATGACAGGAGCCCCGCAGCTGATTGACAACGGATCGGTGACTGTTCCCACCTTTGGCATCTATAGCACCCAAGGAGAATGGATCATTGAAGGTTACGGTGTCGATCCGGACATTCCGGTGGTGGACGATCCCGCTCAAATGGCCAAGGGCTCCGATCCTCAACTCGAGCGTGCCATCGATGAAACCCTTCGCTTGCTTAAGAAAGATCCGCCTCCGCAAATCTCCAAACCGCGTTATCCCAATCGAGCGACGAAACCGACTGGTAAATAAAAGGTCGCGACTTTAAGTTATCCATAAATCCTACATTCATGATTATGACGTTATTATCTGCGATCGGAGATCATTTCGGCAAGTGTTGCATCGCCTTGGGCGTTTTATGCGTTGTCCTGTCGCCATCATCAGCCTTTGGCGAAAACTGGCCTTGCTACCGAGGCCCGGCTCACAATGGAATTTCCACAGAGAAAATATCGAAGGCCTGGAAAGAGGCTGAACCGCGAATTCTGTGGAAAGCTCCTCTGACGGATGGATTGAGCTCGTTTGCGGTGGCGGAAGGCATTGCCTGCACTCTGATCCGGCGCGACGCCAATGGTTCCAGCCAGGAGGTCTGCGTTGCCCTGGACGCGGCCAGCGGGAATGAACTCTGGGCGACACCCGTGGGCCTGGCGAAATACGACGGCGGGGGGGATTCTGGCACCAAAGAGAATCGAGGGGGCGACGGGCCGCGGTCCACGCCATCGATCGAGGACGGCCGGGTTTATGTCAACACCGCCTATCTTGTCCTTCACTGCCTGGACGCCAAAACAGGCAAGATTCTTTGGACAAAGGACCTGGCCAAAGAATTCGGGGGCAAGCTCATTCCTTGGCAGAATGCCGCCTCCCCTTTGATTGAAGGCGAGTTCATTTATGTCAATGCCAACGGCTCGGACCAATGCCTGGTCGCTCTGAAGAAAAAGGACGGGGCGATCGCCTGGAAAGGTCAGAATGACAAGATGACCCATGCCACGCCTATCGCAACCACGATCCAGGGGATGCGTCAGGTTATTTTCTTTGCGCAATCGGGATTGGTTTCGGTTGAGCCGTCCACGGGGGGCGTCTTATGGCGATACCCCTTTGAATACAAGGTTTCCACAGCCGCATCGCCGGTCGTCGCAGGGGATTGGGTCTACTGCTCGGCCGGTTACGATGTCGGGGCGGGATTGGTTCGAATTGCCCGTGAGGGCGACAAGATGACCGCCAAACAGGTCTGGCGCAAGCCGAAGGAATTGCCCAATCACTGGAGCACACCGGTTTATTATCAAGGCCATCTCTATGGCATGTTTAGCTTTAAGGAATTCGGGAGCGGCCCCTTGAAATGTGTCGAACTCGAATCAGGCGTGATCAAATGGTCCCAGAACGGCTTTGGTCCTGGAAATGTGATTTTGGCGGACGGCCACCTGCTGGCGCTCGATGATCAGGGCACTCTTGTTCTTGTGGCAGCCACACCTTCGGCGTATCAGGAAGTGGGCCGTTTAAAGGCCATCGAGGGCAAGTGCTGGAGCACGCCGGCTCTAAGCAACGGTCGCCTCTACGTCCGCAGCACCAAGGAAGGCGCCTGCATCGATTTATCCCCGAAATAGGATTAAGGGTCCGTGCAAAAATAAATTCCGATTTTGCAGCTGAGGATTTGGCTCGCTGGCGAGGCTCGACGAGGGAAGATACCCGCAGCGGTCTCTGACCGAGGAGTAACGAAGCCAGCGAGCCAAAGCCTCGCAGCCCTCCGGGGCGGGGCGGCGCCGGGTCAT